>JAEEGH010028388.1_pt1 | contig 11012 bp, 7 predicted proteins | sample 9134181 | NCBI WGS metagenome assembly JAEEGH01 (sample SAMN16246544, study PRJNA631951) | gut metagenome | biome: gut microbiome; feature: rumen; material: DP-attached | host: Bos | place: Iran: Karaj | collected 2018-10
TACCGGCTCAACCGATAACAGCATTGAGACTGCCTTGAAATACACATCTAATGTTCATTCTTGTGAATGGAGTGATGATTTTTCCGCTGCCAGAAATCTCTGCGCAACATATGCCCAAAATGACAGGATTATATGCATAGACAGTGATGAGTATCTGATACCGATTGATAAGGCTTTCGTTATAGCCGAACTGGAAAGCAATCCGTATGGTATCGGACGGATCATGGTCTCTAATAATATAACCAGATTCGGAGAAGAACTGGTTCTTGATTCTCCCATTTCGCGTATCTATGACAAAACTGTATATCGCTTTTCAGGTGCGATACATGAGCAGCTGGTTCCGATTGAGTCTAATACAGAAGTGTCATATTATGATTCAAAGATGAAAGTGATCCACGACGGGTACAACGGAACCGTCGAAGAAAGACATAAGAAATCACTCAGAAATATAGCTATTCTGGAAAAAGAACTGCAAAAAGACCCCGATAATTGCTATTATCTGTATCAACTCGGAAAAAGCTTATATATGAACGGCAATTATGAAAAGGCCGTCGATGTATTTGAAAAATGCATCGATAAAATGCCCGATGTACGCCCCGATTATCTGGAAGATATGTATATCTCATACGGGTATTGCATTTTTAACCAAAAAATGTATTCGCATGCAATGTGTCTTGAGAATATCTCAAATGTAATGGGCTCTGTTTCCGATTATTGTTTTCTTATGGGTCTTATTTACATGAACAATGCGCTGTTTGATAAAGCGGTAAACAGTTTTCTGGATGCAACAAAGGCGAAGAAAACCTACGTGTCCGGAACAGGATCATTTTTGGCTTACTATAATATCGGTGTGATCTATCTGGTTATGGGACGAACGGAAGATGCATTGAATTATTATGAAAAGTGCGGAGATTATCCTAAGGCAATCCGGAGGATATCTGAATTGCAAAACGGAACCAAATAATCCTGTTCCTTATCGTATTTATCATAATTTTGCAGAAAAAGATGGTATAATTAATAGAGTATAAATATGTGCTGCAGAATAATAAAATGAGGTTTCAGAAATTAATTCTTCATCCTCTGCAAGCTGAAAATGCAGAGGATTTTTATTTTTCCGAGGTGAGAGAATGCTATATCAATTCATTACGGATGCTGAGACGAAGAATGCGGTGATGCTCATCGGGGCACTGCTTTCCTTTGTACTCACTTTCATAGCCTTAAAGCTCTTTGAAAAGAAGCTCCCTACAGACGGCGGAAGGGAATTTGCCGTAGACGGAACCAAGTCGATCGGAAAGCCCAGAGGAGCGGGTATCGTCTTCATAATTGTCTTTACCGTGATATCCCTCTTTTTTACGAATCTCAGCCTCGAGAACCTGCTTTATTACCTGCTCATCATATTCTGCATGCTTACGGGATTTCTGGATGATGCAGCCGCAAATCCCTGGGGAGAGATGAAAAAAGGAATTCTCGACCTTGTCGTTTCGATCATGACGGCGCTGGTCTTTTATTACCACAACGGCTCGGACGTGCACTTCGCACTCGCGGGAGATACGGTTCATTTCCATCCGGTAGTGTTCATCATCCTTTCGGTGATGCTCGTATGGGCAAGCATAAACGTTACCAACTGCTGTGACGGCGTTGACGGACTCTGCGGAACGCTTTCGATCACCAGCGGCATTTCGATCTTTGCACTTGCATTTATCCTCGGAAGCCTGGAAAAGGTGGGCTCCGGTATTCTTTTTATGATAATGGCGCTCCTTGCGTACCTCTGGTACAACTCGACTCCCTCAAGGCTCCTCATGGGCGATGCGGGCTCGAGGGCGATAGGAGTGTTCCTTGCGATCAGCGTTCTTTTGACGGGAGCTCCGTTCATGTTCCTGATCCTGTGCATGATCATAATCCTTGACGGCGGCCTTGGACTTTTCAAGGTTACCTTCATTAGGGTTTTCAAGGTCAATCCCATGAAGAATATCCGCACCCCGCTCCACGACCACTTCCGCAAGAAGGGCGGATGGTCCAACACTCAGGTGGTCAACAGATTTATGATCCTGCAGGCGCTCATCTCCCTGATAGCCCTCGGAATGGTGAAATGATATGTATGATAAGCTGACTAAATCCGACATCAAGAAGATGGAGGAAGAAATAGAATACAGAAAGCTCGTTGTCCGTCCCAAGGCGGTCGAGGACGTTCGTGAAGCTGCCGCACAGGGCGACAGGTCCGAGAATTTCGAGTACTATGCCGCCAAGAAGTTCAACAGGCAGAACAACTCGAGGATCAGCTATCTCGAGCGCATGATCCGTACGGCCACCATTATCGATGACGAGTCAAAAGAAGACGAGGTCGGACTCAACAACACAGTAACCGTCGAATTCCTCGCGGACGGAAGCACGCAGCAGTTTAAGATCGTTACCACCATAAGGGGCGATTCCTTAAACGGCCTTATAACCAACGAATCACCGCTCGGAAAAGCCCTCCTGCATAAGCACGTGGGCGATGTATGCCATAGAAAGGTCAACGATGCGGTCGAATACGACGTAAAGATAATCGCACTGGAGAACACGGATGACGAAGGAGACGAGATCAGATCGTTCTGATGATAAAAAGAACACATCCGTGAAACAGCCCGCCTCTGCCGGAACGGCTTCGGCAGGCGGAGCAAAGGAGCCTATTAAGCCCGGCAAGCTGGTCTTCAGGCTGTTTCTTTTCTTCGTGATGTACATAGTCTATAAGTTCCTGACTGAGACCATCTTAAGGCTGTTAACGGCCGTGATCGTCCCTGCGATCGCTGAGGATATCGGCGGGGCAGTGGCTTCGCATCTGATAGTGTATCAGACGGACGGCCTTGACATAGCTCCCGACTGGTCGGCGATCATCACCGGTATTTCCTTTGTCGCTGCGGGACTGATGATTCGTTCCAAGGCCCTTGAGTATGACGGAAAGTACACTCCGAAAAAGGAATACGATAAAAAATTTGCACTTCTGACCGGACTTGTCACCGTATCGCTTGCCGTTGTCCTTAATATCCTGATCTATAAGCTCGGGATAGCAGCCCTTTCGCAGAGCTACACACAGGTTGCCGAGGAACAGTATTCCTGCTCGTTTATAGTGGGACTTCTTGTTTACGGCTTGATGACTCCGTTTTCCGAGGAGTTCATGTTCAGGGGCATCCTTTACAACGGACTTAAGAGGATGTATGTCGGATATGCCCCGCTCATCATGTGCAGCGCCTTTTTTGCGATCTATCACGGAAACGGCATCCAGGGCATATACGGATTCCTAGCCTCCGTCTTTATCATCCTTTCCTACGAAAAGTGCGGAAGATTAGGGATCTGCATTATGATACACATGTTATTTAATATATCTTCCTACGTGCTGACCTATATGGCCGAGGGACTGGGAAATGCCGGACTATGGACGGTTTTCGGTCTGTTCCTTGCGGCGGGTGCGGCGGGAGCTTATCTGCTATATCATAAAAAAGAAGACAAAAAGGTTTCTTCCGATGACAAAACCTGAAGAAAAAAAATCCCCTGCGGGATTCAGAAAATACATCGAAGATCATGATCCTCTTATCCGTGATCTTTTGGATTCTCTTGCACTTTTGGTGCTTTCGCTCTATCCCTTCAGAAACATCCATAAGGGTCTCGACCTCTGGGACACCGGATACAATCTCACCAATTTCCGCTACATGAGCATGGACCATATGGACCCCATGTGGCTGTTTTCAACATACCTTGCCAATTCGGTGGGGCATCTTTTTACCGTGCTTCCTTACGGCCATACGCTTCTGGGAATGAATTTCTACACATCGTTCGTTCCTGCGATAATGGCTGTCCTTATGTATCTTTTCCTTACAAGGGAACTGAAGATGCCCGGATGGATCGCGTTTTTCGCCGAGTTTACGGCTCTTTCCATGTGCTGGGCACCCACAACCGTCCTTTACCATTACCTGACCTATTTTGTCATCACCTTCTCCGCACTCATGCTCTACAGGGGCATAACGGAGGACGAGGCACTGACTGTTGCAATCTCGGGCGGCCTGTGCGGACTCGGCATCTTCGTAAGATTTTCCAATCTTCCCCAGGCATCGCTCCTTCTGGCCATATGGATGTACGGCGTTTTTGAGTTCAGGGAGGCTTACAATTCCGGTGACGGTGTAAAGATGCCCTCCAGGGTCGAAGCGTTCAGGAAGACCTTTATACGCGGGCTCTGGTTCTGCCTGGGGTACGCTGCGGCGTTTTCCGTATTTTTCCTTTACATGGGCATCAGGTACGGATTTGCGGCATATCTTGGCGGCATCAGGGAGCTCTTTACGATCCCCGACAGCGCGGCGGGATACGGAGTCAAGGCGATGATAATGGCTCTCCTTAAGATGTACACGAACCAGATCTACTGGATCTTAAGGCTTCTGGTATTTGCCGTGGCAGCCGGTGTCATCAGATTCCTTGCCACGTTCGTCAATGACAGGTATTCCCTCGGAAAGGAAGACGCAAAGGGTCGCGGAACCTCCCAGAGGATCATCGACCTGCTCGCCGACGTATCGGGCGTGATAATAGGCATCTGTGCCGTAATGTTCCTCATTATCAGGGACGTGATCGTTTATGACTATACGGTTTACAACAGCTGGAGATATCTTGCCGCAAAGATTGCATTTCTGACCCTGTGCTGCTGCGTTATCGGAGTGTTCAGAAGAAACCTTCCCGCCTCAAAAAGACTGCTCGCGGTCCTGGCGGCATATGTTCTCCTGATCACAGGTATCGGCGGAAATAATTCCGATATGTCGGTCTATAACAATGCTTTTTTCTGGCTGCCGGTTGTTTTCCTTTCGATATATGAGCTGCTCAAAGACTGCAAGATACCGGCTCTGTACGGGCTTAAGTGCGTGATCGCGGCGGTTACGGTTTTCTTTTTCATCCAGGTAACGCTGTTTGGGTTTAATTTCGCGTTCTGTGAAGCCACCGGAGGCTCCGGAGCGGAAAGAAGCTATACCGCAGGCGATAATCCAACTCTTAAAGGGATCCGGATGAGCTATGAAAAGTCCGCCTGCTTCACGGGACTCAGCGCTTACATACAAAGTAACGGACTGAGCGACAGGGAACTTATAAGCTTCGGTTATATCCCCGCCATGCCGTTCTACCTTCAGATGACGCCGGCATTTAACCCCTGGCCCGATCTTGACAGCTACAGCGCGGAAAAGATGGCCCGTGAGCTCGATGAGATCACCGCAAGGGTGGATGAATCCCTCGAGGGAAATGAGGTCGGAGAGTACTATGAAAAGCCTGTCATCATAATCTGTATTTCCGACAATGCATCCGTCAGCGATAACGAGACCAAGTGGAAGATGATCTACGATTTCATCGAAAAGGAAGACTATAAGCTGACCTATACGGACTCACTCTTTGCAGTGTACGAATAGATAAATAACTATTGATACCGAATTTTGAGAAGGTGCGTTAGTATGAGTGATAATGCGGTTTCTGAGAAAAATAACATACGCAATTACGGACTAGACCTTTTGAGATGCATAGCAATGATAATGATTGTTATTTTGCATTATCTCGACAAGGGAAATGTCCTTACACCGCTTTCTTCGGGTGAGCCTTTTGAGGCTGCCGATGTGGTCGCGTGGTTCATGGAAGCGCTTGCGATTGTTGCCGTAAATCTCTACATGCTCATGAGCGGCTTTCTCCTTTACAAGAGCACCTTTAAGCTTTCGAGACTGATCAGTCTGGTCATCAGGGTCTGGCTATATTCCGTGATCGTGGGACTCATTGGAATAGTTCTCGGCGGACCCGTTGAGCCGGTCGACACCTATTTCATTTTGAGACTCGTTCTTCCAATATCGATGGGAACTTACTGGTTCATGACCGCGTATGTTTTCTTCTATCTGGTAACCCCCGTGCTCGGTATCGCCGCAAGAGCCATGAGCAAGACGCAGCTGAAGTTCCTTCTGGCGGCACTCATGGTATTTCACGTTGTGATCAAGTCCGTCGCGCCCGCGACGCTTTCGGCGGATGCCGGAGGAATGGATGCGATGTGGTACATCATCCTTTACTTCGTAGCAGTATACATCCGCAGGTTTACGGCCTGGGGAGATGAAGAGGGAGCAGAATCCGGAAAGAGACCCGCAGCCTGGATCTCTTTTGCCGCATACGTCCTCGGAGCACTTCTCATTATGGGAGAAGCGCTTATCCTCAGGGGAATATATCTTAAGACCGGAAGCTTATCTTTCATCTTAGGCATCAGCTACTCATATAACCACATACTTGTACTTGTTACATCCATCGCTCTGTTCACCGGATTCCTTATGCTGAGGATCCCCGTTAAGGTCGGACAGTATTTCGGAATCATAGGAAAATATTCCCTCGGTGTATATCTTCTTCACGAAAACCTTTCCATAAGATATGCATGGGAAAAGCTACTTGGATGTGAAAAAGTTAATGGCGTAGCAAGTGTTATTTTACTTACTCTGATGGCTGCCACGGTCGTATTCATAATAGGTGTTATTGTTGATTTTTGCGGCAGTTTCGCGGCTTTCTGCATTCTCGGCGCACTGAAAAAGACACAGATAGGAAAGTCATTTGCTCGTCTGATAAAGAGAGCGGATTCCGTATTTTCTTCATCTTCCGATACGTCAAAAAACGAGGCTTGATATGGCTGATGAAGTAGTAAGAGACCGGATAACCATATCTGTAAGAAGTCTTGTCGAATTTATACTTAGGAGCGGTGATATAGATAACTCCGGAGCCGGACCTGTCGGTACCGAAGTTATGCTGAAAGGCAGCAGACTTCACCGTAAGCTTCAGGGTATGAGAGGTCCCGGTTACATCGCCGAGATGCCTCTTAAGATAAGCGTTTCGTATGATGAATATGATATAAACGTCGAAGGCCGTGCTGACGGCATCTACACGGATCCGGATGAAGAGCCCGGTATCTGTATCGAAGAGATCAAGGGAACCTACAAGAAAACAGAGAAAATGAAGGAGCCTGTGCCGGTGCACACCGCCCAGGCCAAATGCTATGCCCATATGTACTTAAATACCGTCCCGGAGGGCATGGATCTGCAGTCTGTCGGCGTCAGGATCACCTATGCGAATCTCGATGACGAGACGGTAAAGTATTTTGACCTGGAATTTACAAGACTCGAGCTCGATGTATGGTTCAGGGATCTGGTCGACAACTACAGTAAATGGGCGGATCTTGAGAGAAAGTGGAAGCAGGTCAGGCAGGCTTCGATAAAGGAGATACAGTTTCCCTTTGAATACAGGAAGGGCCAGAAAAAGCTCGCAGTCAGCGTATATCAGACGATCCTGGAGGAAAAGAAGCTCTACCTCGAGGCACCCACGGGCTGCGGCAAGACCATGTCCGTCCTTTTCCCTTCCGTAAAAGCGATGGGAGAGGGGCTCTGCGACAGGGTATTCTACCTGACGGCCAAGACGATAACGAGAACCGCGCCCGAAGAGGCTTTCGAGATCCTGAGGAGTGAAGGGCTTAAGGTCAAGACAGTGACCCTTACCGCCAAGGAAAAGATCTGTTTCCTGGAAAAGCCGGATTGTAACCCGATTGCGTGCAAGTACGCCAAGGGGCATTTTGACAGGATAAATGATGCACTTTACGCGCTGGTTTCCGAGCAGACCTCCTTTACGAGGGAGGTTATCCTTGATTACGCCGAAAAGTACCGTGTCTGTCCCTTTGAGCTGAGCCTTGATGCCGCGCTGTTTTCGGACGGGATAATATGCGATTACAACTATCTTTTTGACCCTCATGCAAGGCTCAAGAGGTTCTTTGAGAGTGCGTCCGCGGAAAAGTACATATTCCTGGTGGACGAGGCTCATAATCTGCCCGCCCGTGCAAGGGAGATGTACAGTGCCATTATCGGCGAAAAAGAGCTGAAACAGCTGAAAAATACGATAAAACAGTCGCTCGGAGGCGATACAAAGAGCGAATTTTTGAAAAAGGAGTACCCTTCCAAGATTTCCTCAAGGATATCCAAGGTTTTAAAGGAGCTTAAGTCCATCAGGGCTTCGTACGGCGACGATACGGTGATCGCGGGCTTTGAGGAAGGGTGGTATAAGTTCGATACCGGCCTCGAGGAACTCGTAAAGAGCCTGGAAAGGCTTCATTCCGTGCTTTCCGACTACATCGAAGAGAGGGAAAAGCCCGGTAAGATTCAGCAGGATCTTCGGGATAAGCTGCTTGATATGTACTTCGGAATATCGGATTTTCTGGATGTATTCGAAGATCTCGGGGACGATTATGTGATCTATGACAAGGATTCGCCCGAGGAGGGCTTCAAGGTTGTGCTTTTCTGCACCGATCCGGGCCGGAAAGTTGCTGAGTGCCTGGCACTTGGAAGGGCTTCGGTCCTGTTTTCGGCGACAATGCTGCCGATCCGGTATTACAAGGGCCTGCTCGGCGGAACCGATGAGGACTATGAGGTCTATGCGGAATCCGTATTTGACCCCGCAAAAAGAGGGATTTTCATCGCTTCGGACGTTACCACGAGGTTCAGGGACCGCTCCGAGGACGAGTTTTTCAGGACTGCGGACCATATTTCAAGGATAATCAGGCCTAAGAGCGGCAATTATATGGTCTTTTTCCCGTCATATTCGTACATGTACAGGGTAGCGGAAATCTTTGAGGACGCTTTCCTTACGCCGGGAGATGCACTTCGCGTTCAGACGGAAGGCATGACGGAGAGTGAAAAGGAGGAATTCCTGGCAGAATTCGACAGATCCGTGGCGGCTGAAGACGGCTCAGAGGCTCAGGGGGCCGGAGAAAGCGGTCAGGAAGCCCGAGAACCCGGTGAAAACGGCTCTGCAGGGCTATCGGAAAACGGGTCTCTGATAGGTTTCTGCGTCATGGGCGGCATCTTCTCTGAGGGCATAGACCTTAAGGGAGAGTCACTGATAGGTGCCATCTGCGTGGGCCCCGGAATCCCGGGTGTAGACCTTGAACGGGATATCCTCAGATCCTATTTCGACGGCTATGACAGGATGGGCTATGAATATGCCTATATGTATCCCGGTATGAACAAGGTCCTCCAGGCGGCCGGAAGAGTCATAAGGACGGAGGAGGATAAGGGAATCGTGGCACTTTTGGACAAGAGATTCTTAAGTGACGGCTACAGAAGACTGTTCCCGAGGGAGTGGACGGACATAAAAGTTACGGATCTGGACCATATCAGGGAGCATGTAGCATCTTTTTGGGAAAATATTTAAGGATTTCCCATTTCATTATCGTTTTTAACACATAGTTTTTGTTATCCGGCCCTCATTACCGTACAAGACGGTAGTGAGGGCTTTACTGTATTTCGACATATCTATATATAGTGGTCCCTCCTCCCTACTATACAAGAGGGTTGAAATGACGACACTGACGTTACTTGACGTTAGTGTCGTTTTTAAGTGAGTTAAGCGAAAACGGTTGTGATTTAGAAGGCGATTCAGTTAACATAAATTTTAATCTCTTCTGTTATTCGGGCATGTTTTTGATCGGTTGCATTTTCGATTATGTTTCCTTGCGATGATTTTATATCATTCATAATCTTTCAAAATGACACCGGATTTCATGCGGAACTGACGTCGTTTTTCTATGTGGATAACTCAGTGGATTGCGTGGAAAAGCTATTTGAATTCCTGCGAAAATCACAAAATAATGACACTGTTGTTAAAAGATGTGTCGTCATATACCGGGTGATATTTTGCATCAGGAATTTCGTGACGGATGAAATCGTTCGTAACAACTCGAAAAGAGTTTCGCACTTTATGGTAACCATACTTTTCAGTATTTATCGGGTTAACATAAAAAAATACCCCTCGAAATCACCTTTCGAGGGGTACATATTTCTAACTTCCGTTAGCCTGATCTATCGATCTGACTTTCACTTTTTAATCCAAACTTTTCTTCGCAGGATCTGTCTCTTCCCTGTGCGGCTGCAGGCTTACCGCTCGCATTTAAGAAACTTCACGCTGTACGGCTCGAGCTTTGTTCCTCCGCCGAAATCGAAGTCCTTTCCGGTGATCAGATCGACCGCCTTACCGCATCCTGCATCAAAATGAGCAGTGAATTCGTTCTCGTCTATGTTGATGGCAACCAGGACTCTTTCATGCTCTGACTGTCTCTGGAAGATGCACTGTCTGTTTGTGAGAACCAGTGACTTAAAATCGCCGTAATTGAGTGCTTCCGATCCCTTCTTGGCGGCTGCCATGGCCGTTATCGTATCGGTGAGGGAGTTCCACTGAGGTGCATCGAAGCATTTTCTGAGTGCGGGATCGCCTTCCGACTTATTGGCCTTCTCACCCCATTCGCTGCCGTAGTAGATCATCGGGATTCCGGGCATTCCGAATATGAAACCGTACATAAGGGGCAGGTGGTTTTCGTTATTTACGACGCTTGCGGCTCTCGTTACATCGTGGTTATCTACGAATGACCAGAGGTGACGTCCCTTGTAGAGAGTCCAGTTCTCGGGACCGAACTGCCTAAGAAGCGAATGAACTATCTCAAAGCAGTTGTAACTGTTCATGCTCGAGAAGATGCCCTTGTAGCACTCGTAATTCGTAGCAGAGTCAAGGCCGGCATTGAGCCACTTGTTGTAATCTCCGTGAAGGAGCTCACCTCCGAGGAAAAAGTCCTGCTTTACGGAGTCCACATGGCTTCTTAAACGCCTGATGAAGTCCTCCGGCAGGCAGTAGGCAACGTCGAGCCTTAATCCGTCGATATCATAGTCCCTTATCCATCCCGAGACCGCATCCATCAGGTGGTTTACGACATCCGGGTTCCAGAGGTTCAGCTTGACCAGGTCGTAATTGCCTTCCCAGCCCTCATACCACAGTCCGTCATTGTAATTGGAATTGCCGTCGAATGCTATGCGGGCAAACCAGGAAACGTAAGGGGAACTCTCTCTTTTTTCGAGGACGTCCTTAAAAGCCCAGAAGCCGCGTCCGACGTGGTTAAATACGCCGTCGAGGACGACCTTGATGCCCTCTTCGTGCAGAGCCTTGCAAACCTGTGC
>JAEEGH010028389.1_pt1 | contig 11012 bp, 11 predicted proteins | sample 9134181 | NCBI WGS metagenome assembly JAEEGH01 (sample SAMN16246544, study PRJNA631951) | gut metagenome | biome: gut microbiome; feature: rumen; material: DP-attached | host: Bos | place: Iran: Karaj | collected 2018-10
AATGGATTTATTTTCAAAAGAAAAGTTATATGTAATTTCTTATTCAATTGAGAAACATAATTATACAAAACCTTTTTCGAGTTTTCTTTATTTTAATACAGAAGAACATTATCAGGAACTAATTCTTAATGCAGATGAAGATATGCTTGGTTATTATAAGTATTGTGAAAACGAATGGGAAGAATCTGCTAATGGAACAGATAAGTATTTTACTGAGCTTGCTGATAAATTAAATTCAATTAATGAAAAAAATGAAATTGATGAACGGCAGGTATATGAGTGTGCAATTGAAGCATTTATACGCTTAAAAAAAGATCAGATTGTTTCTGATGAAGTTGAATTGATTTTAAATGCAAGAAACTGTTTTGAAGAATCAGAAATGATAGACGCTTATATCAAGGTTAATGGTCACCGCGAAAATTGTGATTTTATAAATAAAATTGATGAATTTTACTAATTGTTTCTGATAACCATTTGAAGAGTTCAAAAAGCATAACATGCACTTAAGACCTTCGGTCGTTTGCATTTGAGGAAATTATTATCTAGTGCGCTCACGCGCACGATGCATCATAGCCGACAGAAGATCGAGCCCGCTGCGGGACAAGCAGTTGTTATACTCACACGGCCACTGACGTGGTAAGGAAAAATAATGAAAAATATTAAAAATTTTAACGCCCCAAAATATATGCAGGAAAATTATAAGAAAATTGAAGACGGAATTTATCAAACTTTAGAAAAGGATTCATTCGGCTACACAGAATTGGAAGATAAATCCATTGCCAAAATACTAAAAAAACAAACAGGCTGGAAAAAAAACGAGTGGAATGAAGAAACTCTAATTTGGCAAGGAAAATCCTATATGAAAGACGAAGAAAGCCATACCGGATTTTTAGTTGAAATGGATAAACGTGAATTATACGTGACTACATTATCTTTTGAGCAGGAAATTAATTTAGGAGAAGGGAAAGATGCTGGCGATATTTCCCAGTATCCACTTGAAGATATATGTGATAAATTCTGTTGTTTCATAAGCGATTTTTATGAAAAAGAGAATATTGCAGGACAACCTATCTGCTTTCAGGAATTTTGCAGCACAGATTTAAAAGACATTCAAGATTTAAGAAGCATAATCGGAAAGCACGTATATAATATAGAAAAAGACGGCTATATAGATTTAGTGATTGAATGATTTATTTCTATGTAGACGCCCGCACTGGGGCGCGAGGTTTAATAAGTATGAAAAAATCAATTATATTATTGTTATTGGTATTAATTTATTTTCCATGTTTTTCGCAAGTAATTAATGAGTGGCATTTTCCAGAAGATAATGACATTGATAAACAGTATGAATTAGAAAATCAGAATTGGACTAGTAATTATGAATGGCAAATGGTTCTTAAAAAATATAAAGAAGCCTGGAAAAAACAAATGTATCTGGAAATGGAAAGACTAATTTCTATTATTCCTGAATCTGAAAATGAAATTAGAGAAAATCAAAAAAAATGGGAAGAATCTTTAGAACTTAGTTACAAACTGGTTGCTGATAATGTAGATTTAAATAAAGTTGGAAGAGAAGATTATATTGGTGGTTTTTCAAATGGTGAATTGATTCAATTTCGGGAACGAGCTAAATATTATTTGTGTCTTTACTACACTATAAAAGATCAAAGATCAAAGGATATATGGTATACCGATATTCATAAAACGGAGTTGGCAAAATAAAGGAAAAAAATTGAATGTAGTTATCGACGACGGGTCAAGCCCGCTGCGGTACAAGCCATTGTTATGTGGACGCCCGCACTGGGGCGCTTTTTTAGGAAGGAAAAAAATGAAAAGATTTATTGTATTTTTATTTGTTTTTTTATTTGTTTCAAAAATTTTTGCACAAACTAATGAATTAACGGATGCACAAATTAAAGATACATTGGTAACTCAAAATATTTTCGGAGAATATCTAAAATTTAAAAATGATAATACTTTTATTTCTGATTATAGAACTAAAGGTGGTGATGGTTACAATTTTGAAGGTAAATATTCTATCAATAAAGGTATTATTTCTTTTTCAAATGTAAAAGGAACAGAATGGGCTAACAACATTATCAGTACAGATAATAATGGAAATCTAAATTTTAATTCAAAATATCGTTATTTACCTGATTCAAATAATGGAACTTTTATTGGCTGTCTGTATAACCTTGAAGACAAGTCTTATTTCTGGTCGGTAAAAGTAATCCCAACAAATATGATTATAGAAATAAATGGAATAAAAGCTTATAAAGTATCCAATGAAATCTACATTACAGAAAATCTAAAAATGAGAAATACAAACTCTTTAAAAGGAAAAGTTGTAGAAATAAATGGCTGTGACTTTCAATGTAATGGCTGGGTTGAACAAACTAGAAAAGTTGTATTTAAAGGCATGGTTGTCCCTGCAATTGCAAAAACAGTTGAAACTGAAACAATAGATGGTATTACAGCTCCCTGGTATTATATTCAGCAACAAGAACATGATCCATTCGGCAGAAACGAAGGCGATATTTATAATGTATGGATTTTTGGCGGATATGTAAAAGAATTTCCTGTTAATGAAAAACATGAAAATCCAGAAGAATTAAAAAAATCCGTTGAAAGTATAGGATTAAAATTCTGTCAATGACATTGGATCATGTAATCTAGGAAGTTTATCACCGGCAGCGACAGTATGATGAATACAAAATTTATTGAAGAGGTAAAAACCGTGCAAATGGACGTATATGAAGATTATGATATAACCACTAATCCTTAAACAAGTCCGTTACATGAAACTGTGTCAAATCTTTAATAACCTCTGCAGCAATTATCATTCCTGCGACCGAAGGAACAAAAGCAGTACTTCCAGGTACTTGTTTTTTTGGCGCACCAGCAGACTCTGGAGGAATTACAGTTTCGGTAGAAAAAACAACCTTCAATCTTTTAATTCGTCGCTTTTTAAGTTCGTTTCTCATAACCCGGGCAAGTGGACAAACAGAAGTGCGAGTAATATCCGCAACCTTGAGCTTAGTCGGATCAACCTTATTTCCAGCCCCCATACAACTGATAACCGGCTTTTTAAGAGCCTTCGCCCGAGAAATAATTTCAAGCTTGCCCGTAACAGTATCAATACAATCAACAATATAATCATACTGCGAAAAATCAAACTGGTCGGCCGTATCAGGCAAATAGAAAGTTTTCCATTTAGTAACTCTGCAATCCGGATTAATATCATGAATACGTTCTTCGGCGACATCAACCTTATCTCTACCAATGGTAGAATGAAGCGCATAAATCTGGCGATTCAAATTGGAAAGACAAATTTTATCATTATCAACAATATCAATTGCACCAATTCCAGAACGCACTAGAGCCTCAACGACATAACTCCCTACCCCGCCGATTCCAAAAACAATCACATGGACCTTAGAAAGTTTTTCCATGTTCTCTTTTCCGAAAATAAGTCTGGTCCTCGAAAACTGATTTGTATCCATAAAAATCCCTTCCAAAAAAATCTGCCTATATAACAAACACCTTATTATAAAAATATAAGAAAGCCTTTACAAGAAGCAGGGCGCAGTTTCGAGCGCACCCCAATAACACACGCCCCCGCTTCAAAAAATACACTACCTAGTTTCTTTTATACCAGCCATTTATAGAATCAAGAACAAAATCCTCAGGACCAGAGATAATAAGGCGGACATTCTTTCCGTGCTTTTCGTATTTAATTGCTCCATCAACACCATTGTTCATTGCATTGCAAAAAAACTCCGAAAGCTCGGCTGCTTCATCATCTTCCATCACAAAATCAAAAATAGAACAGATTTTGTTTGTTTTCTTTTCTGTGTCGGCCATAAAGTCATAGACTACGGCATTTGTTTTTGATTTTATTCCAGGCGCAACATTAGGATTTGAAAGAAACTCGCCTATTTCTTCAGCTGTGAATTGCCAGATTCCATCAATTTTTTCACCCTTAAGATGTCCCATCGAAATATAATTTCTCAGAGAGCGAGTTGTAAAACCAGAAATAACAGCCAGTTCATTAATGTTATAATATTTTTTTTCCATATTGATTCTCCTTTGCACAAATAATTTTGTGCGTTTTTTTAGGTCCCGGAACTATTCATAGTATAATTCCGATACAGGGCACAATCAATTTGAAATATGACGAGTTTTTCATAGCAGAGTAGCATTAAACAGACATTAAATAGACATTTTATATTGCAACACGCACAATTGTGTGATAGTTTTGAGTTTATCATGATAAAATCACACCAATATCCAGTTTTGGAGTTTGACACAGATACAGATGCAGTTGTAAATCCCTTTAAGTGGAATCTTGAAAAGTTTAAGACAGATAAACTGATTATTACTTTTTTCCCTGAAGTCATGGAATCTCTAAAAAAAGACGGGCTGATTGAAATTGAACGTCAGTTTGGCGGAGAAAATCCGGTTGATATCTACCGCTTCACTGAATCACCTGATATTTTAATCACACTCGGATATGTTGGCTGTCCTGCCTGTGCCGGAAATCTGGAAGTTTTTGCTGCCTGCGGACTTACTAAAGTTATGTTCTGCGGTGGTGGCGGTGTTCTTGATAAATCAATTAAAGTTGGCGAACTGCTGGTTGTTGAAGGTGCAATCCGCGATGAAGGATTTTCTTATCGCTACATTGAGCCTGCCCGTTATATCTACACAGATAAGGCAATTACAAAAAAAGTAACAGATTATCTTGATAAACATAAGATTTCATATCTCACTGGCCTCACCTGGACTACAGATGCAATGTTCCGCGAAACAAAAGCCCTTGTTGAACAACGCAAAACCGAAGGTGCAAAAATTGTAGAAATGGAACAGGCCGGTTGTATTGCAGTAGCACAATTCCGCAATTTTGATTATGCAGCAATTATCTACGGTGGCGATGATGTTTCGCAGGATGAATGGGACACCCGTTCCTGGGATAAAAGAAAAGGCATCCGTTACAATCTTGTAATGCTTTGCCGGGAATTAGTCAAGGAAATCTAAAACCTGCAAAATATTAATTGACGTGCTGCATCTTAATTGAACCGCAATATCTTGCCTGCATTACAAGATTCAACACGTTTTCCATTTTTTATCGCACACTCACCGTTTACAAAGACAAACTCGATTCCATCAGGCGGTAAATCTGGATTCCCTATGCCGGGGAAATCTGCATTGTCTTTTATTGTATCAGGATTAAAAACAAATAAATCAGCTTTTGCACCTTTGCAGATTCGTCCCCGGTCTTTTATGCCAATTGTCCTGGCAGGAAGATATGTACAACGCCGCACGGCTTCTATCAAAGAAAGCAGTTTCTTTTCCCTTACCATGATTCTAAAAAATCTTGCAAACACAGCCGCATCCTGAGGATGTCCCTGACCCGGCAAAGCTTTTCCACAATCAGAAGAAACCATAACATCCGTAAAACAAAGAGCCTTATAAATATCTTCTTCAACACCGGTAAAACAAATGATTCCGTTGTTCGGTTCATTAGCACGCATATATTCAAACTTTTGTTTATCCAAATGCTGTCCGCAGAATATTCCATTAGCCGCCACAAACTGACTGTAATCCCAGTGATTAGCTTTTATCTGATCTTCATCATAACAGGCAGAACCAGCCATTGTACTGAATGCTGTATACATTCCGCTGTCTGCACTGATTAAATATCCTTTTGCACGATAATCAGCAATCATTTCAAGGCATCGGTCCATCTGACCGTCTGCAAACATATAAGAAAGATGCGACACAATTACATGCGCACCTGTATTTTTCGCAATATCAAGTGTTTCTTTTAACGACTCCCAATCATTCGGGAAATTCAATCTGGTATGAACAGAAACAGGTCGTCCAAAATCAGCAGAAACTTTTGCAACCTGATTAAATTCATCAGTCGTTGTTCCAGGAGCATACTGAATACCAAAGGAAATTCCACAGGCTCCGTCCTTCAAATCCTGTAATGCAAGTTTTTTCATCAGCTCTATCTGACTTTGTGAAGCCGGAGCATAGCAATCTGTTGCCCCTGCCTTTTCGCGCAATGTAAAAGAATGTCCAGTAAAAGTTGTCTGATTTATATTAAATCCTTTCTGTTCCTGCAAATCATAAAAACCTTTTGTCGTAATTCCCGCCGGACTTATTCCACAGTTCCCGCACACTACCGTTGTAACACCCTGCGCCAGTTCCTTCTCTCCGCAAAAATAATAACCATCCGTATGTGCATGAATATCAATTATGCCTGGTGCAAGAATATTCCCTTTAGCATCATAAATTTCATAGCCGTCTGCAAAATCCGGAATAATATCTGAATTGATCTCGTCTATATAGTCATCTTTTATAATAATATTGCCATAAAACTGCTTGTACGATTCCGGGTCGACAATCAGTGCATTCTTTATGATTTTTTTCTCCGACATAAAATCACCTCAAGAAATAAACTCTCTCCAATTCCAGCATCAGCTTATTATTTAAACTCTGTCCAAATTCTATCGTAGATTTCGTTAGCAGCACCGACATTTTCAATTGACTCTACAGAATCAAGAAGACCGTCAGGAGCAATAGCAACAACAGCAAGCTCTTCTTTAGTAAGTTCAGAAACTGCATACTTACTGCAATTCTGATAGTGAGTGAATAACTCCATATTCTTTACGCTTTCTTTTGATAAAAGGAAACTTATAAGAGCGTATGCGTTATCTTCATTCGGAGCATTTGCCGGAACAATGTAATTATCCTGCTGGCTGAAAATTCCTGTAGGATATGCAATCTTGAGACCAAGCTCAGGATCTTTAAGGACACCGTTTACACACTGAGAAGAATTGGCATAGCAGACAGAAGCCTCACCGTTTACAACAAATCCTTCAGGATCATCCGTACTGAATGCCTTTACATTTTTTCTAAAACCTTTCAACCAGTTCTGTGCTTCTGCAAGATGAGCAGGGTTTGTTTCGTTATACGAATAACCATTCACAGAAAGAGCAAGACCGATATTTGCGCGCGGATCATCAGTAATCGTAACACTATTTACCAAAGACGGGTCAGCCAAATCATTGAGAGTCTCAAACTTCAAAGAAGTTTCAGCAGGGTTATACAAAATTGCAGGGAACATTACAGCATAAGGAACTGTATATTCATTTTTTGGATCAAAGAACTTATTCTGGAAAACTGGGTCAATCGAATTATAATTCGGGATTTTTGAAATATCCAATTTTTTAAGAAGATTTCCTTTTTCCCTCATGATATCAATAATATAATCACCACAGATTACGACATCATACTGCCCGCCTTTCACTGCTTCCAATTTTGCAAGCATTTCCTCATTTGTAGAGAAATAAGTGTAATTAACCTTTATTCCCGTTGCCTTTTCAAAGGCTTCAACATTTACATCAGGAACATATTCCTGCCAGGTAAACAAATTTACCACACCTTTTCCGCTTTTTCCCTTTTTGCTGCATCCTGTCAATGCAAAAACAACAAGAGAAGCAACCAATACAAAATAAACTGATTTTTTCATATACTATTACCTCCAAATAGTTTATTTATAAATTTTTAAATTTATATTTTTAGACTTTTGATCTCTTACTGCCATCAATCAGATAACGAAGGACAACCGCAAGAAGCGTTACAAAAGTCATAAGTGCACATAAAGAATTAATTACAGGACTCGGATTTAATTTGAGCATTGAATATATTTTCAAAGGAAGCGTAGTTCCATCCGAACCTGAAGAGAAAGTTGTAATAATCACGTTGTCAAGCGACAGTACAAAACTCAAAAGCGATGATGATAAAATTGCAGGAACTATATCCGGTACAATCACATCAAAAAAAGCCCGGATTTTTCCAGCTCCCAAGGTTCTTGCCGCTTCAACCGTAGATTTATCAAGAGAAGTCAGTCTCGCCTGCACCATAATTATTGTGTATGGAATACAAAAGGTTGAATGAGCAATCGCCACTGAATAAAGTCCGAACGGAAGCTTTAAAATTGAAAACCACGTAAGAAAAGCAATTCCATAAATAATCTCAGGCAAAAGGATTGCAAGATACGATAGATTTTCCAAAAAATGATTTATTTTAAGTTTTCTCTCCCACATAGAAATTGCAGCCGGAGTTCCAAGAACAATTGAGATTCCAACCGTAATCAACGCAATAAAAACAGAGTTCCGCACGGCAAGTCCAACCTGTGAATTATTGAACAAAGTTTGATACCAGCGTAACGAAAATCCCTTCCACACTGCACTGTTAGGAGATGTCGTATTATTGAATGAATAGATAACAACCATGATTATAGGAAAATAAAAGAAAAGAAGAACAAGCCACACATAAGATTTTCCCAGTATCTTTTTGAGCGTTAATTCACTATTTTTTTTCATATTACCCCCATAACCGAATTATTACCTGCAACTTTTTTGTAAAGTCTTATCAGCAGAAGCGAAATAACGGACATTATCACAGAAACAGCTGCACCAAACGGCCAGTTTCTTGCTTCAAAAAACTGATTTTTTATAAGGTTTCCCAAAAGAATTGAATTAGCACCACCGAGCAAATCCGCTACATAATACATACCGATTGACGGCATAAACACCATGATGCAGCCAGTCATAATACCGCTTGCAGTCTGCGGAACCGTTACGTAGAAAAATGTCTGTATCTTGTTTGCCCCCAAATCATAAGAAGCCGCAATTAAATCCTTGTCAATTTTTTCTACCGCGTTATAAACAGGCAGAATCATAAACGGAAGCATCGTATAAATAATTCCCAGCATTACCGTTGACTGGTGATACAAAAAATCATGCGGCTTATCAAAAAGATGAAGTGCAACAAAAACTGTATTAATTATTCCCCTTTTTTGGAGTATGATAATCCATCCGTATACCCTTATAAGCGTATTAGTCCAGAATGGAATCATCAAAAGTGTGATAATCAACGACTGCCTTTTCTTAGGAAAAAGAGTAATAAAAAACGCAAACGGATATCCCAAGAGTAAAGTAATTAAGGTAGTAATTCCCGCAACATAAAATGAATTCAAAAATATCTTGATATAAAGCGGATCAAAAAAACGCTTGTAATTATCAAGTGTAAATTTCAATTCAATTCCCCACTGCTGTCCTTTAGTCAAAAAACTGATTACAAGAATATATACAAGCGGGATTGCCATAAAAAACAACATCCATACAAAAGCTGGCAGCGAACCGGGAACAAAAAAATGCAAAGATGATTTTTTCTTTATCATAAACCACCCCCGATTCTTGATTCATTCTTTTCATTAACAAGCACGCTTTCTTCAAGAGACCAGTTAAAATAAATGTCTGTTCCTGCAGGCGGAATGTCATCAAGTCTGCTGATTGCACTTGCGGTAAAAACAAAATCACTTTTTGTCTGAATGTCTATGCGGGAATACGAACCGTTAAAATGATGGTTTATAATTTTTCCCTTTAAAGTAAAACCGTTATCAGGAAGCTTTTCCTTATCCGTACTCCAGTAAATGCTTTCCGGCCGCACAGAAATATAAAGACTGTCATAACGCTCATAATCTCTATCATAAGAGTTTAGAACAGTACCAGCTGGAGTAATAAAACTTGCATAGCGCACACCGTCTTTGATAAATTCAGATTCAACTATCGCCGAAATTATATTCGTATCACCAATAAAATCAGCGACATATTTACTTTCAGGTTTATTATAAATTGCAATAGGAGTATCTACCTGTTCAAAATAACCATTGTTCATAAGACAGATTCTTGTAGAAAGATTCAAAGCTTCCCCCTGATCGTGGGTTACATAAATAAATGTAGTTTTTACATTCTGCTGAATGCGCTTCAAATCCAGTTGCATCTGCTTACGTAATTTTAAATCCAAAGCAGCAAGAGGCTCATCCAAAAGCAGAATATCTGGTTCCGTTGCCAATGCACGTGCAAGCGCAACCCTTTGTTTCTGACCACCAGAAAGCTGAGATGGATATCTGCCGGCATAATCCTCAAGCTGAACTATTGATAGATAATGCTGAACCTTTTCTTTTATGATTTTTTTATTGATTCCTCTGACTTTTAATCCATAGCCGACATTTGCAGCGACAGTCATGTGAGGAAAAAGTGCATAACTTTGAAAAACAGTATTTATATTACGTTTATTCGGAACAACATCCGTTATATCCTCATCATGAAGGAACACCCTGCCTGATGTTGGAGTTTCTAAGCCGGCAATTATTCTTAGTAAGGTCGTTTTTCCACAACCACTTGAACCAAGCAGTGTAATAAACTCACCTTTTTTTACATCAAGGGAAATATCCCTGAGGATTTCATTTTCATCAAATTTTTTACTTATATTCCGAATCGAAAGAATTATATCGTTCATGGGAAACCTCTGTCATAGATTTCCCAAAGTATAGCGTTTTTCTAACCTACTAGTCCACTAGGTTTAATAGGTTTTGACGTTTTTTTATAACTTTTTTTATAAATTTTTAAATATTTTGCGTGGGGGAGACCATTTCTCCCCCTTCCGACTAATCCTGCAAAGCTTCGTAACCTTCTTCTCCAGTGCGAACCTTTACAACATTCTGTACGTCGTATACGAAAATCTTTCCATCTCCGATGTTTCCAGTGTAAAGAACTTCCTTAGCAGCAGCAATAACCAGATCGACAGGAACTTCGCTTACAACAATATCTACCTTAATCTTAGGCAAAAGTGTCATATCCATTTCAACACCACGATACTTGTGAGTGCTTCCATGCTGAACTCCGCAACCAAGAACATTTGTCAAAGTCATACCAGTAACATTGATGTCGTTCATTGCAGCCTTAAGTTCATCAAACTTACTTGCACGGGTGATGATTGAAACCATATGGAACTGTGCATCCGGATGAGAAGTTCCCTTGGTTACAGGAATTGCCTTTTCAACAGGAACAGCAGTTTCTGAAACTGGAGTTGCAGCTCCAACAGTTGCTGGTTCACCTTCAGTCATTACCTGTGGAGCCATAATAAAGCCTGCGTAA
>JAEEGH010028390.1_pt1 | contig 11012 bp, 5 predicted proteins | sample 9134181 | NCBI WGS metagenome assembly JAEEGH01 (sample SAMN16246544, study PRJNA631951) | gut metagenome | biome: gut microbiome; feature: rumen; material: DP-attached | host: Bos | place: Iran: Karaj | collected 2018-10
TGGTGGAAGAGGTGATAGGTGAGTTGCCCTGCACCTCAAGCTGTAACTGTCGTGTGACAGGCATGTTGATATTCTTTGACGAGTGGGTATCGCCAGCCACGTCGCTTTGCTTTACGCAGTCGATGACGGCGAAGTTCATGCGGATGGCGCGTCCCAGTTCATCCTGATATACGCGTGGGCGCTCGTACTTATGCCATTTCTCCACATCGCCGTTAGCATGTTTGGCAAACGGATCCTGTCCGGTATATGCTTTTCCCGTCTCCATCACCCAGTGGAGCCCGTCCTTAGAGCGGTAGTAGTAGGCGTAGCGGGCCTTCCAGTCATTCACAATCATGTGATACTGCAGGTGGTCGCGCCAGATGACAGGGTCTTCGAGTGTGCCACGGTTGGTGACCGTGCTGTTCAGATATACCGAACTGGTGGAAACCTGGTGCCAGGGGTCTGTAAGACCATTGCGGCTCACCCAGATGCCGCCGCCTCTGTCTATCATCACAAACGAGCCGTCCTCACGCTTTGCGAACGAGCAGTTCGAGAGGCTTGTCTCGCGGTTTTCGCCTGCAATGAGAGCACGGTCGCGCAGGTCGAAAGTGTATTCGCCCGTCTCCCATGAGCCGCCCAGGGTAGTTGATTTGTAGTAGCCCAGTGGCTCTATCTTATAGATTACATAGGTGTCGCCCGTCTTGTAGATTTCAGGGTTGTGGCCTGTCCCCAGAGTACTTACGTAAGTGTAAGGTCCCCAGACATTATCGCTGGTGACATGGTAAACCATCGACTTGCTGGACCACTGCATGTGACCGCAAGTGGCCGAGGGCCAGCCTGCTACGTACATGTGATACTTGTCGTCGCTGCCCTTGATGATGTTGGCACCCCAGTATGAGCGTTCAGTGTCCTCGATACCGTTGTCTTTCCAGCGGCCTAAGGTACCTTCCCAAGTGCCTGCATATTTCGGATCGGTCTCCTCTCCGGCTGTTGTGCCCCAGTCACTTTCGGTAGCAGCAACACTGCCCTCCATTGGTAGCAATAAGTCCATGAACTGTCCGCCTGTAGTTAATTCAGTGCTCTGTTCAGGCATAGCATCTTCAAATACAAGCGCTCCTGCCTTCTCTAACCACAGCTGCTGCATCTTGTAATGTCCGGCTGGCGAGGGGTGTATGCCGTCCCAAATCCAGTAGGCTTCGTTGGGTTGGTTGCTTGTAAGCGTTTCAAACAGTTCGTCGTATGGGATGAGAGTGCATCCCATGCTGGTGGCGATGGTTCTTACGCGAGAGGCAAGTTCAGCCACCATTGCGCTACGTGTCTCGTAGTCGGAAGAGCGACTGCCTACGAAAGGTGTTCCCAATGCAATCTGCACAAGGGGATTATCCGCCTTTACTCTGTTAATCAGTGTGCGGTATTGAGTCTCCCAGGCATCATAATCGAAGGCCGTTGCCTTGTCGCCCTTCAACCACTGGTCGATATCGTTGGTGCCGATGAGAATTGATAGCACGTCAGGACTGTTGGCTATGACGTCCGTCTCCCAGCGGCTGGCAAGGTTTACGAGGGTGTTTCCTGATATGCCTCGGTTGATAATCTCAAAGTCGGCTTCAGGGTAGATGGTCTGATACCAGGCACTACAGAGCATGGCGTAGCCATGTCCCATGATATGATCGAGTGCTGTCAGATTGCGCTGACTGACAGAAAGAGCTGAGCCGCCTGCCAGCCCCCATCCTGCATCAGTGATAGAGTCGCCGATATAGAGCACACGGCGCTTGCCGCAGCTGTTCTGTGTCTTAGCGGGACCGATGATCTTGGGGGTGGTATTGCCGATGACATATCCATCTGCAATGCTAACCCATTTCTTGAACATCTCATACTGACCTGCCGCTGTGGGCAGAGTGCCGTCCCAGAAGAAGTAACCTGCAGATGGTTCTGCCTCTGCTATATCGTCGAAAGGAACATAAATGGCACTGAATTCTGTAGCCAGAGCCTGCACCTTCGTAGCCAGTTGCATTAGCAAATCTTTTCGTGTAGTATAGTTGCTTGCAATTGCTCCACAGTAAGGAGCGCACAGTACCAACTTTACATTGGCATTGGCTGTACGTGCTGCAGTCAGCATTGTGCGGTACTTTTCTTGCCAAGCGTCAAAGTTAAAACTTTCGCTCATGTCCGTACCTATATAGTTATCAATATCCTGACTACCAATGAGCACTGAGATAACGTCTGGATTCAGACTCAGAATGTCTGCTTCCCAGCGAGTGGCGAGGTCATCGAGGGTATTGCCTACAATGCCGCGGTTCTGAATGTTGATGCTCAGCGTGGGATACTGGCTCTGATACCAAGCTGCACACAGAAATACATAACCGTCGCCCAAGTGGTGGTTCAGGTCGCCCAGGTTGCGGGCACTTGCTGCCGTGGCAGCACCCTTGCTGCGTCCCCATGCACCATCCGTAACGCCGTCGCCTGCGAATACCACTTTCACTTCTGCCCTCAGTCCGACTATGAACGTCGCGAGGAGAACAATGATCATACTGATTCGTTTCATCATCTTTTTATTTGTTATTGGTTATTTGTCGTTCGATGCTGCAAAGGTACGGCGGAAATAGCGGCCAAATACAACAAAAATGTTGTTTTTTATATCAATTTTGTTCGTTTATCACGTTTTTTCTTAACTTTGCAGCATGAAACAGCTTCTATTGTCACTATTACTGACCATCATAGCACAAATGGGCTTCAGTCGCCAATACGACCTGACAGCTCAGTGCCTATCGACAGCCGACGGACTGCCTACCAACATCGTCAGTCGGATATGGCAGGACGAGACGGGCTATATGTGGTTTGAGACTCGTAGCGGTGTGTGCCGTTACGACGGCTATGAGATGATGCTGTTCAGAGGAGACGAGGTCATGGGGCCAAACAGGCAGGAGCAGCTGACCACACGCGATGCCGAATGGCGGCGTGAGGGTAAAGGTCGCATGACCAGACAGGGGAAAGACGGCAGCCACGGGTCATGGCAACTGATAGACGAAGCCATTGTAGAATATACCAGGAACGAGCATTTCCATGTGGCTGACGTGGACGAACGGACGGAAGCCATCTCCACCTATGGCGGCGGACTCTACCTCTACGACAAACCTACGGGTGAACTGACGCGCATAGGACAAGACAAAATAGGCAATCCTTACCTCACCTACCTCTATGTAGACCGGACGGGCTGTATCTGGGTGGCAGAAGACTACCTTGGCGTTACATGTCTGCGACTGAACAGACTGAACTATCAGCGACATCAGATAGAGCCGAAAGCCAGGATACAGGATGAGAACAACGTCAGACATATTGCCGTGACCGGCAGCGGCGAACTGATGGCGTCGAACCAGACGGGTGGCCTGTTCGTATATCACATCACGGAGGGACGAGCCACAGTCGTCAGACACTTCGACCATCGGGTCTATGCTGTACTGGAAGACGGGAATGGGCTGCTATGGATAGGAACAAGAGGCGGAGGACTGTCGCATGGGCAACAACGCATTGGGGGATTGCCGTCTGACGACATCTTTGCCATAACCGACGATGGCGAAGGGGGCGTATGGGTAGCCATGTTGAGGGGCGGCATAGGTCATCTGGACTCAAAAGGCACCTTGAAGCTCTACCTCGCAGGCAAAGACTGCCACGACATCAAGCAGGATGGCCAAGGCAGGTGGTGGGTGGCTGCTGAGGATTCACTATATATGATAGAGGTGAAAGGAAAGCAGACGATGACGAGAGCCGTTACCGACGGCTATTTCGTATGTCTCGGCCGCGAAGCTACCGGCAGAATATGGGCTGGCAGCGTAGGCAAGGGATTGATGGATTGCGAGAGCCAGAAGTACTATACTACCACCAACGGACTGGCCAACAACAGCGTGTATGCCATCGTGCAGGATAACAACGGGTATCTCTGGGCTGGTACAGAGGAGGGACTGTCATGCCTGAACCCTGCGACTGGCGACATGCGGAACTATCATTTCACGGACAGCCGCCTGTCTAATGTGTTCAACGAACGCGCTGTTCTGTGTACAAACGACGGTAAACTGTTCTTTGGTACTCACGACGGCATCATCGTGATTGAAAGTGAAAGAGAAACAATGGCAAATATTCCGCCACGGACGGTCATTACGGAAGCAAATGCCAATGACCGGCTCTGCTCGCTGACATTCACTTTCTCTAACTTCCAGTATGCGCACTTGTCAAGCGTCCTTTACCAGTACCGGCTGGATGGCATCGACGAAGCGTGGAGCAATCCCACCAAGGAGCACTCTGCCGTCTATCGCAACCTGCCACCAGGAGAATACACCTTTTACGTGCGCTCCAATAATGGCAACGGAGTCTGGGGCAAAGAAAGCAGCACGACGCTGCGCATCAGTCCACCTTGGTGGAACACGTGGTGGGCTTGGTGCTTGTATGTCTGCCTGACAGCTGCCCTCTGCTGGCTCGTCATCAGGACCATACGCCTCCGTCAGTCACTCAGCGTGGAACGACGGGTGTCGGCCTTGCAGAAAGACTTCTACGACCGTATAGAGCGTGAACTGAGAAATCCGGTCAACGTGTTGCAAGGGGCTGCTGAAAACGTGCAGATGTCTGGCACTTCAAAGACCACTGTGCAGAGCCTGAGACGTGGTTCAAGGCGCATGCTGAAGCTTATGGACATGATCAGGGAATTCCATAGCCTGAACGACATGGAGAAAATGGTGAAGGCTGAACGCGACAACATGAACGAGGAGACAGAACGGCGTTTCCGCGATATCTGTCAGTCGATTCACCAGCAGGAAGAAGAGTTCCGGGAATTGGCTCCGCCACCTGCCAACGGGCAGACGATTCTCATCATAGAAGAGGATGAGGACAACATGACGCACCTGAGAGATACGCTCAGCCCGCTTTTCCGTATCGTCGAATGTCATCAGACGAGCGACTGTGAGGACATGCTTCAGGAGCATAAGCCCCACCTCGTGCTCATTGACATTACGGCCAACGAGAAAGAGGCGCGTGCACTGACCAGAACCATCGGGAACAAGTATGAGAGCACCCCAGTCATCCACCTTTCGTCGTTCAGTGACGACAGCCATCAACTCAGCAGCCTGAGAGCCGGGGCCTGCGATTACATCATCAAACCTTTCAGCGGCAAGATCCTGATAGAGCGTATCAAGAAGGCACTTGACAGCCCCATCAAGAGTGTAGCCACGGATGACGCTGCTGGCGCTAAAACACCTGCCACAGAAGTTTTCACAGAAGTAAAAGACAGGAAGTTCCTGGAACAGTTTCAGCGTATCTTGACTGCACACGTTGCCGACGAGGGCTTCTCCGTGGAACAATGTGCTGAACTGATGAACCTCTCTCGCACACAGTTCTACAAACGTGTGAAATCGCTGACGGGAGAAACACCCATGCAGCATATTCACCGGGCTAAGTTGGAATATGCCGCCCGACTGCTCCGAGAATCAAACGCCACGGTGGAAAACGTCATGCTCCGAACGGGCTTCCATAGCCCTACACACTTCTACAATGCCTTCAGGAAGCATTTTGGCATGTCGCCTAAAGAATATGCTCTAAAAATGTAAGAAAGGCAAGACATTCTCATGGGATTGAAGCCAAGATTTGTTTTTGCCGCATAGTTTTCAATCGCACAGGACGAAATTATGTTATTATGTCTGTATTTATTGTGGAAAGAAATCTAAATAAGGGGGCCTCAAAAATGACTGGGAAAAATCGCAAAGGAAGTTTTTTTAACACTTTTTCGGGTGCTTTGAAGACGGTTTTCGATGTTCTGCATCGGAAACGAGTGTTCTATTTGGAGAATTTTAAGCGATTTTCAGCTCCTATTTCGACTGTTTTGATGCCAAATAGCAGATAGCTTATAACACTTTTGCGACTAAGACATGCCAGGTTTGCGCCAAAATCACGATGTGATCTTGGACATATCACACCACGATTTAGGCTAAATCGCATCATGATATAGCCTAAATGATGTCACAATATGAACTATAACTCAGTGTGAAGGAGCCTAAATCGCTGAAAACATCTGTGAAAGAGCGAGTTACGCAAAGCCCATTTTATAACCTACTGAGGCTCAACGACTTGAAAAAGGCTCAAAACTCGCAAATTTTCGACCGAAGGAGCACTTGCTGATTTCGGCGCGAGTTTTGAAGGGGTATTTGTCTAAATAAGGATAATAGAGAAAGAGCGAAAATCGCTCGTAATCTCCTCATTCCCAGCATTCTAAATCACGCTCCAGCTCTGGCAGCTTAGAACGGTGGAATGTGGGGCTTCCGATGCCCTGCCGCTTCTGTTGCTGATAGTCGTCAAGCAAACGGAAAGCATACTTGCCCAGCAGGATGATGGCCACGAGGTTGCACGATGTGAGCAGAGCCATGCAGAGGTCGATGATGCTCCACACGGTGTCGAGCGACACCATCGCTCCGAACACCACCATCACGCCGCCTGAGAACAGGCGGTAAAGGGTGAGCGCCTTCTTGCTGCGGGTCATGAACCGCACGTTGGCCTCGCCATAGTAGTAGTTGCCGATGATGGAGGAATAAGCGAAGAGGAAGATGGCAACGGCTATGAACACAGGCCCCCAAGCGCCCACCTGCGTCTCAAGCGCGGTCTGGGTGAGCACGATGCCATTGAGCTGAGGATTGTCATAGATGCCGCTGATGAGGATGATGAAGGCGGTGCAGGAGCAGACAACCAGTGTGTCGGTGAATACGCCGAGCGCCTGAATGAATCCTTGCTTCACGGGATGGCTGACAGTGGCGGTGGCGGCCACATTGGGCGCACTGCCCTCGCCTGCCTCGTTGGAGAACAGGCCGCGCTTCACCCCGTTCATGATGGCTGCGCCCACGGTGCCGCCCACAGCCTGATGCAGTCCGAAGGCGCTGTCGATGATGACGCGAAACACATGGGGGATGTGCTGAATGTTCATGAGGATGATAATCAGCGCCAGGAAGAAATAACCCACGGCCATGAAGGGTACGAGCACCGAGCTGACCCGCGCAATGCGCTGTATGCCGCCAAAGACAATGACGAGGGTGAGGACGGCCAGCACCACGCCCACTGTCATGGGACTCCACCCGAAGGCTCCCTCCATCGCTCCACAGATGGTGTTGGTCTGCACGGAGTTGTTGGCAAGGCCGAAGGTCATGGTGATGAGCACGGCGAAGAGCACGGCCATCCAGCGGCAGTGCAGTCCGCGTTCAATGTAGTAGGCTGGTCCGCCTATGAATGATTCGGCATGACGGCGCTTGAACAACTGGCCAAGCGTAGATTCGACAAAGGCGGTGGCTGAACCGAAGAGGGCCATGACCCACATCCAGAACACGGCTCCCGGGCCGCCCACGGCAATGGCGGTGGCCACACCGGCCAGATTGCCCGTGCCTACACGTGAGGCGAGCGACACGGCAAAAGCCTGAAACGAGGAGATGTGCTTCATGCCCGAATCGGCAGTGCCCGTCTGTGATGACTCTTGGCCACTGGGGCGTTCGGTCGATTCGGTGAGCAGGCGCAGCATTTCGCCCAACATGCGGAACTGAACGAAGCCCATGCGCACAGTGAACCACAGGCCGCAGCCCACAAGTGCGAGAATAATTACGTAGCCCCAAAGGGCATCGTTCAGTTGGTTGATAAAGTCAATGATTGTCATAATGCGCTGCAAAAGTACTTATTTTCTGCCAAATAGACAACATAAAAAGCCGTTCTATACCATTTTGCCCAGAAATAACTGACCATAGAAAAGCGAAAAAGCGTCTTTTTATTTAATCGATTAAACAAAAAGCGGTGAAAACTTGCTAATTCATTAAATAACTAATAAAAAAAAATTCGGAATTTATTGCAATTTTGCAGAAAATTCCGAACAAGAACTTGACCGAATTCGGAATTTATTGTAAATTTGCAGAAAATTCCGAATAGATATACTGAAACGAAGAGACTTTTTGCTGAAAAACAGCAAAAAGTCTCTTCGGATGGGGCGGACAACAAATCGAATGTGGCTATTCGTCCTTGAATAATTCGCTCTTGAAGAACGCCATGGCCTCTTTCAGTGGAGCAAGGTCGTTCTTGATGATGGAGAACACTGCATCAGGATCTACTTCGAAATAGTGGTGCGCCATAATGTCGCGAGCTCCCATTATCTCTTTCCACTCTATGGATGGATAGGTGGGCAGAAGTTTTCGGTCTGTCAGTTTGTCTAATGTCTTGACGGCTTCGCCAAGAGCGATGATGACCATTGCTGCGGCATCCAGTTTTTCTGTGCCAAGCGGTGTCAAGCAATAATCATCGGAGGAATGGATGTCAGCAGAGCGTTCCTCCAAACGGTTGATGGCAATCTCAATGTTCTTGATGGTCTCATAGACCATAGCCAGTTTTTCAGTAGATTCGAATTCCATATTTAAGAATCTGTTGCTTAAACAAAGGGTTCATACTCTCGCGCATGCGAACAACATCGACATCGCTGTTGAGCAACTCCTGAAGATAGATTTTCACTCCAGCCTGTCGAAATAGGTTTGGCACCATATCTACACAGATATCTACATCGCTGTCCTCCTTCTGCTCATTACGGGCCAGCGAGCCGAACAGCATCATGGAGCGAACGCCATAATGCTCACTTAGATACTGCTGAGTACCTTTTAGTTTGTTGATGATTTCTGTCCTGTCAAGCATAGTCGCACAATAAAAACGATTCCTACCTTGTCGTTGCAAAAATACACAATTAAACTAAAACGAAGAAACTTTTTGCCGAAAAACAGCAAAAAGCTTCTTCGAATGGGGAATAGTTATTTCGCCACTACCCTCCCCCTCTTGATGTAGAGACCGTGCACAGGTTCCTGTTGACGACGACCGCCAAGGGTATAGATTTCAGAGGAGGAAGAGCCTGCCGCTCTCTGTAGCAGCACGCCTGTGGTACCGCTATCCATGAGTCGCTCGTACTCTACGGCTGCCAGGATGAACCCTCCGAGCACCTTGCCCTCGGTGTAGAAGTCGGAACCAGAGGTGCTGGTGGGCTTGGTGTCCTTGCCCATCAGGTAGTACTCGGCTGAGCCGTCGCGATAGTTGCTGCCTCCCAGTCCGGCTGACTTGCAGCTCCTCACTAAATGGACACCGCCCTCACCATCAGACACCATGAAATGTTCTACAAAGCCTTGATACGCCTTACGTGCCAGCGCGGTATAGCTGTCAGGGAGCATACCGAGACGCACCGCCTTGAGATAGGAAGCAATGAAAATGGCCGTAGAGGATGACTCCAGATAGTTGGCCACGGGCGACGAGGTGTAGCGGTAACTGCTGTTATAGCTCTGTGCTACGAACGAGGCATCGTGGTTGATGAGCTGATACCAGCACCCCGAGGCAGCATCCTGCTTCGAGGCAACGCCAGCTGCCAGCTTCTGCAAATAGCCATGAAGGGTGGCATAGCCGTCAGATGCGGAAAGACCGGCTTTCTCCATCTGTTCCAGCACATCGACAAGTGCCAGGAAATACCAAGCAATGGCTCGTCCCCAGTATTCGGCAGAATGATAGACCTCGGCTCCTTTCTGTGCCGAAACGCCTGCCCACTTCGATGCGGCACTGCCCCCAGGATCGGCTGTAAAGGCATGGTAGAGCAGGCCCACCTCTTCATTCCAAAGGAAACGCCATGAGATAGTGAACTGACTCACCAACAGCGCCCAGTCATCGGCAGTGATGGGTGCATAGTCCTTGTATTCATTGATGAGCTGAGAGAGCAGGGCTGGCCCCATATACTGACCGTCGCACCACATCTGATTGGTATATGACGACTTGTGCCACCAACCTCCTGCGGCAGCAGGCAAAGTGCTCGCCTTGATTACATAATTCTTATTCGCATCGGAGATGCCCTTAAGTGCATCTGAGAAGCGGTTGGATGCATTTAAGAGAGTGGTACTTCTGGTGTAGGAGGGACCTTCGGCAAAACGTTCGCTCGCTGTCAGTTCCGACAGTTTGAAATAGAGCTTCACCGCATTGAGGTCGTCGAAGCTCTTGCCGATCTTGCCATCCGAGGTGATGTCGCAACGATTGGCATAGTCTTCTATGGCATAGTACCACGGAGCCACGTCAACGTTGTCACGGTCCTGATAGTAGTCCACCGCTTCAAGGATGGCCTTAGCCACCAGCCCCGGTACATAATCGAGCGTACTGCTTGCCGACTGAGGGTTCTCCACTGTGTTGCCCTTGTTGTCGAATCGTCCGAAACCAGCCGCTGTGGTGTTGGCCTTGAAGTCGTTGATGCGCGACTCTATCACCAACTGGGAGTAGCGCACTGAGGGTGAGAACACGCAAGGCTCCCCTTTCGTCTCTGGTAGCCCCATGTTTTCTTTCTGACTGCCAGCCATAACTGATACTGAGCACAGAAGCATCAGTACATACACAATTATGCTCTTCATTCTTCCTGATTGTTATATCTGGTGCAAAAATAGAAAAAACTTCTGAAACTTCACAGAAGAATGCCACTAAAACAACAAAAAAAGGCCCTCGACTGACCGCCTTCTTCTCTTCTTCAGAGAGTCCTGCCGACTTCATTGAGCCGGCCATGCCGATGATGGCGATGCCGATGAGGGTGACCACCTTTTATTAATAGGTACGTAGCACGACGACTGGCAGAAGGCCCCGACGGCAATAATCAAAAGTCCGATAACGATTTCCATGTCTTAGTAGTTGTGAAATTTGTTGTTTAGGGTTGTTTTTGCGTTTCTTTCAAACACATTGCATAGTTACGAAGAAAAAAAACTGACAGCCAAATTTTTCTCCATCTATTTGACTGTCAGTGCTCCAAATTGTCCTGCCAGAAATGTTGTGTTTAATGAAAAAATCACCGAGATTTCTGCTTTTTGGGTAGAAATCTCGGTGATTTTTTTTGTTGGTACGTGAAAAATGCGTACATTTGCATCTGAATTTTTGTATAAGCACCCAGTCGAGGGGCACTAAATACCTAGATACTAATTCAATTATAATATTAACAAATCAAAACTACTAAACAAAAAATGAAAATGAAA
>JAEEGH010028391.1_pt1 | contig 11012 bp, 9 predicted proteins | sample 9134181 | NCBI WGS metagenome assembly JAEEGH01 (sample SAMN16246544, study PRJNA631951) | gut metagenome | biome: gut microbiome; feature: rumen; material: DP-attached | host: Bos | place: Iran: Karaj | collected 2018-10
TATTGCCCACAGGGCACATGGATCCCATCCCCACGACTGATATCTCATTTGCTTCGCCCTGGGGAAGCCTTAACCAGAAAATCTCCCAGTAAACAGATGAATATTTCTCCTTCTTTTTTGTCTTAGGATCTTTGTAATAATAGGCGTGATCCGAAGCTGAAGTTTCAAGGAATGATGCTCTTCCCTTTTTATTTTCTTCATCCCATTCGTCTAAAGGGACATACTCCAGGATTTCATCAGTACTCGGGACAAAGACATTGTCACTTGTATTCTCGCCTCCCGGCAGACCGTGATCATTTTTATCGTTTATAAGTTCTGTCAGGACTATCGCAGACTTTTCTTCCTCATTAAAGGCATTGTCGTAAAAGTCGTTGTTAAGGAATTCTCTCAGTTCCGAATCCTTCCATGTGACAATGTCTTTTCCCCGTGAATCATACTGCCTGACTTCCAGGACGTTCTTACTAAGAAGATACAGCTGTTTATCCTCATCCACATCCAGGACTATCCATTCAATTGGCTGGTCCTTGTCTTTTTCCTGAGGATAGGTTCCAAAGCATATACATTTGTCAGCCAGATATTCCTTAATCTCTTCCGGCCTCTTATCCCAAAGATCGTCCTGCGTCAGAAATGTCTGTTTATTTTCTGGCTCTTTTCCTGTGAGTCCTGTATTTTCCTCTTGTTCGCATCCGGTCATGAGCAGAAAACATATGGTGCTCATTGCGAAGATTGTAATTATGTTCTTCTTCATTTTTGTCACCTGTTTTTTTGTCTGTCATCCGGGTATCAAAGTCAACTGAGTGTTGAGTTCATCAACGCATCAATGGCATCAACACTACTAACATCACGATCAGAACTATTGCAGAGAAAACCCACAGATAGAAGTACTTAAAGTTATTGTCAATCTGCTTGGCTCTGACAAACAGGTACGGTCCTGCGCAGAATACTCCGAGAATGTACCATAGAGGCGATATCTTGTATCCGCATTTCTTGATCTCTCGTGAGTCCATCCAGAGGAGAGCGATCTTAGCAAACGTTATAACATATGAGAGACTCTCGACAGCTTCATCATCGCCCCTCGTGATCACTGCAAGGATAACTGTAATGACAATCATTATCAGCGTACCGGCACCTATTATCCAGGCGTATCTGCCCAAGGGTATCTCGCCGTTTCCTGCCTGAGAAACTGTTGATGCAGTGTTATATCCGGAATAATTCTGACTGTTATTTTGCGGATAACCCTGATATGGCTGCTGCGTGTAGTTGTTGCTGTAGCCTGCACCGGGCTGCTGTGCGTAGTTGTTGCCATAGCCTGCACCGGGCTGCTGCGTGTTGTTGTTGCCATAGCCCGCGCCGGGCTGCTGTGTGTAGTTCGAGTCATACGCCGAGACATTATCAAGCCTTGTTCCGCAGTTATCACAGAATTTGCTTCCATCAGGTAACTGAGTTCCACAATTTGGACAAAACATAATCTACTCCTCTCATTAGAAAAACCATTTAATACACAGTCAATTACAGTGTATGGTATGCTGAATCTATGCCATGATTAATGCTGTTTTCCAAATCAATACTGAACTCTCAGACCGGTGTACCGCAGCCAATACAGAATCTGTCACCGGGCAGAATCTCGGCGCCGCACTTGTGACAGAATGATGCTGCCGGAGCCTGCATCTTAGCGGGCTGATCCTGCGCCTGAGGCTGAACAGGAATGTTTGCGCCGCACATCAGGCAGAATTTGCTGTTTTCTGCTGCGGGTGTACCGCAGAGCGGACATACTCTTCCACCTGCATTCTTAGGCTGTCCCTGTGCAACTGATGCAGAAGATGCAGGCTGTGTATATGATGCTGAAGATGCCGGTTGTTCATATGATGCTGAAGATGTTGCCTGTGCATATGATGGTATTGAGGTATCTGATGCGCCTTGCACGCCTGCTATTGCAGATACCGACGATGCAGCTGAAGATGCCGGTGTTGATGATGCTGCCTGTTCCATTGATACTGGCGACGGTGCCTTCGGTGTAACTTCCATAACCATAGCCCCCGGAGCCCCCTGCATGATCACAGGCTCCATTGAAGTCTGAACTGTGAACGCCGGCACCGGTTCTGAGGCTGTCTTAGCTGCAGTTATGAACGCCGGCACCGGTCCTGAGGCTGACTGAGCTTCAGGTGTATTTTCCTGTTCAGCCTGAAACGCTGGTGCGTGTTCAGCCTTAACTTTAGGTGCAGTTTCCGGTATATTCTGTTCAGTTTCAGGCACCGCCTGTTCCGATACTCCTGCTATCACAGAAGCAGCTACCGACTCAACTGCAATATGCACATTTTCTGAAACCGAATTCTCCGGTTGGATGTTTTTCAGATTCTCTGATTGAGCACTGTTCAAATCCACCTGTGAAATATTGCTTGGATCTTCTGATTGGTCACTATTTGAATCCACCTGTGAAATGTTGCTTGGATCTTCTGATTGTGCACAGTTCGGATCCACCTGCGAAATGTTGCTTAGGTTCTCCGGTGTTCCATCTGTTATGATCACCTGGGGCGTGTAGGATGCCATCTGCTCATCCCATGCCTCTTTTAATTCAGTGAGTGCACTTATCACATCTCCCAACGCTTTAGAAACTCTGTCATTTGCCATTTTTTCTCCTCCCGTGGTTATCACTTTTGACGGTAAAGACATCCCGTTCCGTTAAGGATGTACTTCTGATTGCCGGTTTCATAAGAAACATAGGCATGCTGCTCGCCATTGTTGCTCACGAAATTATTGATAGTGATGCGGTTTTTCTTTTCATCCTGTACTTTCAGGAACAGGTAATCCGGATAATAATCGCCTTCAAATTCAATAGGCTTCTCGTTACTGATATCGCTCCAGTTGCCATCGGCGTCTTCACGTCCGGCGTGAACAATTACTACTTTGCAGGGGGTTCCCGGATCCAGATCAGTAAGTGCCTCCATAAGCTGTGAAGCAGTTGTTGTGGTCGCAAGGCCTGCGGCAGCTGCCTCTTCACTGTTCAAAAATCCCTGGTATGCGTAGATGTCTGCAGCATCTTCCGGGCTGATATCTGCTGAGCCAAGGCTTCCGGCCTTTCTTTCAACCTGAATGTACATCCAGTAAACATCTTTTACAGCAAAAGATTTCGTATCGGGCTTGTGCCAGTTCACATACTCCCATACACCAGCTACATCATAGGGGTCTGCCAGTAAAGCTTCTCCGCTCTTATCGTAGGTTTTAGGATTAAAATACCAGTCAAAGTCACTTATGGATGCCTGACCCGGTACAGTAAATCCCAGGTTCTGTGGATCAAGATAATTCGTTCCGTCAGATGACTCTCCACATCCTGCACACAATGCTGTCAAAAGAACTATCGCAAGAACCAGATTTAATCCTTTCTTTTTTGTCATTCTGAACCTCCTTTTTATCAGACCACGTATCACATAAAGGCCAATGTATGCAATCGCACGTCGAATCTTTTAATAACAGTTCAATAAGTCATAGGAAACATCAAACCGGCTTGTCTTCGTATGCATACTTTTTAATATTCTTGTACGCTGTAACATTAAGAATTACCATTAAAAGAACCAGTCCGAGCATTATAAGAAGCTGCGCCACATCTGATTCCGGAACGGCTCCGATAAAGCAGACAAAATCATAGAATCCATGGATCAGGATTGCAGTGATGACGCCCTTCTTTCTCATGGCTGATGCGCCCTTTTTATCTCCGTTTAACTCAAGGTTCTTGGCCTGGCCGTAGTAATAGCCCATGTAAATTCCAAAGATGCAGTGTCCTGGGAATGCCGCTCTGGTAAACGCTGTCCCTGCTGTGCTGTCAATCAGATAAAGGAGATTCTCAATAACCTCAAATCCGATGGCAACAGCTGTGCTGTAGACCACGCCGTCAAATCGATAATTGAATGCCGGATGCTTCCAGGTCAGAAACTTCAGTATTGTATACTTGCACAGTTCTTCGGTGGCCGCTGCCAGTATAAAGGCTTCTGCCAGACAGTAAAGGATGATATTGTCACCGAAAAGGATATTAATGAAGCCATCAAGCACCATTTCTATAAGGCCGGCTACAACGGTGGCAATCAATCCTCCGCACAGAAAAAGCTTAACAAGAAGCCCCACAGGCTCAGGTTCAATGTTATCCAGCCTGTAAATGAGGAACAAAAGAACTATACCCGGAACACTGGAAACAGCCGCTGCCAGCGTCATGCTGGAGTCCTCCATGAAAACTGCACTTAATGTCAGACCGATTGTCAAAACAATTATGACAATTATTGGCATCCTTCTTACCACAAAGGTCTGCTTCTGCTCGATCACAGGACCCGAACCGCCAGCTGAGCCATAACTCCCCGCAGAGCCGTAACTGCCTGCAGTACCGGACTGCTGCGCATATTGTCCGAAAGCCCCCGCCTGTTGACCGGCAGTCTGTCCATTTCCACTTTGCTGACCATATGCTCCCGACTGATTGAACTGCCCAGGGTATCCCTGCTGATTGAACTGCCCCGACTGTCCAGGCTGATTGAACGCTCCTGATTGCACCGGCTGGCCAATCTCTCCTGGTTGACCAGGTGCCTGCACCGTCTGATTCACAGGCTGCTGCCCCATCTGTCCCACCTGCTGTCCCTGCTGGACATAAGGCTTAGGGCTAATAGCCACAGGCTGTCCACACATCGGACAAAACTTTGAATCTTCTCTTAACTGTGCCCCACAATTACCACATACCATAATTTTCATCTCTCCATATTCAAAATAAAAATATTTGCTATTTCAATTATCGCATATTAAAAAGCAAAAGAAAATTGCCACAAATAATTTGTCATTGTCAATTATTTATGGCAATATAAATTTATCGGGAAATTTTTTAAAAAAATATAAAGAATCGGCTTTTCAATCGGAGGAATCCTATGTTTTCAGACAAACTGACAGAACTAATGAAGGTGCTTAATGTTAGCAACAAACAGCTATCGGAGTACTCCGGACTTGACGCCTCTTCGCTGAGCCGTCTTGCCAGGGGAAGCCGTATACCGACATCAGGCTCCGTTACTGTGGGTAAGATAGTGAACGGACTTTACATTTATGCGGAAGCCACAGACCAGAAGAGCGTCCTGTGCTCCCTTGTCGGTGCCAAAGAATCAGATTCTTTGGAGAACATTAAGACAGATATGCTCAAGTGGATGTTTCACGATCATCCCAAGCCGAAGCAGGCATCTAAGTCCTTGGGTGATGACAGTTCAAAGGCCAGCAAAAGCAGAACTCTTCGAAGGAAATTCGGCGCCAGATTTAACGACGTCATGGTGCTGGCAGGCATGTCAAACATTGTGCTGAGCCGAAAGGCCTACGTTGATCCGTCCCTTATCAGCAGATATCGCTCGGGTCTTCGTTCCCCTGCCAACAATCCGGAGGTTGCTGAGCTTTTGTCTTCCATAATATTCAAGCAGATTGAAGCCACCGGAAGGATTACCGAGCTTGCGATGCTGATGGACACAAGACCTGATTCCATTAACGAGCTGGCTTTTAACAGATGGCTCTACGCCAATGAGCTTCAGCAGTCCATAGATGTCAATTCGACGAAAAAGCTGCTGACAGCTTTTGAATCCTTTACACTTCCGGAAAATATAGGGCCTGTATCAGATCTTGACAATATTCTCAGCGAATCTGATGAAGATGATTTCGGAAAAGACCAGGATCTGAATACTTATTTTGGAATCAAGGGGCTGTGCAGTGCTGTCATACGTTTTCTCAAAGATGCAGTGGACACCGGCGCAAAAAAGCTGTTTCTGTTCTCAAATCAGAACATGGACTGGATGACAGAAAACCCTGCCTTCCTGGCAAAATGGGCATTGCTGATGAAAGCCTGCGTAATGAACGGGACAGAAATCTGCATCATCCACAATATCGACCGCAGCTATGAGGAGATGAACAGCGCCATCATAGCATGGCTCCCACTGTATATGTCCGGCAGGATAAATCCCTACTACTGCACTCTTCCCACCGGTGCCCTGTTCTACCAGACGCTGTTCCTGAATCCGGGACGTGCATGCATATACGCAAATCTTGTGGCAGGTACGGAAAAGACCGGTCTGTACCGTTACTACACTGAGACAGAACCTCTGATGCTGGATTCAATGATGCTACAGTATAATGCCATGCTGAGCCACTGCCGTCCGCTGGTGGAAATACTTCACGCCGAAGAAGCTGACATGTCGGACTTTGCTGATTCAGAGGACATTCGCATAATCCAGCCTACTCTGTCCATTATGTCCATGCCAAAATCCGACGCTGCATCCTTTGACAGTCCGGAGATCATGAACAGATGGAACAGCTATGAGTCACTGTCCAGAACTCTGACAAACAGCAGAATCTATGAATGCGTAACTCTCAATGAGCTTAAATCCGTCTCCGAGGGAATGGCTGTGGTGGAAGCTGTTCCCGGGGCATCGGATATCCGCTATACCGCAGATACCTACAGGGATCACATAAACAATATCATCAGCATTATGAACAATCGCCCCGGCTATCGTCTTATTGCACTTCCCGAGGCACCATTCTCAAACATGCAGCTGATAATAAGTGATGAAAGAGTCAGGATCACCAGAACGGCACCTCCCCTGGTATCCTTCACCTTCACCCATCCCCAGATGTGTCACGCCTTTAAAAACTACAGTGACCGTCTGATCAAGCAGTATATGACAGACAGGAGGACCCTCACAAAACTCCTCAGTGACGAGTACCTGTCCTGAAAACCATCCTGTCCTACAAAATACGTGCATCACTCATAATAGATACAATATAAAATGCCTGGATCAAGCAACGAATAACAAAAATATAGGATATGCATATTGCTCAAGCCTTCCCATAGTACCTGTGCATATGCATATCCCATCATTAACTTCTTCAGATCGCTCCAAGTATAAATTCCGCAAGTCCGTCGTGATCATTGTCAAACCTGGTGATCACATCCGCACTCTTCTTAACGATATCCGTCCCGTTGATCATGGCAATCCCCGTGCCTGCTGCCTCAATCATTGAGATATCATTCTGCTCATCTCCTGCGGCAAAAGTATCCTTTATATCAACCTTCAAAAGATCTGCAAGCCTTTTCACGGCGCTGCCCTTGCCTGCCTCGGAGGGGAATATCTCCATGTAATACGGATTTGAGTACAAAAGAGTCAGCTTATCTCCTACCATTTCCTGAAGTGCTGCCCTGAACCGCTCCTGCTTGTCGTGATCATGAAGCTCGATGGCTATCATCTTGCATGGCGGCGTAGCGACATATTGAAGGACGTCATCTGTCACGATCAGCGGCGTCTTGATGACCCGCCTGTAATAGGCAAGGCACTCGTTGTCGTGCCTCGAAACTATATGATCCTCATTATAGGTATGGCAGTGGACACCGTACTCTTCAGAAAGGTCCAGTATCTTCGGCACCAGCTCAAGATCAACTCCCACGCGGTAGTAATCCCTTTTCTCATCTACACTGTAGATCTCAGTGCCGTTGGAACAACATAAAAAACTCCCCTTAAAATCCAGCCCAAGACCATTATAAACAGCTCTGGTACTGTCGAGAGCCCTGCCGGTGTTTATACAGAAGTAATTTCCTGCATCAGTAAAACGCCTGAGGGCCTCCATGGTACCCGGTGTTATCTTCTTGTCGCCGTTTAGGAGAGTTCCGTCAAGATCAAAGAAAAATATTTTTTTTCCCATATCATCCCTCAACGATGAGGTATCTGCCGTCTCCGATATCGAAGACCTCGTCGGCATCCAGAACATTTCCACCCTCAGTGTCAACGCCTGACTCCTCGAAGTACTCCTCCACTTCCTCTACACCGTCGACAACCACAGCCATACAGTCCTCAAGGAAAGCTTCAGCCTCTTCCATGTTCTCTGCCACATCCTCAGGGAACAGCTGCCCCTGGTTCTCCAAAAAACATCTCAGAACTGCTTCATCATACTCTTGCATAATAACCTCCGTACACGGTCACAGTAAACTGTGCCTTTTTAGTTCCTGATAGAGCCTTGCGACAGGAAGCCCCATCACGTTGTAGTAGTCACCTTCGATCGAGCTTATGAATTTGGCGAAATCGCCCTGTATACCATAGGCTCCTGCCTTGTCGTCGCACTCGCCGGTGGATACGTACGCCTCTATCTCCTCTTCGGACATGGGTGCCACATTTACCAGTGTGCACTCAGCGAAAGTGAAGTGGCGCACCTCCTCCCCTTCAGTGTAAAAGACGCTTACGCCTGTATATACGCTGTGCGTCCTGCCCTGAAGCATCCGCACCATGGCCGCTGCGTCGTCACGGCCGGCGGGCTTTCCAAGGACCCTATGGTTATATGATACAACGGTGTCTGATCCTATTACAACAAGTCTGTCCCTGCTATCTGTTAAAGTTTTGTAAAATATTTCGGAAGCCTTCTGAAAAGACAGTTCACAAACGATGTCCAAAGGCTCATCTTTGGTCATCTCTTCTTCGGAGATTGCAGGTATTATCTCAAATTCCGGGATCAGCCGCTTTAGGAGTTCTTTCCTTCTGGGCGATCCCGATGCCAGTATGCATCTCATCCGTCCACCTCGTCTGACTCCGGACTCTTCTCAGGGATAAAGACGCGGCTCTCAACATGGGTTGTGACTTTAGCCTCAGCTTGCGCCGCCTCCCCGAACATTCTCTGGGAGTTGATGCTCTCCTCCTCGGCAGTCTTCTTGAGAGCTCTCTTTACATAGATGCCCTTCTTATTCATGACATGGGCCTTCTCGGTATCACGAAGCTCCATGTCCAGAATATTCCAAAGTTTCCTCCTAAGCTTCTCATCTTCAACAGGGAAAAGAATCTCAACCCTTCGCTCAAGGTTTCTTGGCATCCAGTCCGCACTGCTGCAGTAGAACTCAGGACTTCCTCCGTTCTCAAAATAGAAGATCCTGCTGTGCTCCAGGAAGTTGCCGACAATAGACCTGACAGTGATGTTATCACTGATGCCTGGTACCCCTGCCCTCAGACAGCAGATGCCCCTGACGATAAGGTCGATCCTGACGCCCATGCTGCTGGCCTTGTAGAGCTCGGCAATGACATCCTTGTGACAGATGGCATTCATCTTGGCAATTATCCTGGCAGGTTCGCCTGCCTTTGCGTGTTCTTCTTCTCTCTTTATCAGATCAAGGATCCTGTCCTTGAGCCACAGAGGAGCCAGTGACAGTTTGTTCCATCCAAGAGGCTCTGAGTATCCTGAGAGCATATTGAACACCGCAGTGGCGTCCTCACCGAAGGACGGATTGCAGGTGAAAAGACCTACATCCGTATACTGCTTGGCTGTTGAATCGTTGTAGTTACCGGTTCCCAGGTGGACATATCTCTTTATGCCGTCCTCCTGCCTTCTCACCACCAGGGTGATCTTGCAGTGGGTCTTAAGTCCCACCAGTCCGTAGATAACATGACAGCCGGCTTTCTCAAGCATCTTGGCCCAGACGATATTGTTCTCCTCGTCAAATCTGGCCTTCAGCTCCACCAGTACCGTTACCTGCTTGCCGTTGTCAGCAGCCTTGGCAAGAGCTGCTATAATTGGTGAGTTTCCGCTGACTCTGTAGAGGGTCTGCTTAATAGCAAGGACATCCGGATCCACAGCTGCGCTCTCCACGAACTTCACCACATTTTCAAAAGTCTGATAGGGATGGTGCATCAGCACATCGCCCTTCATTATCACGTCAAAAATATTCTCCCCGGTATCAAACTCCGGAACCGGCATAGGCGGCAGATAGCTGTGCTCCTTGAGATCATCAAAGCCCTCAAGCCTGTACATCTTCATCAGGAAGGTCAGGTCCAGAGGTCCCTCTATGGAGTATATCTCATTGTCCTCAACCCCAAGTTCCCTGGCTATGAATTTAAGGAGCTTTTTGTCTATGCCCTTGTTGACCTCCAGCCTTATGGCCTGGCCCCACTGGCGGCGCTTAAGCTGTTTCTCTATCTCTTTTAAAAGATCTTCTGCCTCGTCCTCATCGATGGACAGATCCGCATTTCGTCCAACCCTGTAGGCACCGCTGGAGAGAATGTCGTAGTTTAAAAAGAGCTTCTGCATGTTCCTGCCGATGATATCTTCCAGCAGCATTATCCGCCTTACGCCCTCTGAGTTGCCTCCAGGAATCTCAAGGATCCTCGGCAGTACATCCGGCACCTGAACTGTGGCAAAGTCAACGTCATCCTTGCCCTCTTTCTTTTTAAGAAGCGCGCCGATATTCAGGGTCTTATTCCGGATAAGAGGAAAAGGCCTTGATGAATCCACTGCCATTGGCGTAAGAACAGGATAGACCACTTCGTCAAAATACCTGTCCACATACCGCAGGGCTTTTTCCGACAGATCGCTTCCGTCAGTGATCTCAAGTCCGTTCTGCAAAAGCTCCGGCACCAGGCTCTTGCCGAAGATCTCATACTGCTTGTCAACAAAGCTGTGAACAGCCACCAATACCTTGTCAAGCTGCTCGGTTGCTGTCATGCCGGCGATGTCCGGCTTCCTGTAGCCGGCGTTGATCATGTCCTTAAGTGAAGCAACCCTTACCATGAAAAACTCATCCAGATTGCTGGCTGAGATAGCAAGGAATTTCAGCTTCTCAAAGAGCGGATTGCTCTCGTCTTCTGCCTCTGAGAGAACCCTCTCATTGAACTGCAGCCAGCTCAGCTCTCTGTTTATATAGAACAAAGGATCTTCGAAATCTAATACTCTTTTTTCTTTATTGTCTTTTGCCATATTCTTCCCTCTTTAAATCAGGTTCTTCTGCCTAATGACCGGTTTGATTCCAAACACTTCCTCAAAAAACGCTGCCCTGTTGGTAAACAGCCCCTTCTCCAGCGTAATGTCCGCCCTGTTGTCAATAGTTATCACCAGCTCTTTTCCCTTGATGGCCACCTTGATGTCCTTGAACTTCTGCTTGTGGGTCCTGTCAAGGCCGTTGGCCACGCGAAGGATTGCTGTCAGCTTGGCTATCTTCAGATAATCGTCATGGGAGATTCCCTCCAGGTAGCTGCTGACGC
>JAEEGH010028392.1_pt1 | contig 11011 bp, 10 predicted proteins | sample 9134181 | NCBI WGS metagenome assembly JAEEGH01 (sample SAMN16246544, study PRJNA631951) | gut metagenome | biome: gut microbiome; feature: rumen; material: DP-attached | host: Bos | place: Iran: Karaj | collected 2018-10
TGTTTCATTGTTCTTTAATGTTTTAATTTTATGTTATTTCTTTTGTCTGACGGCTCTGATATGGCGATGCCTGGGTGTCGGTGCCTGGGTGTGGCATGACGGGTATGTCCATGTTTTCCGAGTCGTCCTTTTATCTGAATCTGTTGTTCTTTCGGGCGGGGAGGCCGTCCTCTCTGTGGGGGCTGTGCGGGCGGGGTTCCGCCGTGCGCGGGGCCTCTCTGACGGATCAGAGAACCGTCCATTGATCACTAATCCGCCCGAGCGGGTTATTGTTTCTTCTTGGCCTTGACGCTCTTCACCTTCTTCGTGCCGTTGTACTTGACGGTGACCGCCGTGCCGGCTTCCAAGCCGGTGAGGGGCAGCGCCTGATACTCGCCTTCGCCGGCCTTGCCCTGCCAACTGGTGGCATCATCGGTGCCGTCGGCGAGGGTGACGTCAACAGTAGTTGGCGTAACATAGCCATACACATCAATCTTTTTTATACCTTTAGACGTGTATGCCAGAATGGGGGTACCATTTACTTGCGGTGTCTTATCCTCTTCTGTGGTTTCTACTACAAAGGGAGCTTCGCTGTCTGTAGCTGTACGATTGGCGTCGTCATAGAATATACATTTGGTGATGGTATATCCTTCGGCAGCGGTGACGGTTGCCGACCAACCGTATCCCCACCATCCCCAGTTAGCGAGGTATGCTGAGGATCCATATGCAGTATAACTGAATGAAACGGTTGCCACATTCGCCGTACTGTAGCTGGCTTGCTCTTTGGCTGTTGCTGTAATTGTGGTCAGCAGCGTCTCGGTCTGCGCCCACGCACCCGTGGCTACTGCTGCGAGCAGCACGAGCATTGAAAAGAATTTCTTTCTCATAGTCTCTTGTTTTTAAGATGTTATACTTGTTTTTTATTTTAAAAAAAATTATTATTTCATGTGTTTTTTGTATAACGCGTGCAAAGTTACTGCAAGCGTATGAACCATAAGAACGACTTACATGGATATCGTCAGTGGTTACATGTAGGCATACATCTCTGTCATAAGCAACAGGACGAGATATAAAGTACTTTTGTTTTCATAAGCATTTCAGTTTTTTAGTTTGTTTATTTAAGGTAAGAAATCTTCAATTAGCGTTGTTCGCACGGGTAGTAGTTCCTGCTTCAGGATAACATCTTCATTCTCCGAATAACTATGCCTTATTGTAGGCACATAGTGGGATAAAATCTCATTCATCTCTTCCTAAGAGACGGATATTTGGGGCAAATATAATCATTTTTACTCAAAAACATGCAAATTTAATGTTAAAAAGAAATTGAATGCCTGCATTTTTATCGTTTTGTTTAGCAATTTGTGTTCCGAGGCATTCGGAAAAGCACTTAAATCAGCATTTTTACTCCTCAATCCGTCTCTTAGGAAGAGATTGAGAAATTTGCTAAACAAATCCTTGTTTACAACAATCCCAGAATCATCTTGTTTGCTTTATCAACAACCGACGTTTCCAGTGAAGCGAGGTATATTTGTGTGGTAGCCTCTGAGTCATGTCCCATTCCTTCGCTGATGACCGATAGCGGTACATTCTTCACCTTGGCTGCACTCGCCCATGAATGACGAGCAACGTACATGGAGAGTGGGCGCTGAAGTTTTAGCATCGTTGAAAGTTCTTTCAGCCGATAGTTGACCAAATGTAGGGCATTGTCATATTGCCTCCGCTCATCCCCTTCCTCTTTGATGATAGGGAGAAGGAAATCTGTCTTGTTCTCAGGGTATTTGGCAATAATTTCAGCCATGCATTTCTCCCACTTAATACTTAGTTCTTGGCCTGTCTTTCGTCTTCGATAGGTCAGAATGCCATTTTGAAGATCAGTCTTTTTGAGATAAGCCATATCCACGAAAGACATTCCTCGAGTGTAGAAGCTGAACATGAACATATCACGGGTGAAATCCAATGTCGGATTCATTGACAAGTCCATATCCTTCAATGCCTTAATATCCTTGATGGGTATTGCTCGTTTCACAGTCTTATCTACTCCTGTATAGACGTGACGGAATGGATAGTTCTGTGCTGTCAATCCTTTCTCCACTGCACGATTATAGACAGCCCGAAGGTTACGCATATAGAACGATATGGTGTTCATGCGCACATCTCTGGTTTTCAAGTAAGCTTCATACATGAGCATCATGTCAGATGTGATACCATCGAGTGGCACATCCTGCTCGTCTCGAAAAGCCATAAAACTTTTGAGTGTAGCCGTGTATGTCTCTGAAGTTCGGATTTTTCCCAACTGTTTCAGTTGCGCTATGACACCATGCATAAAGGTAAAGAGGGAGGACTCCTTGGTCAGTTTATGGAACATGGTAATCACGTCGTCTGCCGTGAAGCGACGACGCTCCGTTTCCAATAAGCGGACGACCTTTTCAAGACGGGACACATCCCATGCCAGACGTTCTTGAATACCCAACAGAAGGTTGGAACGGTTGCCATTTACGATAACGCTTTCCGCCTCTGTATCCCATTCCTCTACACGGACTTTATAATCAGTATTCAACTGCCTGACAACTCTGTTGTGGATAATCTGGAAATAGAGACCTCCCTCCTTGCCATCCACTGTGGATGGTCTGAATTTTACCTTTATTGATGTCATATTCATACCCTAATTGCTAGCTTATTTATCTGGCCACCTCCCCTTACATCGATAGATGGCTGGGGTATTAGGCTACCCCTGACTTTGAAAAAGTGGCATCGGCAAGCCGATTAGACTGACTGGATAAAATTCTCAGGTGTCACCTCCGTCTATTCACGTCCGACCATATGGGAGTCACTTCTATGCCAGATGCAGTGACCTCTGCTTGCAGATATATGTGGTCAGTTCGACGGTCGATGATAATCGAAACGGGTAGTGGGCTTCCCGATACTTGGAAAATGTGGCACATGGGCAAGCCCTGTGCCATAAAGTTTGGAAAAGGGTAAAGGAGTATTCTTCCAAATAGGAAGATTCCCATATACCCTCTTCCTCAACATGCACTTCCTATGCTTTTACTGCAAGTGACCCTGTTGCCAACTGTTCTGCAGAAAAGACGAAGCAGACCAAACCAGCCAACCTTGACATTATTTGCTTCTTGTCAACTTCGTCCATATTCTCAAAGTCATAATCGAGATAATCGACTCCTATTGCAGCCCCTCGGAAAGTGAGATTATCACCCGATACGAAAGTCGCAATCTCTGGTTCAATGGACAATTCGTCATCGGTCAAAGTAAAATGAAGCAACCCGTTCTCTTTGAGGTCGATGACGACTGCGACAACACTCTCTGGAGTCATGTTCCAACGTGCAGCGAGTTCATAGAGATTGAAGAATGTGGTTGGGGCATAGATGAGGTCTGGCTCATTTGTCTCCTCGTCATACTTAAAGCAGACATGAAGTTCAGACATGATGTCCATGAAGTACTTGGCGTTAATGCCGTTCTGGAGGTAGTTAGCCTCGTTCTGTGACAATCTGAGTGTCACGCTCTTGATGAAATTTTTCATAACTTGATAGTTTTAAATTGATGATATATTGGTACGATAAGTACCATTGTTGAATACTATTTTCTTGACCATTTCATTGAGTCTGTCGGCAATACGGTCGCCATAATGCCCACGGATTTGTTGTGGTGTGAGATTGGTGGTGATGACAGTGAAGAGCTGTTCTTCATAACGCTTTCTCAACAGGTCAATGACGGGTGTATAGACGTTGCCATAGTCCATCACTTCAGATGGTTCTGTGCCGAGGTCGTCAATGCCGAGCATATCAACTTTGATGAGGTTGCGGTATGCGTCATAGTTATTCTTGCACTGGTACACAATGTACTTTGCATCCACAATCTGGATTCCGTAGGTGCCATCGTTGTGTGGCTTCGGTATGCGCAGGTCGTTCAACAACTTCTGGAATGCCTTTAGCATTGTGCTCTTGCCATTACCACATCCACCGCACAGCATAATGCCAAAATGGGATGATGGAGAAGTAAGCCAGTTTGCAATATCATGGAGTTGCGTCTCCAAGTATTCGTTTGAGCAGAAGGTGCGGTGGCGATTTTCCACCTCCACCATAAATTCTGCTAACAGATAGGCATAAGCCTCTTCTTCTGACATAGGCAACTTAAAACGAACCTTCATAGGACGACGCTGTAGTAGGGATTTCTTTAATGCCTCTACGTCGATTTTGTGTGTCGTTTCCATTTTTTTCCCTTTCTTTGAATGAAAAATTGGTTGAATCGCTTTTAATAAGATTATCTTTCTCTTTATCTTTTAAATGTGTCAAGTCATGCGTCAAGCCATCTGTCAACTCTACTGTCAAGTCATCCGTCCAATTTATGAGCATATAGGTTGACGCTACATGACGTGATTTGCCTTCGGTGAAACTTATGAGCCTTCGCTTGACAAGATGCTCCCTTGCCGTGATGACTGTCTGCCTCGAAACGCACAGGTCGTTGCTGATTCTGGTCGTTGAACAGGCAAAGGGCATCTGCCAGAAACGCTTGTTGCACTCGTTCACAAGGTATGCGAACAAGGCAATTTCACTCGCTGGAATCGGTGACATCATTGCCGAACGCCATAGCTGGTTCATATAGTTGATGTAAGTCATAGCGTCTCAACGTTTAATCATGCCAACTGGACTTGTTCGGCTTGCGCTTGTGCGAAGAAAGAATTGCATCATTCTCTTCATCGGCAGTAAGCGGAACAGCATTCTTGCGGTTCGCCTCCAGCCATTTGTCAAGTTCATCCTGATAGAGGACATAGCGTTTGCCCGGCTTGGTGGCAGGTATCGTTCCATCTCCGAGCTTCATGTACAGCGTGCCCAATGGAATACGTGTGTACTTGGCAGCTTCCTCCACAGTCATGGGTTTATGGCGGTTCTCGCGCACCTGATGTTTTCTGCTATCTTCCTGCTGCTTGATCAGCAAGGCTCTCATGCCCATCACCTCATCCCGAAGCTGGGCGACGACCTGCGGAAGGTCGTTGAATGTCAATTCTGTATTTTGCATGTTTTTGGCGGTCTTTGTTTAGAGACCGGTGCAAAGGAACTGAATGATATACCCGTGCTGTTGGAAACTTATGGTAACTCGTGAATCACTTGACAATAACTTGAAAGGGCATGATTGTCAATGATTATTAGACGATAGAACAATGCTTAGGCACGTGTTTTTCATGGCTTTCACAAGCAATTATGAATGATAGGGAAAGAAAGGCTATTCTATGAAAGGCGCATGAATACAGAACCAGCCGCACCAGACTATAAAAAGTCGGATGCGGCTGGCTCTGTAAACTATGTGAAAGTGATACTACCTAATGGTCTGAGGTATATGGAATGAAATGCCATCATTGCCAGGCTCGTCAATGTGTATCTTGTCTGTGGTGGATGTGACTCTCAGGTTCTTCAATGTGGAATAGTCTAAGTCTTTGCAGAGGTCGGGGAACATGGTTCGGATAAAGTTGATACACAACTCCACACTGTACTGCTTGCCCCTGCCAAGTCCCAGTCTTGAAGTGATGTTCCATATCAGATGACGGATATCGAAACTGGTCAATGTGCCTTTGAGACCTACAAATGGCCTGGGTACATAATCGGGATTGATGGCAAAAGACATAATCTCGTTGCAGAAACACTCCAAGTTTTCTTGCTTGATGAAGGGAGCCATGATGTAATGGATGTATTCTGCTATCTTGTCAAGCTGCTCTTTCTTGAATGCAGCCTGTTTCTCGTAATAGTCATCACAGCCTTTCTTGTAAAGATCAATGATAGAGGTCTGTGTAATGTTACCTTTGTTTTCTTCCTTTTCCTCGGTCATTGACAAAAGTTCTTCTTGCTCTTCTATGATTTCCGTTTTGGGCTGTTCCGTTTCAAATGGCAATTCCTCACATGTTGCTTTCTTGGCGATAATGGAATCATATATCTCCATTGGAAAACTTAGGAAGTACCATGCCACAAACTCCAGTAGGACAGTAAATCCAACCAGTGAGACGATAAAGATTGTTGCGTCATTGGATAAGATACCGCTTATCACCTTTGCTGGGATAATGGCGATGAACAAAACGGCAATGCTGAGCAGGATGTAAAGCTTTGCCTTGAAGGTTACGTCTAAGAGAAAAGTTCCTTGTTTCATATTTCGTTTTCTAATTGTTTGTGATTGCCTATGATTATTTCACTTTGCAACCACAAAGTTATCACGATTATTCCCAATAGCCGATGATTGACACGACAATCAATTTCGTTTTAAGATTTGTTGGCTTTCGAGTATGATTTTGCAGTGATAATCATACTATAAACGGGATGGAATACTACTACATAAGAAACAAAAAAGGGAGAAGCAATGCCTCTCCCAATAGAATAAAACATCAAAACGATATTGCTATTGTCCGACAATCTTCAACTGCACATTCTTTGTCGGTTTCAAAGTTATGCGGTTGATAGACTCACGCTTGCTCTCGTCTGCCATTGCAGCATATATCTGAGTAGTTGCGACGTTCTTGTGTCCCAACATGTGCTGCACGGTATATACGCTTGTACCAGCATCCACCTGTAATGAGCCGAAGGTATGACGGCTGCAATGGAACGAAATCTTCTTTGTGATGCCAGCGGCCTTCAGCCAGTTCTTCAAGGGCGTCTGAGTCATCTTGTCTGCAAAGCCTTCAAACACCTTGCCTGTTCCACTGCCGCCAATCAGTTCCAGGGCCTCGTCACTGATGGGATTGTTTACCAGTTCCTTGGTCTTCTGCATACGAAGGGTGACATACATGCCTCCATCACCGTATGGCTGAATGTGAGTCCATTCGAGTTGCTTGATGTCGCTCTTTCTGAGTCCTGTCAGACAAGCAAAAAGGAATGCTTTCTTTAGTACAGGATATTCACAAGGAGTGTTAGCCAACCTGATAAGTTCATCCTTGGACAAGTGTTCCTTCTCTGTTGGTATGGTATCTATACGCTCCAAGAAGCCGTTAGGGTTCTCCATAATCTTGTGCTCCCTGTAGGCGGTATGAAGCACCGCACGGAAGGTTGACCAATAGCCAGCCACAGAGTTGATGTGAAGCTTGTGCTCTGTATGGATGGTCTGCGGAGCATTCAACAAGTACTCACGGAACTTGTTGCACAAATCCACATTGATTTCATCAAAGCGGCACTTGTCATTACAGAATCGTGCGAAATGCTTATAGACGTGCTGCCACTTGCAGTTCTTCTTGTCTGCTTTTTGCTTGAAGTAGGCAAGGAAGTCGCCCTTCATCTTCTCCTTGTCAAAGAAGTCATACCTCTCATTGACTATGGACTCATAACGACGGCAGCGAAGGGCTTCTGCCTTCTCTCGCATACGGTCGTTGTAGTCACGTTCACGTTGGTTCTTCGGCTTGGCATAGATATAGATGCCGAGCGATTCATGGCGCATGACCTTCATGGTGGACTCATTCCTGTAGCCAGGATAATAGTCCAGATAGAAGGACAGCTGCTCTCCGCCCTTGATTTTCCGTGTGCGGAGTGTCACTGTCTTGCAGATGTTACTCATAGTTTCTACCTTTTTATAGTTTTACTTTCTTGATTACTGATGGCTGTTGCCACGTTTCGGGTGCAAAGAAACTGAATGATGCACCCGTGCCGATGATAATTTGTGGTAACTCGTGAATAATTGCGGAATAACTTGATTGCTGCCAAAAATTCTGGTATTTGAGGTTGTTATTGCAGCCGATAAGACCCGAATTGCGTCAGTCTGTCAGCCATCACCCTGTCAAGCTCTTCCTTAACAAGTAGGTTGTTGCGTCCCACTTTGACCTTTGCAATCTGGTGTCTTTTGACAATCTCCACGATATTTGCTTTGTTCAATCCATACTTTTCAGCTGCCTGTGAGGATGTATAGTAGCGGTCATCGGAAACGATGTCAGTGCGACGAAGTTCATCAAAGTGTCTTTGTGAATAATACGTCTGTCCATACTCACGTTTGGTCGGTATCTTGTGACGATGGGCGTAGGAACAAACAGCCGTGCGGCTTATATCATAACGGTCTGATACTTCCTGTGGAGACAGCCAATCGACAATGGCATCAATGTCAACAGATGTGCCTAACACGGCATCTACATGCTTCTTGCTGTAATAATTCTTACCGGCAATATGGCACATAGGTATCTGATGACGCTTGGCAGAAGCATAGAGCCAAGACTGCTTGACCTTGTAGGTCAGCATCACTTCCTCGCCAGAGATGTATTCAAGGACTTCGTCTGTCGTGCGTTCTTCACGAACATCTTTCTTTGTCGTTCCTTTTGATTTCTTGGCAACGGAAGACTTCGGTACAGAACAAGGAAGAACACGATTGTAAGGATTCCCTTCAAACATCCTCTCGATGTCACTCCGACGGACAAGAGCCATGCGGCTGCTCAACCGAGAGGCCGGCAACTTTCCTTGCTCAACAAGTTTATAGACATACTGACGGGTACAGCCAAGAAGAATGGCTGCTTTGGAAAAGGTCAGGTATTCCTGTTGTTGGAGTTCTATCACAGGCTCGACTGCCCGAAAGAAATCCTTTTGCTTTTTCTTCCTGCTTTCCTTTGCTTGCTCGGCACATTCCTCCGAACAATACTTCTGCATTCCGCTGTTTGTAGTGAAAACCTTGCCACAATAGGCACACTTTCTTGTCTTTGGCATACTTGCAATATTTGTTGGTTCAACATTCTTTTTGTTGTACCTCTCCGCAAGTAATCACAAGTAAACTATCGTCAATCGTTGTCAACTTTTTCCACAATGTTGCATCGCTCAAAAGATGCTCGGAAATCTGTCAACCATTGTAATCCATCGTCAACCATTGTAAACTTTCTCCACGATGTTGCAAAAATAAAGCCTCGTAAATTCCCTGCGGTAGAAATACGTTGCAAAAATAATGGGAATTTCCGAAGCGACCAAAAACAGCTCACGAAGTGTTAAAAATTAGAAGTCGTTGTGTTACAGTGTTTTATATTTGATTGTTTTGTGTTATTCATAGTAGTTTATAAGGCTCTAAATACAGTATGAGAAAGCTATACAGCCGATGCTCGTCACGCTGTTTGGTATTTCGATACTCGTCAATTCTGTGCAGTTTCTAAAAGCATTATCGCCGATGCTCGTCACGCTGTAAGTCATCCCTTGGTATGTGACAGTTGGCGGAATGACGACATTTCCTGAATAGTCTCTTTTGGAATATTCAAAGTATTCGGGGTACTTGCTGGAAACGGCCACCGTCTTGTCCGACTGTGACAAATAGGTATAATAGATGCCATCCACTTTAAAATCGTGAGCAGGAAGCGATTGACAAATGAACATCAATAAGGCTGTGAGCCCAAAAGAGTAATGATTGTGATTCATAGTAACTATTTATTTAGGATTGAAGAATATTCCTCTTGAATGAATAAAGTTTTCTTTTCGCCGGCAAAGATACGAACTAATTTGCATTGTTGCAATACATTAAGGGCAGAAAGTGAAGAAATTCGGAAAAATGGCAGTGGAGAGGTGGCATTACTATCATCACAGAACGGTGACAGGCGGAAGAGGATGTGACTCCGAACGGATTCCGAAGGACGACCGAAGGGTGACCGAAGATATAGGACACAAAATTGCAACACAGGATTACAATTGCAGGGAAAGAGGGGACTTGAAAACGAGGTTTGGGAGCAACTCGAAATAAAAAATGTAAAAATATTTTTCTATATGCCAAGAATTTATTAAATTTGCGCCTAATTCAATATAAAAAGTCAAAAATGGCACAGCAAGTTAAACCAAGTATTCCAAAGGGAACGCGCGACTTCGGTCCTATCGAAATGGCCAAGCGCAATTATATATTCAACACAATCAAGGAGGTCTATGCCCTGTATGGCTATCAGCAGATTGAGACGCCATCGATGGAGAACCTCTCGACCCTGATGGGTAAATATGGTGAGGAGGGCGACAAACTGCTCTTCAAGATCCTGGACTCCGGCAATTTCCTGGCCGATGTGAAGCAGGAGGAGTTGGTCAACGCAGACGGCAAACCTGACGGCACTGCCAAGTTGGCTGCACGCATCTGCGAGAAGGGTCTGCGCTATGACTTGACCGTGCCATTTGCCCGTTTCGTGACGCTGCATAAGGAGGAGTTGTGCTTCCCCTTCAAGCGCTACCAGATTCAACCCGTATGGCGTGCCGACCGCCCTCAGAAGGGTCGCTACCGTGAGTTCTTCCAATGCGACGCCGACGTGGTGGGCAGCGACAGCCTGCTGAACGAGGTGGAACTCATCCAGATCATCGACGAGGTGTTCCGCCGCTTCGGCATCCGCGTGGCCATCAAGATGAACAACCGCAAGATCCTGGCCGGTATTGCTGAGGTGATCGGTGCCCCCGAACTGCTGGTGGACATCACCGTGGCCATCGATAAGTTGGACAAGATTGGATTGGACAACGTCAATGCCGAACTCCGCGAAAAGGGATTGAGCGAGGAGCAGATTGCCAAGCTCCAGCCCATCATCAAGTTGGAGGGCAAGAACGAGGAGAAGTTGGCAACCATCAAGGCCGCCCTGGCATCGTCCGAAGTGGGCGTGAAGGGTGTCGAGGAGTTGGAATGGATACTCCAGAAGGTTCAGCAGATTTCGACCTTGAACGCCCAGTTGGACATCGACCTCACCCTGGCTCGTGGTTTGAACTACTATACCGGAGCCATCTTCGAGGTGAAGGCATTGGACGTAGAGATTGGTTCCATCACAGGCGGTGGCCGTTACGACAACCTGACGGGCGTGTTCGGCATGCCGGGCATGAGCGGCGTGGGCATCTCGTTCGGTGCCGACCGTATCTACGACGTACTCAACCAGTTGGAGCTCTACCCACAGGAGACATTGCAGGCCACACAGTTGCTCTTTGTCACCTTCGGAGAGGCCGAAATGGACTATGCCCTGCCCCTGTTGGGTCAGGTACGCAAAGCCGGCATCCGTGCCGAGATCTACCCCGAGGCTGGTGCCAAGATGAAAAAACAAATGGGTTATGCCAACCAGAAGCAGATTCCGTTC
>JAEEGH010028395.1_pt1 | contig 11011 bp, 10 predicted proteins | sample 9134181 | NCBI WGS metagenome assembly JAEEGH01 (sample SAMN16246544, study PRJNA631951) | gut metagenome | biome: gut microbiome; feature: rumen; material: DP-attached | host: Bos | place: Iran: Karaj | collected 2018-10
TGACTAATGCCTACAATGAATTACTTGAAAAGTCAAAAAACAATGCTCCAAAAAGCGAACGCAGAGCTGCATTAAAAGCATTCAGAGATATCTTGTATAGTGAAAAATACAGAGATAAAATTCTTGCAGCAATGAATCAGGAAAAGAATTTTGGTTATGATTCAGATGACTCCAATTTTGAAAATAATCCTAATGATAATTTCGTACAAGACTATCCGAATTGGGAAGCTGTACAACGCAAGTTCTCATACTATCAAAACTTATGGGAACAGATAGACAAAGCCGGTGGATGTGAAACTATTGACGAACAATATGTCGGCGGTGACGAAGGTACCGAATGGTTTAACAATATGGTGTCATCCGGACTTGTTTCAATATATATGCTCAACCCGAATAAAGATGATTGGGAAGTAACAACTATTGCCACAAGCGTCGGTAACAACTATTTACAAGAAGTTAATGACGAAGAAAAGGCTAAAAAAGCCGAAGCAGAATATGAACACGAAATGAGAATCATAAACAGAAAGGATACAAAATTTGACACGGCATTAAAGAAACTGGAAACAGAAGAAAATGCCTGCAAAACAGAAATCGACAGTATTAAGAAAGTAAAAGACGAAAATATAGACAGAACATTTAACTTGTTCTCATAGATGTAAGATAATAAACCGGGAAGGGATTATCAAACAGAATACCCTTTTTCCTTTTTTCCTTATCTTTAGCCGCTTTGCACCAAAAGCGGTTTCTTTTTTTGTTTTTAAGCTGAATCTGTGTTTGAAAAGCTACTCTGTCACATCTAAACTTTTATGTTAAAATTACATAAAAGAAAACAGTTAACGAAAGGTAGTTTTATAAATGTTAAGAGCAGGTATAGTAGGACTTCCGAATGTCGGAAAATCAACTTTATTTAATGCTTTAACGGCGACTGTTAATGCGCAGGCGGCGAATTATCCGTTCTGTACGATTGAGCCGAATGTGGGCGTTGTTGCGGTTCCGGATACGCGTCTGGATGAGCTTGCAAAGATGTATCATCCGGAAAAGTATACCCCCGCAACGATTGAGTTTGTGGATATCGCAGGCCTGGTTCGCGGAGCTTCCCGCGGGGAAGGGCTCGGAAACAAATTCCTTTCCCATATCCGCGAGGTAGATGCGGTCGTACACGTCGTGCGCTGCTTTGATGATGACAATGTTGTGCATGTTGACGGCAGCGTAGATCCGGTGCGCGATGCAGAGACGATCAATCTCGAGCTGATTTTTGCCGATATGGAAACGGTGGAAAAGAGGATCGATCGTGCGCAGCGGTTGGCAAAGGGTGATAAATCCCTGCTGCATGAAATTGACCTTTTGAAACGCATCTATGCGCATCTGGAGAGCGGACAGCCCGTTCGCACGTTCGCGGCGGACAAAGAGGAAACGGAGATCATTCAAACACTGTTTCTGCTGACCTCGAAGCCGGTCATTTACGTTGCCAACATCGCCGAGGACGATCTCGGCGGCGAGCCGAACGACTATGTAAAGGCGCTCTACGAAATCGCAAAGAACGAAGGCGCCGAGGCGATGACCGTCTGCGCGAAGTTAGAGGAAGAAGTTGCGGAGCTCGATCCCGAGGAGAAGCAGGCGTTTTTGGAGGAGATGGGCGTAAAGGAATCCGGTCTCGATCAGCTCGTCAAGGCGTGCTACCGGCTCTTAGGTCTCATCAGCTTTCTGACCGCCGGACCCAAGGAGGTCCGCGCGTGGACGATCCAGAAAGGCACCAAAGCGCCGCAGGCGGCGGGCAAGATCCACAGCGATTTCGAGCGCGGCTTCATCCGCGCCGCCGTCGTGCCGTATGAAACGCTCGTCGAGCACGGCTCGATCGCCGCTTGCAAGGAGAAGGGCCTCGTCCGTTCCGAAGGCAAGGAATACGTCATGCAGGACGGCGACGTCGTCGAATTCTTCTTCAACGTATAAAACAGCATCATAAAACCGCCCGAGCAATCGGGCGGTTTTCGTTTTTTGGTTACGCTTGTTTTTCGATTCCCGAGAACCTGCGCGGCTGCATTCTATCCGACTTTGCAGCCGCCCCACTCCACCACTGTAAAGCCGTTGCGTTCCGGCGTAACAATCGTCTGCGGCTCAATCTCAATCGGCGTATCGACTGCCTCCCATGCCATAAAGACACGAATCAGCGTATCGGGTTCGGGCGACAGGATCAGCTTTGCATTGTCCGTATATGCTTCTGTTTGGAAGGAAATCAGATTATAGGCATTTCCTTGCATCTGCGGCAGCCAGTAGATCACAAATTCATTCGCTTCACGCTCGTTCAGCCCCAGACGCGGCAAAACTTCCGCAAGGAAATCCGCTGTGCGGCTGCCTTCGACACAGAAGCCCTGTGTGAAATCCAACGATGTGTTGATTTCGCCTTCCCAATACAGCGCATAATACGCTCTTCCGTCCTGCGATAACAGTGTGCCGTCCGGCTTTGCAAGATAATTCTGCCAACCGTCTGCTCCGTGTTCCGGGTATGTGCAAGTGAAATGACCGTTCAATTCCACCTTTGCGTTGATGATCGTATCTTCCTCAGGATAAAAATACAGAATCGGCTTTTCGGGCGCGGGAGCTCCGCAAGTATAGCAAGCAACCGACGACAAACAGAGAACAGCAATAAACAAGGACAGAATTCGTTTGATCATTCAGATCCCTCCTCTTTCTTGTCATTGACAGATTCAATATACCATAATCCGATATACAGCGCAACGGTATTCGGCTTTGCATCATACGAAAAAACTGCCCGGGCGATCGGGCGGTTTTCGTTTTTGGTTACGCTTCTTTTTTCAATCCCTGGATAAAGTGTCTCAGAATCGCCTTTCGGGTGACAATGCCGATAAACATGCCGCGGTCGTCCACAACGGGGACGAAGTTCTGCTCCATGGCGCGCTGCAGAAGATCTTCGATCGAGGCAAACGCGTTGACCGGCGGGTTGAAGTCCTTGCGGATGATGTCCATGAGCTTGACATGCTCCCAGTCCTTCTGCGTATCCTCCTTGAGCACCGCCCGCAAGAGGTCGCCCTCGGACGCCGTCCCGCAATAGTGCCCTTCGGCGTCAATGACCGGCACCGCGCTGCGTCCCGCCGCGTTGAGCTTTTCGACCGCCTGCCGCAGCGTATAGGTGCTTTCGAGCACGCACACGTCACACTTCGGCGTCAGAAAGAACAACAGGTTCATACGAATCTCCTTTCCTTCGTTCGGTATGATTATACCATTTCTATGCAAGTCCGGTCAATGCATCGGCGCGAAATATCACACATTTGTCACAAGTGATACATGATGATTTAAGGCTTCGCGCGCCGCGCCGTTTCGCCCCCTTGACAGATTGGTTTATCCATGATAAACTAAACGCAGGTTTATCGAGAGTAAACCAAAAGGAGGTTTGCATATGATCGAATTGGGCGAGGTACAGGCACGGTTTGCGGACATCGTCTGGGCGCACGCGCCGATCCCCTCGGGGGAGCTGGTAAAACTCTGCGAGCGCGAGCTCAACTGGAAAAAGCCCACGACCTATACGGTGCTGCGGAAGCTCTGCGAAAAGGGCTTGTTTACGAACACCGACGGGCTTGTGAAGGCAAAAATCACGCGCGAGCAGTTCTATTCCAGCATGAGCGAGCAGTTTGTGCAGGAGAGCTTTTCGGGCTCGCTGCCCGCGTTCATTGCGGCGTTTACGGCAAAAAAGCCCCTCTCCGACGCCGAGGCGGACGAGATCATGCGCATGATCGAAGCGTTCCGGAAAGGAGACAAGGCATGAGCAAGCTGTTTTTGCATCTTCTGAACATCAGTATCACCGCGGGCTGGATCGTGCTCGTCGTGGTGCTGCTGCGCTTTGTGCTGAAAAAGGCGCCGAAGTGGATCCGCGTCGTGCTGTGGGGACTGGTGGCGCTGCGGCTGATGCTGCCGGTGTCGATCGAAAGCGTGACGAGTTTGGTCCCGAGCGCCGAGACGGTAAAAGTCGAATCGGTGACCGCGCCCGTTCTTACTTCTGTCAATGAATACAACGGCGTCTCGTATTTCTATGAGAACGTACGGGGCGAGCAGATCGTGCTGCAATCCGGCTTCTCCGCGCTGAACAGCGCGGTCAATCCGACACCCGCAAAAGCAGCGGAGCATTTCGACACCGTCGCCGTGCTGAAATCCGTTGCGGGCTGGGTGTGGCTTGCAGGCGTTTGCGGTATGCTTCTTTATGCGCTGATCAGCTTTTTGCGGCTCCGTCATCGCGTGCGCGCATCCGTTCTGCTTGAAAAGGGCGTGTATGTGTGCGACGAGATCTCCGATCCGTTCATTCTGGGCTTGATCGTTCCGAAAATCTATCTGCCCTCCGGCATGGACGAACAAACCCGCGCCTATGTGCTTGCGCACGAGCGCGCGCACTTGAAGCGCTTTGACTATATCTGGAAGCCGCTCGGATTCCTTTTGCTTTCGATCTACTGGTTCAACCCGCTTCTGTGGCTTGCCTATCTCCTGCTTTGCCGCGACATCGAGCTTGCCTGTGACGAAAAGGTTGTGAAAGAGCTCGACGATGCGGGCAAGGCCGCCTATTCCGAAGCGCTTGTAACTGCAAGCGTCTCGCGCCACACGGTCTCCGCCTGTCCCCTTGCCTTCGGCGAGACCGGCGTGAAAAGCCGCGTCAAGTCCGTGCTGAACTATAAAAAGCCCGCGTTCTGGATCATCCTTGTCGCGATCCTCGCCTGCGTCGCGGTTGCGGTATGCTTCTTGACGATGCCGAAGAAGAAAGACAAGCCCAACGAAGATGCGGCTTTGCCTACCGCCGTACCGGAAACGGTTTGGGGATCCGACGCAAAGGTCGTCGAATGGCTGGACTATTTCTACAGCAGCGATATGCCTTGGAACGATCAAAAGGAGATTACGCTTGACGCCTTCCCCGGCGCGACCTTCCGTTGGAAGGACGAAAATTGGGGCGATTCGATCCTTGCGGAGGAAAACGGAAAGACGCGCAAGCTGTTTTCCGGTATGCCGGTACGGAACGTCTTTTTTGCGGACGTGACCGGCGACGGAAAGCCTGAGCTTTGCGCCTCGGTTTATTTCGGTTCCGGTATCGTCGATGAGCATATCGTCGTATACGACTATGTCAACAAACAGAGTTATGTGCTTTGGGATCGCGGCACATTTGACTATCATCTGTCATTGGACGATGGTGCTCTACAGGTTATAAAGCGGATTTTCAACACCAGCATTTTGCCGACCGATAACGGCGCGTTCGGTGAGCTTGTCATGGAGGATGGACTTCTTTGCTGTCATTGGCGAAATGACGGCTCCTATACCGCGCTGCTTCCCGAGCTGCACGAATCGGAGCTTACCGGCGAATGGCTTGTGGATGAAGAAAAAGACAACGACGGCAATGTGCTCTATACCTTCGCATTTGAAGATCTCTGGAAGGAATACCGCTTCGAGCCCGACGGCACGGTAGTCTATAACGAGACGGTCCCGATCTCGTCGGATTATGAAAAGGCGTTCGGGCACCCGGTCGAATACGCCTATGAAGTGTATGACGACCATGTTTTCATCAAAGGCGAACGCTCCATTAACGGTTACCTCGATCCGCTGACGGGCAATCTGAAGCTGAATTATCAGCCCTCGCCCGGGCAGTATGTGTACCAAACGCTCCGGCGCATGGATGCGGAAGCGCCTGTTGCCGAAAGAACCTGTGTCGGCGAATGGGAACTGTATCAAATCGCAGAGGGAACGCATACGTATGGTCAGGATTTTATAGCTGCGCTTTCTATGAACCAAACGCTCACACTGAACGCGGATGGATCGGGAGTCTTGAAAAGCACCGAAGAAAGATCTTTGACTTATACGGCAAACGGGAACAATCTTTCGCTGCAAGTATCCTATACGATCGGGAACACCGAACGAAATATTACGCAGGACGCCGTATACGATCCGCAAAGCGATACCTTGACGATTGGCAGTTCGTATGAGTCGTATATCTACGTCCGTGCCGGAAAGGCATCCGCTTCGGTTTCGTCCTTGACGCTCGATCATCTGGTCGGTGTCTGGAAAACCTCGGAAGACGATGAAATCAGCGCGTTTGTTTCTGCCGTTCTCGTTGTCAATCATGACGGTGCAGGCACATTGACGCTCAAAAGCACCTACAGTGATTCCGAAACCGAACGGAGTATCCCGCTGATATTGGACGGTAATATCATTCGAATTGCCCCGGAGGGAGATGTCGGAACAATCATGGTTTATGATCCGACCACCGATCAGATCGCCTTTCCCATCATGAACATCGGCATTCTGAACTTTGTGCGCACGAACGCACCTCTGCCCGCGGAAGCGAACGCAAATGCGTCTCTGACGCAGGAACAGGCGGACGCCTTTGTCAACGGGCTTTCGGTGGAGTTTGAAGACGGCAGTCCGTACGGATGTGATCTCGTCGTTTTCATTGACGGCTTCGGAACCTGCCTCAATGTCGGAGATCCAAACGCATTTGAACGCGCTTCGCTGCGATATGAATTATTGAGCAGAAACAATCAAAACGGTTCAATCGACTATGCAAAAATCCTTTCCGTGGGCGAACTGCCGTATTATATCGGAGATATAACGGTTTTTGCTTACGGGGACCAGCTCGTTTACGGCGAAGAATGGAATGACGAGTATCCTTTTGCCGATGCATCGATTCTTGTACCGGTCAATCCTTTGATGATGGATCGCAACCAATCGTGTCCCGAACGTTGCTGCGTTATCCGCTCGTTTGATCCTGTAAACCGGACGGTAACCGTGTCCTTTGGTTTACAGGAAGAAATGTCCTCAGATGCTCCCGGTGAATATGTAGATTATGCATCGATTGAGACAGAACAAATCACGCTGCAAGTTACAGATGAAACGTTCTTAACCTTGATCGGAGATGACTATGACACGTTGGTCAAACCAGATCGGTTTTTCCGATTCTTTGAAGAATATGAATTCATTGATTTATATTTGTTTGACGAGAATAATGAGGACGTCAGTATCGGCTTCTGGATTGGTGTCGACGGTGACACGCTGCTGTATCTTTGTGAGATGATGGAGGTATAAATACCTCAAATCTTGACGAATCCCGCCGCCTGCGCATAGGCGGCGGGTTTTTGTTCATGCTATGGGCGAGGTGATGAATATGAAACTGACTCAAAAAGAAACGATGCTTTTGAAGGATCTCAAAAACTCCGAGGAGATCTGCATCGAAAAGTACGGCACCTATGCCGAACGCGCCGAGGATCCCGAGCTCAAAGAGCTGTTTGAAACGATCCGCTCCCACGAGCTCAAGCATCTGGAGACCATCGAGTCGCTGATGCAGGGCACGGTCCCGATGACAGGCGGCGGGAATCAGCAGCAGCAGAATCAGCAGAGCGGCTCCTCCTGCTGCGGCGAGTGCGGCAAGACGATGAGCAAGAACGACGAGTACCTTTGCCGCGACGCGCTGGACACCGAAAAGCACGTCTCGTCGGTGTACGACACCTGCATCTTTGAATTCAACGACGCCGGCGCGCGCGACGCGCTGAACCACATCCAGAAGGAAGAACAGCAGCACGGCAAGCAGCTTTACGATTACATGAGCTGCCACGGCATGTGCGCGTAAGATGATGCACGGGACGCCGACCCCGGCGTCCCGCATAATGTACACACAGTTTTGGCTCCCTTGTGTAAAGGGAGCTGTCGCCGCAGGCGACTGAGGGATTGTAAAGTCATGGTACGCGCAAGCGACAACCTCTCCGGGTTCACTTCGTTCACCCACCCCCTTGCACAGGAGGCAAGGATCACAAGGGCCTCGCGCCCTCTTCCGCACCTTAATGCAAATGCATACTGAAAATCGAAAAATACAGGCTGCCAAGAAGGGAGAGATGGCGACGCGCGGGAAGCGCGCGACGGCTCCGCAGAAACGAAGCGTAAGCGGAGTGCTGAAGAATCCGCGTTCTTCGGTCGGGAGGCTATACTAAAGTATGCGACCGGCCGAAAACGCGGATAATTTGCGGCGAAATAATGAAAAGAAAAGGCGTTTTGCGCCTTTTCATCCGACAAGTATTTCTTTTTAACACCTCGCCGCAAATGGTCTGACCCCTTATTTGACAATCTGACAGGACGCCGAGCCCGACGTCCTGTTGATTTATCCGATCTTGATATACGTCTTGTACACGTATCCGGTCTTGCCGTTATAGTCGATCCTGACCCAGTTGCCGGAGCGGCCGTGCACGGTGAACGTCTCGCCGTTCTTGGCGGTGCCCAAAAGCTTGGAATCCGTCGTCGCCTTGGCGCGGACGTTGACCTTGTTCTTGCAGGTGATCGTACCGGTCTTGCCGTCGATGTCCTCCTCCGGCTCGGTGATCTTCACGAATTTCTTATGCACGAAGCCCGCTTCGCCGTCCTTATAGTCGATCTTGACCCAGTCGCCGCTTGTTCCGAGTACGTCATAGATCGCGCCTCTTGCCGCCGTGCCGAGAAGCTTTGAATTGGACGTCGCCTTTTCGCGCACGTTCACGCACGTCTTGCAGTTGACAATCTTCGCGGTCTTGCCCGATACCGGCGTCTCGCTTCCCTCGTCCCTCAGCTTGATGTAGGACTTGTACACATAGCCGTCCTGCTCGGACGTGTACTGGATCTTGACCCAGTTGCCCGCCTTTGCGAGGACCTTGTAGGTCGCGCCCTTCTTCGCGGTGCCCAAAAGCTTTGAACTGCTGGTCGCCTTCTCGCGCACGTTTGCCGAGTTCTTGACGTTGACGATCGTGCCGACCTTGCCGGTGATCGCGGTATCGTCCGGTTCGCCCTCGATCTTGATGTATGTGTTGTACACATACCCTTCCTTGCCCTCGAAGTCGATCTTGACCCAGCTGCCGAACACGCCGATCACGTCGTACGTCTCGCCCTTCTTCGCGGTGCCTAAAAGCTTTGAGTGCGACGACGCCTTTTCGCGCACATTCACGCTCGTCTTGCAGTTGACGATCGTGCCCTTCTGTTCGCCCTTTGCCGCGACCTCCGTCTGCGTCGTGCCTTCCTCCGCCTGTGCCGCAGCGGGCATCGCCGATACCAGCAGCAGCGCCGCCAGCACCAGCCCCAACCATTTCTTCATTCCGTTGACCTCCTTCCGCCTTGCGGCTTGCTTTCACTTATATAGACGTTTGAGCCCTGCATTTGGTTGCATTTGTCTCCCGTCGATTTCATAATAGCGCGCGAATGCGTTATTTTTGTCACAAAAGCATGTCGGAGATGTCACAAAGTTGTAAAATGTGGAAGGGGGCACCTGTCTTTTTCATTGCATCCGGATCAGGCCCGTGATAGTATGAAGCAAATATATGCTTACGGAGAAGAAACATGACAACCGACAGACTGCTGATCCGACCGATGCAGGAATCGGACGAAGCCGCATTCATAAACGGGACGGCCGACCGATCGCTGCGCACTGCATACGGCTTGCCGGAAAACATGGACGCGGCAACCGCGTCAAAGGTTTTTCGGCATTTCTGCGCATTGCCTGGCGCGTATTCCATCGCGGAAAAACGCACGGACAATATGATCGGCTTCCTTCTGGAAACCGATCCGGAGCTGCCTTTGGAGATCGCAAACAGGCTGCAGGGAACGGGACGAACGCTCGCGTTTGCCGTATTCCCACCATATCAACGGCAAGGTTACATGGAAGAGGTCCTTCGCGCCTATATTCCGCACCTGCTTCAAGGCCATGGAACGGCATATGTCCATTGCGGCCATTTTTCGGACAACGAGCCAAGCTGCCGCTTGCTGCAAAAGCTCGGCTTTCAAGCGTTCGCCGAGCATACGATCAAAACAAGGCTCGTTATCGACCGGATTCTGCAACCAGATTGCCTGCAATAACAGACATGATTGTCGACGCAGCCGTTCAGCGCTCCGTTTTGTGCGCTTCGGATGCCTGCCGGCAATGCGCCGCGATCGCCTTCCCGACAAACGCCGCCGTGCCCTCGCCGCCCGCGCGGTCGATGTTCTCCGTAAAGCGCGCGTCCGCAACGTACATCTGTCCGAGGCCCGAAAGGATCTCGTCGGTGCAGGGATAATAGTATGCACTGATGCAGTCCTGCAGTTCTATGACCTTTGCCTGCGCCGCGTCGGACGCCGGATCACCGTCCTTCAGCGCGCCGAAGTCGCGGAAGATCGCCGCCATCTGCGCCGCGCCGTCCTGCGGGCTGCCGTTCGCCTCATACGCGCGGTAAGCCGCCGTATCGCCCCAGCGCGCCTTTGCCTCTGCGGCATACGCCTCTTCCCTGCTTCTGTCAAATGCCGAAAAATCCATTGCTTCCTCTCCTTTTTGAATCCGCTGCGCCAATGCGATCAGCTTCTCCGTCCGTTCCTTTTTGAGTTCCAAAAGCCGAATCTGCCCGTCGAGCGCTTCACGCTGCTTTTCGTCCGGCAGTTCGAGCAGCCGCGCGACGTCCTTCAGCGGGATCTCCAGCTCGCGCAAAAGCAGGATCCGCTGCAGCCGCTGCAATGCCGCGCCGTCGTACAGGCGATAGCCCGCCGCCGTGTGCGCGGTCGGTCGCAAAAGCCCGATGCGGTCATAATACCGCAGCGTGCGGATCGTGACGCCGCTTAAAGCACTGACCTCGTGTACCGTTTTCATCGTTCTGTCCATACTCTTATCATAAACGATGACGCAGGGAGAGTGTCAAGCACTTTTTTCATGCTTTTTTCTGCGATTGGGCCTTGACAAACCCGTCCGGCCCTGTTATAATACATTTTACCGTCGCGGGGTGGAGCAGTCGGTAGCTCGTCGGGCTCATAACCCGGAGGCCGCAGGTTCAAGTCCTGCCCCCGCAACCACTGAAAAAGCCCCAAATCTGGGGCTTTTTCCTTTTCCGTCTTGTGCTCATTTCGGTCATTTTTGCGATTTGACGACAAACTTACGACACTTTGAAATTATGGTTTGGGATCGAATCGAACTGCTTGCCTGTTTTTTTGATGAATATGCAAACCGATCATGCCTTGTTATCCAAGAACAAAACTGCGTTTTTGCACA
>JAEEGH010028396.1_pt1 | contig 11011 bp, 4 predicted proteins | sample 9134181 | NCBI WGS metagenome assembly JAEEGH01 (sample SAMN16246544, study PRJNA631951) | gut metagenome | biome: gut microbiome; feature: rumen; material: DP-attached | host: Bos | place: Iran: Karaj | collected 2018-10
CTGATGAGCGCCATGATCAGCGCATTCAGGACACTCACAGACCCTGCGAACACCGGTGCCGTGTGCATCGCAATCCCGCAGGACGTAGAGGGCGAGGCCTATGATTATCCTGTCTCCTTCTTTCAGAAGAGGGTCCACCGCCTTGCAAGACGCGCAGCCGATGAGGAGGCGATTGCCGAGGCCGCAGCAGTGATCAAGAGTGCCAAGAGGCCGCTTCTGATCTGCGGAGGCGGAGTCCGTTATTCGGAGGCCCACAAGGAGTTCAGGCAGTTTGCGGAGAAGACAGGAATCCCGTTCGGGGAGACACAGGCCGGCAAGGGTGCGGTCCTTTATGACCATCCGCTCAACCTTGGCGGAATAGGTGTGACGGGGTGCTCTGCCGCCAATGAGATTGCCAAGGAGGCCGATGTCATCATAGGAGTCGGCACAAGGTACACGGACTTCACCACATCATCAAAGTGGCTGTTCAAGGACACCGCACGCTTTGTGAACATCAATGTGTCTGAGTTCCAGGCCTTAAAGATGGACGCTGTCCCTGTTGTGGCCGATGCAAAGAAGGCTCTTCCTGTCCTGCTGAAGGCCCTTGGCGGATACAAGGCCCCTTATACAGGTCAGATAGAGAAGGCAAGGGAGAAGTGGTTCAAGGAGCTGGAAAGGCTCAGAAGCATCACTTTCTCCGACTCTTATGTCCCTGAAGTCAACGATGCCAACGCGCAGAGCGCGCGCCGCTTTGTCAAGGACCTCCAGTCCTCTCTTGCACAGACGACGGTCCTTGGTGCCATCAACCTGATGATGGACAAGGATGATGTGGCCATCGGCTCATCCGGCTCTCTTCCGGGAGACATGCAGAGGATGTGGTGCGCAAGAAGCCTAGATTCGTACAACATGGAGTACGGCTACTCCTGCATGGGCTATGAGGTCTCCGGAGCCCTTGGCGTCAAATATGCCATAGGTGAGAAGCACGATGTCTACTCCATGGTCGGAGACGGAAGCTTTGTTATGCTCCACTCCGAGCTTCTGACTGCGGTCCAGGAGCACAAGAAGATCATAGTGTGCGTGTTCAACAACGCTAGCTTCGGCTGCATCAACAACCTGCAGGTGGGCCATGGAAACGACACGCTCTGCACTGAGCTCCGATTCAGGGGAGAGGATGGAAAGCATTCCGGAGTCTTCATGCCAGTGGATTTTGCCAAGATTGGAGAGGCATATGGCTGCAAGTCATATGTGATCAGGACGATGGATGACCTGAAGAAGGCCATGAACGGAGCAAGGCGGATCAAGGACAGACCTGTTGTCTTTGACATCCGAGTCATGCCAAAATCAATGACAGAGGGCTACGGTTCATGGTGGAGGTGCGGAGATACCCAGGCCTCCGAGAACCCGAGGAACCTGGCCGCCTATGAGGATCATCTCGAGCACGTCAAGGATGCAAGGAAGTATTGATGAAAATTGAACTGAGTTACAATCAGAAGAGACTTTCAGTTGAGGTGGCACCGGAGCATTTCGGTGCCATTCTCAAGCTTAATGATGAGAAAACCGGCAAAGAGCCAAAGAATGCCGCAGAAATCACGAAAGAGGCCATCAAAGGCTCATTTGAGAAGTTCCTTTCTCTTCCGGGCAATGTCCTTGTGATTGTGAATGACGGGACAAGGCCTACTCCCACAAGACTTGTGATGGATGCAATAGGGCCTGCCCTGGAGAAGGAGGATGTCTCTTTCCTGATTGCGACCGGCAGCCACAGGGCCCCTTATGAGAGTGAGTATGACTTCATCTTCGGCTCCTGGTACAAGGTCTTCAAGGACCGTGTTTTTGTCCATGACTGCCATGCCATGGATGACATGGACTACTACGGCAGGACCAGCCGTGGAACCGAGCTCTATCTGAACAAGCTGGTGAAGAAGGCCTCCAAGGTCATTGTCATTGGCTCCGTCGAGCCTCATTACTTTGCAGGCTATACCGGAGGAAGAAAGGCCTTCCTCCCGGGAGTCGCGGCTTACTCATCAATCGAGCACAACCACAAGATGGCCCTTTCCCCGGAGGCCAAGACCCTGGCCCTTGATGGTAATCCGGTCCATGAGGACCTGATGGAGGCTATGACACTGGTCAAGTGCCCTGTCTATTCCATCATGACCGTCCTGGACAGGAACCATGAGATAGACACCGTCACCGCAGGTGACATCACCGTCTCATTCAATGATGCGGTCAAGGCAGCTGACAGAATCTTCACCGCACCGCTTAAGGAAAAAGCTGACATTGTTGTCACTGTTGCCCCTTATCCGATGGATGTGGACCTCTACCAGAGCCAGAAGGCGATAGACAACGCCAAGCTTGCCCTCAAGGATGGCGGGACAATGATCCTGGTCAGTGCCTGCAGGGAAGGTATTGGTGGAGAAGCTTTTGTCAAACTGCTCTCCAGTGCCTCAACTACAGATGAAGTGCTTAAGAAAATAGCTGAAGGCTTTAAACTGGGCTATCATAAGGCCGCGAAGATGGCCGAGGTGTTCAAGTGGGCCATAGTTGAGGCTTACTCCACCATTGATGATGACAAGCTCCGGAGCATATTCATAACACCGGTGCATGACCTCCAGAAGGCAATAGACGATGCCATAGCCAAATACGGACCAGAGAGCAAGGTCGTATTCATGCCGGACGGATCGGTGACAGTGCCGATGGTCTGTTGAATAACCCAGTTACTTAAAGTCCTTTTTTTTGTTGTAGGATTAATTCTCATTGATTATATTTAAATGTGCTAATAGTATATAAATGTTAGAATTTAGAAACCTTTACATGGGGAGGCATTGTCATGAAGGGGATTCGGGCGTTTGCTGTTTTGCTGCTTGCGGTAGTTGTTTGTCTTACAGGTTGTAATCAGGATAATATCATTGAACAGGGGACTCTGGTCATAGAGGTGGACTCGGGAATGTCCAGAGGTATTGAAGCTATCTCCATGGAGACGGCCTCCTACAATGTGACTGTGAAGGATGCATCTGAGAATACGGTGTTCTCATCATCAGGAAAAGCACAGACCTCATACACGGTATCCGTGCCTGCAGGCACATACACCGTCTATGTCGAGGCCCTCAACAGTGACGGGGATGTGATAGGAACAGGATCATCTGTCGCGGCTGTCGCGGCAGGGCAGGTGAACTCATGCAGCGTCACTGTATCCGAGGCTGCCGGAAACGGCACATTCGGCATAAGCATCACGGCAAATGAGGGATATCCGCTCTCATATTCAATCAAGAATGCCTCGGGCACTGAGGTCAAGGGCGGATCTCTTGCTTACGGTGAGGGGACATACTACGCATCCGAGAGTCTGGCAAACGGGTTCTATACCTTCACCATCACAAGGACAGACACAAACAAGGTCCTGAAGTATGACTCTGTGAGGATCATCAGCGGGAAGGCAACCTCATACAGTGCGACTTTCCGGTTCCTGAGTGACGGCTCAATAGTTATTGTGAATGAGATCACTGCAACTCCATCAATCAGCATTTCATTAAGTGCAACGACACTTCAGGCAGGTGATACTCTGACGGCATCTGCAACAATCAGCGGGATATCGAATGAGGCCTGTTACTGGGTTCTTGACGGGGTTGCACTCAGTGAGGCAAAAGCTTATGAGGATCTTGAGTATGAGATAACTGATTCAGATGAGGGAGAGCATGAGATTGCCTTGTTTGTTTCAGACGGAACAATTGTTTGGTCAGAATCCAAGGCTTTCCAGGTTGTCAGTTCATATCCAACAAGTATCAGAGTTTCCGGAGATATTGAGGTTTTTGTTATCAGCAATGTTCTTGTTCCCCGCGATACAACATTAGACATAGACATTGAGAACAGCAGTATTAACGGACAGTTCCCAGTTGGACATTTCCACATCTATGAGACGTTTGCAGAAGAAGGCGAGATAACAGTTGGAAATGTCAGTGAAGACGGATACTTTGCATACCTGGAGACAGAATTCGATAGTGCAAACAACAGAACCATTGTTTATGCTGTCATTGATAAATTCATTGAAGATCCTGCATATCTGACTCTTAAGTTCCAGCATGAATTTGTTCTGGGAGAAGATCAGACCCGTGGTCCATGGATTCATAAGACGATAGATGATGATTCTGTCTTTGATGGAATGATCCTGATTTCGAACAATAAAGAAGACAGAACATTGAAAGTGGAACCGGGAGATTACTGGTATAAGACAAATTACGGCTCAAATGCCGAGGGATATTACATTGATGTTACTCCTGCATCATTTACAGCAGCACAAGGCGAGACAACAGTTCTGACTCTGACTTCGAGACCTTTCGGAACTCTGAATGTAACTGCGCCTTCAAAATATGACAATTATCAGGTTTATTATAATGGGTCTTCATCTGGTCTGCTTGAAAAAGGAGAAGTGTATTCGATTACCGGATTTGTTGACGATGAATACTCTCTGATGTTTGTCACAGTAGGTTCGGATGATATTTCAAGTTATTACTCCTGTTCTGGCATTTTCGTGGAGGGGAATAATCAGACCGATCTTATTGAAACAGATTTAGTTTTCATTGATTCTGGACTGACTGTTTGTGGAGAAACAATTACGATTGAATATGCTTTCAATGCAGTTTTCCCTCGTTCATCCATGGCATTACTGAAAATTGGTGGAGACATCGTTACCGTCAGAGCTCCAAACATTGTTAGGTTCAACAGAGAAAGTGTTTCTGATGCGGCAATTAGCGTTGTGCTTGTCGCGGGACTTGACGGTTATACAATAACACCGACGGTAACAGACGGAACCATTACTCTGACATATGATTTGGCAGGCGATGAATCTAATTATGCTACGTTAAACATTGTGTTTGATGACTTCATTCCAGATGCCAATTCCACGTATGGATATCCAAATCTTGATGAAGCGAACAGTTCAACCAGATATGAGATGATAGTGGGACCAACCACTCTGAAGATTCTGCCAGGAAGGTATAAGGGTAATGGCTGTTGGGGTCTTGGTGGTGATTCGAACTGTTTTGCTCCTCGCGACTGGTTTACAGTAGAGGCTGGTGATGAATATGAACTTCACCTGACAAGCAATCCGAATTGATGAAGATGGGTTTGAGATGAAAAGAATTGTTTTTGTATTATCAATACTTGCAGCGATTATCTGTTTAGTTGGTTGCAGTCAGGATACATCTGCACAGTTTGGGACTCTAGAGATTAACATCAAAGCTGATGTTTCCAAAGGAATCCAGGCCATGTCCATGGAGACAGTCTCTTATAATGTGACTGTAAAGGATTCTTCTGAAAGTGTTGTGTTTTTGTCATCCGGCAAGGCACAGACCTCATACACAGTATCCTTGTCTGTTGGTACATTCACCGTTTATGTCGAGGCCCTCAACAGTGAGGGAGATGTGATAGGGACGGGATCATCGATAGTGTCTGTTGCTGCAGGGCAGGTGAGCTCATGCAGCATTACGGTGTCAGAGCTTACCGGAACCGGCACATTCGACATAAGTATCACAGCCAACGAGGGTTATCCTCTGGCATACTCGATCAAGAGTGCAGACGGCACTGAGGTCAAGAGCGGATCCCTTGCTTACGATAACGGGACATACCACGCATCCGAGAGTCTGGCAAACGGATTCTACACGTTCACCATCATCAGGACAGACACGAACAAGGTTCTTAAGACAGATTCTTTGAGAATAATAAAGGACAAGTCTGTTTCTTACAGTGCAACATTCCAGTTCATGACTGACGGGTCGATTGTTATAATCAATGAGATAACATCAACCCCAACAATCAGTATTTCTTTGAGCTCAACTACACCTCGTCCTGGTGATATTCTTACTGCGACAGCTTCACTTAGTGGAATAACAGCTGGATATACTTGTTTTTGGGCAGTAGATGGTGTTCCCCTCAGTGAAGCAGGAGAGTATGAGAATCTTGAATATGAGATTTCTGATTCTGCTGAGGGTGAGCATGAAGTTTCACTGTTCGTTATCGAAGATCCTATTATTTGGTCAGAGTCCAAGTCTTTTTCTGTGTCAGATAAAATGCAAATTAGGGTTCTTAACTACCTGAATTTGTCAGACCCGAACAGTGCGAACGAGATTTCCCAGATATGGGATCATTTTTCAGATCTTCATCCTGAGATTGAGATTGTCAGAGAAGATCTGTATGGGGAACAGTTCCATGCCAAGGTGCAGCATTATGTTGAGACTGATCAACTACCAGATGTAATGTACGTTTGGTCAGCCGGGAGAAGCACCACGCTCCATACAGAGCACCTGCTCTATGATCTCGAGCCGCTTCTCAGGAGAGACGGTTTGTTTGACGACTATGCGGCAACATGCACCGCTCCTCAGATCGGCGGATATCTCGCGGAGCTTCCGAGCGGACTTACCGCATCATCAATGATGTTCGTCAATGAGAAGGTCCTGAGAGAGAACAACCTTGAGGTTCCAGAAACATACGATGATCTGAAGGCCATGGTGCCTGTCCTCAACGCAAAGGGGATCGAGGTCATCTCGATGGACTGCCATGACGATTGGGTCATGCAAAGCTGTTTGTTCTCTCTGGTTGCCGGTAGATTTGGGGGTGCCGACTGGTATGACAGGCTGATTGCAGGGGAGATTGACTTTGAGGATGACTGGTTCAAGGATGCCCTAACAGTCATCGACAACCTCTACAAGGACGGAATCATCAACCGCAACACACTGAGCATTTCCTATGGTTCAGGAAGAGCTGACTTCGCAGCCGGAAAGAGCGCCTTCTACATTGACGGCGACTGGGCATGCGGATCATTCCAGACCGACCAGAGCACAGGTGAGGCACTGATCTCAACAGAGCAACAGATTTCTGATATCAGTCTCATGAACTTCCCGGCACTCGACGGCGAAATCATTCACGAGTCCAACTCCGCGATTGTCGGAACCGGTTGGGCAATCTCAGCTGACATTGATCCTGATAAGCTCGAGGCCGCATGGACACTGGTCAAGTACCTCCAGAGTGAGTATGTCCAGACTTGGAGACTCATAACTGGTGCCGCATTCCCGTCACTCACATCAATCGATGTCGCAAAGGTCTGTGAAGAGAATAATCTCGAGCCGCTAGTAGCCAAGAGATCCGAATGGTATGGAAGGATTCAGGTTGTAACACCAATTATCGATGGTGTTCTTGATCCTTCCGTTTACCAGGTAGTCGATGATGTCCTTGCTGAGATTGGAGCAGGAACCTCGACTGTAGATGAAGCGGCTGCAGATGTAAATCAGGCTTGGCAAGTATATGATGGATTACATCCACATAGGATGGAGCTTGTTCTTTTGAGTGCCGGAAAAGAATCCGAATCTGAGGCTATTATCGAAGCTTTCACAGCAAAATACCCTAATATTAACGTAACACACATCGAGAAAAGCTCAACGGAAATCCTTTCTCTCGTACAGACGAGCGCGTCTGATTCTGACGTCGTTCTTTTGATTGCTGAGGATAGCCTTATCTCAATGGAGCCAAATCTCTATTCCTACACGACCACCAATGATGCCAAGTTCTCTGCAGAATACAAGGGTGAAAATGACAAGTGGTATGCTTGTTCAATGCCACTTCAGATACTCATGTATAACACAGACTTGCTCAGTGGCGAGGATATTCCAACATCATGGTTCGACCTTGCTGATCCGAAGTACAATGGGATGATAGCCCTTATCAATCCATTATCTTCCGGGAGTGGATATGCTCAGCTCTACATGATGTATAAGCTCGCAGCAGATGACCTCAGTCTGGCTCAGGCAATTGTACAGAACGGAACTGTTTATTATTCAGATGCCAAGTCAGGTCCTCAGGCTGTTGCCCGCGGAGAGTATGCTCTGACCATAACAGGTGAGAGCAACGTCTCAAACGCAATCAAGAACGGCAGCCCGGTCAACTACCTCTATCCAGAGGAAGGAACCGGTAGAAGAATCGAGGGTGCGGGAATCATCGATGGTTGTAATAACCTTGTGGCAGCAAAGATCTTCATGGACTGGTTCACAGGCAAGGATGGTGCTGCGGTCATCAGAAGCTGTGGAAGAAGACCTGTATCTACAGAAGTTCTGGGGCCGGAGAATCTTCCCGCACTCAATGAGATCACGTTCTTTGATTATGATGCTGTAGAGGCTGCACAAATCAAGAATCAGTTGCGTAACGATTTTGCCGCTTTGCTATAGAAAGAATCCATGGAAGGAAGGAAATAAATGAAGAGAGCAGCTCTTTTTGCATTACTATTCTGTGCATTGATAATGACTCTTGTCGGATGTAAAAACGATGCAGATGTTATCTTTGGAACACTAGAGATACATATTGATTCATTTGGATCAAAAGGTATTCAGGCGGTCTCGATGGAGACTGCATCATACAATGTGACAGTCACGGATTCTTCTGAAAACATTGTTTTTGCTTCTTCACGTAAGACTCAGACTTCAATCACTATCTCTGTTCAAGCTGGAACATATTATGTTTATGTTGAGGCTTTGAACTCAGATGGAATAGTGATTGGAACTGGAACTGCTTCTTGTGGTGTGGTTGCAGGACAGACCAATTCGTTCAGCATTACAGTAAGTGAATCATATGGCGAAGGTATATTTGCTATTTCAATAAAAGCCAATTTCTTGCCGCAGATTGTTGTTTATTTCTATAGGGCTGACGGTACTTTGGTGAGAAGAGAGACTCCTCCATATGTCGATGGAAAATACGAGTCATCCTTCCGTATTCATAACGGGTTCTATTCTTTTGCGGTGGTAAGAGCTGATACGGAGCAAGTCCTGCATCGTGATACAGTTCGAATCATCAAGGACACGACAGCCACCTATTCTGCTGAATGTATTATCTTGAATGATGGTACCATTTCGATAATAAACGAGATGCAGGAAACTCCAGTTATCTCAATTACACTCGACAAATCCGTTTATGATAATACTGAGACTCTCAATGCATCTGCTGTTATAGAAGGAATTACCGGTAATTCTTTCTATTGGACAGTTGATGGGGTTATCCAAGGGACAACAGATTCATATAAGGATTTGAGCTTATCTCTTTCTGAAATGGATGAGGGCAATCATGAGATAGCCTTGTTTGTTTCAGATGGAACTGTAGTCTGGGCAGAAAATGCTTCATTCACGATAGGCGGGTGTTTCAATATCGGATACATAGATCCTGATTTCGATCCGGAGAACACCACATGGTATGTCAACAAAGCGGATGGTGATTCTTTCGAGATTAGAATGAACAATGATGGTTCCGCATGTGTTTATTATCCAAGTATTCTGGACACATATTTCAGGTCAATGTACGGATGGTTCCCGACTTCAGGTAACCCATTTAATTTCTATTATCAGGATCAATTAGGGATGAGCAAGGCTGAATTCATCAGTGCATTGGTCGAACGTTCTGTGGATTTGCCATATCCTAATTATGTTCCTCATGTGAGTCACCCATATATTGAAACTAATATTCCGGATGGTCTTACAATTACTGACGTACAGACTATTTTTACTGATGACAAGGGATATTATAGAGAATTAGAGAGCGGTAACACTTTTGATTTCCCAGAAACGGACAGTATTTATGTAGGTGTTTCGAGATACAGGAGCGGCAATTCCCTAGCAATGATATTGGTTCCAGAAGAAGTTATCAGTGTTTATAGAGAAAAATACCCAACAAAAACATTTACAGAACGTGTGGCATCGTATTTCTCCGAGCTCTACGGAATTGATGTCATGACAGACGATGGAGGAATACTGTTTACAAGAGAGCAGATAGCAGCAGTTCTTTCAGAATACAAGTCACCGAACTTAGTGAGAATCCGTCTTGTTGTTCAGCCAGCAGCTCAGGATCTTGCAGAATCACTTGAAGGAACCAATGGTTTTGTTGATGTCGGATCAAAGCTTTTAGGATGGGGCTCACTTAATAGCACTGATGGTTGGGATTACATTTATTATGAGGATTTTGAAGACGGAGACGTTCTGACAATTTCACCTTGGCAAGGTTATATGGATGATGAAGATATTATTCACAGATGTGATGTTCCGACATGTAAGATTGTGTCTCTGAATCAGGTAATAACCATAAGCAGTGACAAGGTGAATACAATTTACCTCCAGGTGAAGAGCCTTGAAGATTCTGATGATTTCACTTTGGATTATAATACAGACTTCTGTGTTACTGATTATCCTTATACTATTCCGCATGGAGAGGCAGGGGTAAAATATGTGATAGATGTGGCTAAAGCTAATAATGTCAGCTATGACTGTTATGGCTCGAACCTTCCTGTTTACACTACAACAGGACTGCATAGGGACAATTTCATACCTATTCCCGCCCAGGAACCAAACCATTTTGTAATGTATATCGGTGAGATTACAGATGAGATGAGGTTCAGAATATCCGCTTATGATCTCTCTGATAGTGTCAATGACTATGGCACATTTAAAATCAGACCAGCAATTGCAGAAGAGCTTGCATATATTACCGAGACAGAAGTAACAGAACAGCCATTTGAGATCCCCATTGATTTAGAGGAAAGAGCTTCATACATAAGAAGGTATGTCCTTTCCGGAACAGAGGAGATAACAAGTGTGGCTTTGTTCTTCTCCACGGATGGAGAGAATTATAGTGAGTATGACAGCGACACTGTCGGTTTCCATATCGGATTCAGATCTGGTGATATTAATGGATCTGATACCGGATACAATTGCACCTGTGGTGGTGAAAGTGTCTTAACGAGCTCATATCCGATCGAGGTGGTTGAGATTGATGGAACAAGTCAAATCAACGGAAAGTTGAAGATTGTCTTAAATTGAAGGATATAAGAGTATGAGAAAAAGTTTTTTTATCGCTATATTCTTTATTATCTTAGTTTTCTTTGTGGGCTGCAGTCAGGACAAGATCACTGAACAGGGGACTCTGGTCATAGAGGTGGACTCGGGAATGTCCAGAGGTATTGAAGCTATCTCCATGGAGACGGCCTCCTACAATGTGACTGTGAAGGATGCATCTG
>JAEEGH010028397.1_pt1 | contig 11011 bp, 11 predicted proteins | sample 9134181 | NCBI WGS metagenome assembly JAEEGH01 (sample SAMN16246544, study PRJNA631951) | gut metagenome | biome: gut microbiome; feature: rumen; material: DP-attached | host: Bos | place: Iran: Karaj | collected 2018-10
GAGTTGAAGTAGGAGACAGGGAGTATGGTGACTTTGTGGTAAATGTCGTCGCGCAGGCGCATGACGATGTCGTTGCGCATGGGGCTGATGACGAATTGTGCGGCATAGCGGCACAGGTTGGAGAGAAACGAGAAGGCAAGATAGACAAAAGCAAAGCCGAGGAGACATGTCCACTGCCCGTGGCGAGCCTTGAGAAGGGCGAGGGAGTGAGTCATGAAGAGCGACAGGTATTCCTGGCTAAGAGAGAAGGGCGGCAACTCGACGGGTTGGGGAGAGCCGAAAACAAGTTCGATGAAGGGAACAATGGTGACGAAGGTGAAAAGGTTGAAGATGACAGCCAGCATATTGAAGAGCAAATTGGCTGCTATGTTCCATGGATAGAACTTTGTGTAGCGGAAGACTCTCCAGATATCGTGCATGGCGTTGCTTGTTTTCGGATTACAGACGTGGCAGGGTGACGGTGAGGGGCGCTTGGCGCAGGCGGGTGTCGGAGAGGGTGACGCTACGGTGGCCGGGAGCAGTGACGGTGACGCTGTTGGGGCGTTGCTGTGAGATGAGAATGGCAAAAGCCCCGGAGGAGTCGGCGGTATAGACCATTGAGGTGTGAGAACCATGCGTGACGGTGACTGTGGCCTGGAGGGGTGCGCCGTCAGGGGCGGAGACCTGCCCGCGGATGAGCGTCATGGCTTCGGGACGTGCGGCAGGGTAGAGGTCGAAGGTGAGTACATCAGTGCCCCCGATGCGGTCGGCAGAGTCGGTGCGGCCGGCATAGTAGGCACGGGTGCCGTCGGCGAATACGCCGAAAGTGATGTCGTCCTCCTCGGTGTTGAAGGGGAGGCCGAGATTGGTGGGCCGGGAGAGGGTGTCCCGGTCGAGGTCTATGTAGTAAATGTCGTATCCGCCGAAGCCCTGCCAGCTGTCGGAGGCGAAGTAAAGGGTATGGCCGTCGGCATGGATGAAGGGGCATTTCTCATTGCCGGGGGTGTTGACGCTGGAACCGAGGTTGACAGGACGGCTCCAGGTGCCGTCGGCTTTGCGGCGGCAGCGCCAGATGTCTGTGCCGCCGAGGCCGCCCTTGCGGTTGGAAGCAAAGTAGAGGGTGTTGCCGTCGGGGGTGACAGAGGGTTGCGAGTCCCAGCAGTCGGCTGCGTTGACACTGTCGCCGAGGTTGGACACGGGGCTCCAGCGGGTTCCGTCGAAGCGTGAAAGGTATATGTCGCTGTTGTTATAGCCCCTGAAACGGCGTATGACGGAGTAGAAAAGTTCCCGGTTGTCGGCGGTGATGGAAACACTGCCTTCAGGGTCTCCCTGGTTGAAGGGGGCCGGGAGTATGCGGGCATTGGCAAAGAGACCGTCGCGACGGGCTGCGGAGAAGAGTTTGAGCTGCTTGGGCTGCAACTCGTTGCTGTGGATGGCTACGGGTGACGGCATGGAGGTGTAGCGCAGGAAGAAGCACTGCGAACCGTCGTGAGTGAAGAAGGGCAGGAGCTCGTCCTCGGGCGAAGAGACACCGGCGACCACGTGGGGGTTGTAGGGCGCGATATGGCGGTAGGCCTCGGCAAGGAACTGGGACCAATAGAGGTAGTTGGAGGCCTCCATGTAGAGGGCGTCGCTTTCGGGGGTGCCGTGGCTGTTGGCCAGGGTGAAATACTGGTTGAATTGGTCCACGGCTTGGTCGAACTGGTTGTCGGTGTAGTGTATGATGCCCATGTAGTAGTGTGCGACGGCATCGGGATAGTCGGGTGCAAGCTGGATGACCCGCGTGAAGTTGCGCCGGATGCCGGTGGCGTTGAAGTCGCGCTTGACAGCGTTAAGGCCGAGATAGAAGTATATGTCGGGGTTGTTGGGGTAGAGTTTGGAGAGTTGAAGCAGCTGGTCGTTTGATTTGCGATAGTGCTTTTTGTTGTATTCCTGTATGGCACGCTCCATACGCCCCCGGTCGGCGGCGGCCATGGGGTAGGCGTGGCCGCTCTGGGCGGCGACACCGTAGAGAACGTGGCAAAAGAGCAGGAACAGGAGGATTCGGCGCATGGGGATTCGGCGGTGTGCGTGTTACAATTTGTCGGGGTCGATGTAGAAGTTGGCCTCAGAGCCGTTGCAGGGCGTGGTGCATTGTATGGCACAATCGTCGCACAGAGGCGACAGCTCGCCGTGAAGGCGTTTCTTCACCATGTCGCCCACGGTGTCGCGGAGGCTGTCGATGGCAATGCAGCGTATCACCTCGTCGCAGAAGGCATAGCTGAGCATGGTCATGGCAGTGCGCTCGGTGATGCCGCGTGAGCGGAGATAGAAAAGCGCCTGCTTGTCGAGCTGGCCGACGGTGCTGCCGTGGGAGCACTTGACATCGTCGTTGTAGATTTCGAGGAAAGGACGGGTGTCGACATGGGCCTTGTCGGTGAGGAGGATATTGCGGTTGGTCATGTAGGCTTCGGTTTTGACGGCACCGTCCTGCACAAGCACATGGCCGTTGAAGCGTGCGCGTGCCGTGTCGTCGACAATGCCTTTGTAAAGCTCGTGGCTGATGCAGTGGGGGCAGGCGTGTTCGACGAATATGTAGTTGTCGCACTCCTGTTCGCGGTCTACGAGGTATAGGCCGTTGGCTTCGAGCTGGCAGCCTTCGCCTTTCATGCGGACGGTGATGTTGTTGCGCACATGCCCGCCGTTGAGTGTGACGGTGCAGAGGTTCAGTCTGGCACCCGCCTCCATGATGATGTCGAGGTTTGTAATCTCCTTGCTGTTCATGTACTGGAGCCGGTACAGCTCCATTTCGGCACCCTCTTTTATGACGAGTTGCAGGTTGTCGTGGTCGGGCTGTAGGTCGTAGCCGTGTTTGGGGTCAAGGCGGAAAAGATTCCAATAGGCCTTGTCGTGCAGGACGAGTTTGTAAGGCTCTTTGCCCGGGTTGACTACCATTGTATGTGGCGGGGCTGTGCACTTCAGGTCGTCGCCCCATATGTCGGGTAGTTGGTCTTTTCTTATCATGGCAGCGCTACTCCTTTCCTTCAAGTTCTTCGCGAATCCATTCGTAGCCCTTTTCCTCCAGCTCGAGGGCCAGCTCCTTGGGGCCGGTCTTGACAATGCGGCCTTCGTAGAGCACATGGACATAATCGGGCACGATGTAGTCGAGCAGGCGCTGGTAGTGGGTGATGACAACGGTGGCGTTGTCGGCGCTGCGGAGCTTGTTGACGCCCGAGGCCACAATGCGGAGGGCATCAATGTCGAGGCCCGAGTCGGTCTCGTCGAGGATGGCAAGAGTGGGCTCGAGCATGGCCATCTGGAAGATTTCGTTCGTCTTCTTCTCGCCGCCGCTGAACCCTTCGTTGACGGAGCGGTTGGCCAGGTTGGTGGTCATCTCCACGATTTTCTTCTTCTCCTCCATGAGTTTGAGGAACTGGGAGCCGTTGAGAGGGTCAAGGCCGCGATATTTGCGCTGCTCGTTGACGGCGGTGCGCATGAAGTTGGTGATGCTGACACCGGGTATTTCGACGGGATACTGGAATCCGAGGAAGATGCCTTCGCAGGCACGCACGTCCACGGGCATGTCAAGGATGTTCTTGCCTTTGTAGATGACCTCCCCTTCGGTGACGGTGTACTTGCTGTTGCCGGCAATGACCCCGGCGAGGGTGCTTTTGCCGTTGCCGTTGGGTCCCATGATGGAGTGCACTTCGCCGCGGTTAATTTCGAGGTTCACGCCCTTCAATATTTCTTTATCGCCGATGGAAGCGTGCAAATTGCGGATGGATAATAAAGCCATAAATATTTATAAATATCTTATTAGTTGATTGTTGTGCAATAAGTGGTTTGTTCTACCACTCTACAAAGATACACTTTTTTTCAATAATGCAGAACCCTGGCTTTTTTTATTCAGCGCGACAGGGCTGCGGGATGCTCTCCCGAACCGATGATACAAAAGCGCCGCGGTAACGATGCAAGTCATCCCTTGTTTCCGTCCAATACAGCTGGCGAAAGTTGCACAATGCAACGTCGAGACCGAATGGGAGCAGCGCTGTTTCCGGTGAGACTGAATGGGGGCGATTTTTTTTCGGTGAGACATTTGCCGCTTCGCGCGGAAGTTACGTTTTATTCTGTGAGGGATTACGCCAACTTTCGCCAACTTACACCTCTGTTCCGAAAGTGTCGCATATTTGTACTCAACGTTCTTCTGTTCGCCTTCCGGGTTCGACGTTGCGTCGTTCTTTATCATATCGTTTTTCGATATGTTTCCCTCATTTTTCCCTTTGTGAAAGGGAAAACGATTGGAAAACGATCGAATAACGATCGAATAAATGACGACCCTTCATTGTCTCTTCATCGGGCCGGGATACGCTCTCGATACACGCAGGGTGCCGCCATCGGCCGGATGACGGTGGGGAATTGAGCGGTAACCCGTGCTGTATCAAATCGATAAGCCTAATATGTCAAATTAGGCTTATTATTTCAAATAATTGTTGTATCTTTGCATTGGCAAGCTATCCGCAATATCGTCGTATAACAATCACTGTATCATGAATCCAACCATTGTCACACTTACCACGGACTGGGGCTACAACGACTATTACATCGGTCGGGTGAAGGGGAAGTTGTATTCATACATCCCCGGTGTGCAGGTGGTGGATATCACCCACGGCATCCCTCCATACCAGCTTGTGCGTGCCACCTATGTGGTGAAATATGGCTGCCTTGGCTTCCCTCCGGGCACCATCCATATTATCGATGTGTGCTCATCGCAGACCCCGGAAAATCCGTTTGTTGTGGTGGAGCACAATGAGCAGTACTACATCTGCACCGACAACGGTTTGCCCACGGCTGTTTTCGGGTCGGAGAACATCAAGGCGGTGGTTATCGACAAGGTTTATCAGGAGACCAATTCCTACACTTTTGCCGCCTGCGACCTTTTCTGCGAGGTGGCTTCACGGTTGGCGCAGGGAGCCGCTTTGTCGGACATCGGTTTCGCCGCGGACAGCCTGGTGAAGAAAACGTTCTTGAAACCCAACTTAGTGAAAGACGTGTTGGAGGAGCATGTGATATATGTCGACGGCTACGGCAACTGCAACCTGGATATTACATACGATGAATTTGAGAAGTTGTGCAACAAGCGTGACTTCGAGGTGCAGGTGCGTGAAGTGACGGTGAAGAAGCTGTATCGCAGCTATGTCGACGGCGAGAGGCAGGCACGTCCCCGCTCGTCGCTGATTCTCACAGTGTCGTCGTTGGGCAACCTTCAGCTGGCCATCAACAACGGCAATGCCGCGCAGTATTTCAACTTGGAGTACATGTCGTCGGTTCAGATAAAGTTTCTGTAGTCGTCTCCGGCAAGGGGAGGGGTGAAAAAGAAAGGATACCATTGTGATGTGATGGTATCCATGGAAAGGGATTATCATATTATACCCCGGGAGGGGGTGATAATGTCGCGTGGGAATGGCGGCCGGGGCGTTGTTATTCGTCGGTATAGTGCTCGGCAATCATGGCCTGAATCTCCGGCGACTCGTAGCCGCGCGAGGCCAGGAAAGTGGCGAGTTTTGAGCGGCGTTTGGCAGTGGCTTCGGAAGCAGAATAGGAAGCCCACTTGGTGTTGGCCACGTCGAGCAGTATGTTCCTGTATTCCTCGTCGGTGATTTCGGCAAGGGCTTCGGTGATGAACTTCGGCGGCACCTGTTTTGAACGCAGCTGGTAGATGACTTTCAGCCTTCCCCATTTCTGGTGGCGCAGCTTGGAGGACACATAGGCACGGGCGTAGCGGCGCTCGTCGATGAAGCCCTGGTCTATGAGCCGGTTGACAATTTTGTTGGACGAATCGGGTGTTGCCCCCCAGTCACATAGTTTCTTCCGCACGGAAGTGCGGCATTGCTCCTCATTAGCGCAATAGCGTTCTGCTTTGGCTAACAGCGACATTTCTTCTTCTGACAAATTCTGTACCATGATGCAAAAGTACAAAAAATATGAATGCGCGAATTTATTTAACATGATTTTTTATCAACAATGTGTTAATACCAAGATGTTTCTCTGCCTTGAAACATAATGGATGAGAGGGTGGAAGGGGTGTCCGGGCAAATCTTTTTTCTTTATTATCAAAAAAAAATTCGTATCTTTGCATATTGTTTATTATGCATTGTCGAATATGGCAAAAGGAAGAATACTATTTATAAATCAAGGCGTTGTGCCATTCTCGGAAGAATCCGATGCCACGGTAATGGGGCGTTATCTGCCGCAGTTTACCCAGGAACTGGGTCGTGAAATCAGAGTGTTCATGCCGCGTTTTACCGACATCAACGAGCGCAAGCACCAGCTTCATGAGGTCATCCGCCTTTCGGGGATGAATCTGATTATTAACAATTGCGACCATCAGTTGATTATCAAGGTCGGCTCCATACCCACAGCCCGTTTGCAGGTGTATTTCATCGACAATGAGGAGTATTTCACCCGGTTTGGCAGCACGTTTGACGAGAAGGGGAACCTTCTTCCCTCCAACGACGAGCGCATCCTGTTTTTTGGACGCGGGGTGCTTGAGGCGGTGCGCAAGCTTGCCTGGCAGCCCCACCTGATTCATTTCTCGGGCTGGTTCAGCGGCATGGTTCCGTTCTATCTGCGCCGTATCAACAAGGAGAATGCATTCTTCACCGGGACACGTACTGTGCTGTCGCTTCAGGACGATGGCTTCAACGGCAAGTTTGCCGAGGAGCTGGAAAAGAAAATGCGCACCGACGGGGCCACGGCAAAGGATTTGCGCCTGTATCAGAATCTGGATTACCTCACCTTGATGAAGGCGGCCATCACTTATGCCAACGGCATTGTCATTTCCTCGCCGAATGTCAACCCCGAACTGGTCCAGTTCGCCAAGGAGAACAAGCGCCATGTAATTGACTACATGCCCGACCGCACGGAGTTCTACACTAAAATCAACAAGTTGTACGACACGCTCTGTGGCAGTGCCATCAATAATTAGAGACCGGTATTGGGATAAGTAGATACGTAGAAATCTTGACAACACACAATTTACACACAATAAGCATGTCTTTTAGAAAACTTTTCTTCCCTTTGGGAGTTCTCTTGTTCCTGCTTCCTGCCGCTTGCACGGAGAAGGAGTCGGACTTGGGTCTGGATTTGCAGGACCCCTTTTCACTATATGACGGCATCCGCGACACGGCCTACATGACGGGCTGCACGATATTCGACGACTCGCTGTGGACGGCGGGCTACCAGTATGGCATCTTTGGCGATTATGAAGACGATGTGTTCGGCTCGGTGACATCAGTCATCTATTCCCAAATCACCATCTCTTCGACCACCGGTATCAATCTCACCGACGATGTGATTATAGACTCGGTGGTGATGACGCTGGTTATTGACTCGCTGTATCCTGTGGTGCCCGACTCGACCCCTGTGCCGCTGCATATTATCATCAATCAGCTGGATGAACCGTTGAGAGACAGCGTCTACCATGCCTCTTATTCGTCACAGAGCCTATCCGACAACGGTGTGTGTTTCTTTGACGGAATAGTGACCTACATTGCCGACAGCATCAGGCTGCGCATGAACGAGGATATATACCCCGTGTTGAGGCAGAACTGCACCACTGATGAGTTCGCCGAGAGGGTGAAGGGCTTCAGCCTTAAGCTGGCCGAGCATTCCAACAGGATGGTGACGGTGGACTTCACCGCTACAAACACCCGGCTGACCCTGTATTACCATACTGCCAATGTGGAGTCTTTAAGGTATATCTTTGTAATCAACGCCGATGCGGGGCATAGCATGTATTTCGAACATGATTATACCGGCAAGGCCATTGCCCCTATTGCCAACCATACGGTTGACTCGATAGCGGGTGACCAGTTGCTGTATCTCGAGCCGCTGGGCGGCACCCGTGTGCGTCTCAACTTGCAGCCGTTCCTCAATACCTTCAGGAAAAAGCATCCCTGGGCGGTGATTCACTATGCTGAATTGATACTGCCGGTTAATGAAATAGCCGACACCCAGCCGCCTATTCGTATTCTGGCAAACAAGAATCTGAAGGACGGGACTTCTGTCTTTGTTTCCGATGCCAACTTTGTGGATAATCCAAACTTCTATTCGGGCTTCGATGGATACTATGACAAGAAAAAGAATCAATACCGTCTGCGTGTCACCCGCCATATGCAGGAATTGCTGCGCAGCGGCAAGGACTACGGCACGGAGCTCTATATCGATGCCCGCAGGTCGTCGGCTCTCCGCACGGTGATTAACGGCACCGATGCAGCCAAGCCTGTCCTCATAGATTTTGTCTATTCGGAAAGAAACGTCGGTGACTCGGATAAAGGTCGTTAACGGCCTGACGCAGGAAGAGCGAAACCACCAATCCCATGAAACTGTTCAATAAGAAAACAAATATCACCAATATGAAGAAAAGAGTCATTTTCCCCATTCTCTGCTTAAGTGCCATGGTGGCCACTGCGCAGATTCACTATGAAGAGGCCTACGCCACGCATCCCGACCAGCTGTATGTTTCGGGCACATTGAATGACGACAGTGTCCATATCGGTAATTGGACATGGTGGCATCCCAACGGGCAGGTGTTCCGTCAGGGCAAATATGACAATCAGGGCCACAAGACCGGAGTGTGGCGTACATTCTATAACGACGGCACGAAGCACGAGGAGATGGTGATGAGCGGCAGCGGCACTTCGCGTACATGGTATGCCAACGGCAAACGCCAGAGTGAAGTCCCTGTTGTGAACGGGAAGAAAGAGGGCATGTTTGTCTCGTGGTATGAGAATGGCCAGCAGAAGGATGAGGTCCCCTATGTCGATGGGGTGCGTGAGGGCAAGACCCGCGAGTGGCATGAAAACGGCCAGCTGAAGTTCGAGGGTGTCTATGTGGACGACGAACTGGAAGGCCAGGCCACCTGGTGGACCCCTACGGGCAAGAAAGACCAGGAAGGCAGACTTGTGCAAGGCGAGCAGGAAGGCGAATGGGTCTTCTATTGGCGCACTAACGGCAACGTGGGCATTCGCGGACATTATACCAACGGCAACGAGACCGGCACCTGGACATATTACTATGAGACCGGCGAGAAATGGCGTGAGGGCCAATACAACAACGGCTACAAGCAAGGCCTGTGGACTACATGGTACGAGAGTGGCCAGAAACTGCACGAGGGCGAGTATGTCAACGACAAGGAAGAGGGTGTATGGACAGCCTGGTACGAGAATGGTAAAATAGACTATACCGGCAGTTTCCATAACGGCAGGAAAGAAGGCCTGTGGCGTGGCGTGTACGACGACGGCAGTATCAGGTATGAGATGAACTACCACGACGACCTGCAGCATGGCAAGACCGTGCGCTACCATGCTAACGGCAAAGTGGAGATTGCCGAGAACTATGTCAACGGCGTGCGCCATGGCAAGTATGAGCGTTATAACACAGCAGGAACTCCTGAGGAGATGGGCACCTTTGAGAATGGCAAGAAGGAAGGCAAGTGGGTATGGTATGACAAGTATGGTCAGGAGGGTGTTGTGGCCCAGTTCAAAGATGGCAAGATGACCTCCATGCAAGACAATACTGCCAAGAAACAGGATAATAAACGCTGATGCGGCTATTGTTGGCATCTAAGTCTCCCCGTCGGCGTGAGCTGCTTGGACAGTTGGCCATCCCGCTCACTATCGTCGATGTGGATGTGGATGAGAAGGTGTCGGGCGAGCTGTCTGCAGGGCAGGTGGCAGAGACGTTGGCACGACTCAAAGCTGATGGGTATAGGGTCGACATCGCAGCCGACGAGGTGCTAGTGACTGCCGACACCGTGGTGGTGCTTGGCAATCAAGTGTTGGGCAAGCCCCATAGTCACGAAGAGGCTGCTGAGATGCTACACGGCTTGTCGGGAAAAGTCCATCAAGTGTATACAGGCGTATGCCTTCGCAGTGCCCAACGCAGTGTGGCATTCACCGAGCGAACGGATGTCCATTTCCGTCAAATGTCGGATTCCGAAATTGAATATTACATCGACCATTACAAGCCCTATGACAAGGCTGGGGCTTATGGCATACAGGAGTGGATAGGTATGGTGGGCATCGAACGGATTGAAGGTTGCTATTACAACGTGATGGGGCTTCCCGTTGCGCGTCTTTATCGGGAATTGATGTCTTTGATAGGTCGGTCGCAGTGAATGCTATAAGACTTCGAATTGCAAAGATTTGTTGATGGTGACGAGGCGTTGGTCTACTAGTTCGCGGAGCATATGGCGTATGTGTTCTTCGTCGATGTTGCCCACCTGCTCTATCAGTTCCTCGGCGCGGCAGGGCTTTCCCTTTATCAGTTGCAATATACGTGCTTTGAGTGCGGCAGTGTCATCCGACGAGACGGTTTTCTTATGCTGTAGGCAGTAGTCACAACTGCCACAAGGGGCTGCCTCGGTCTCGCCAAAGTAGTGAAGCAGCATCGTGCTGCGACAGTCTTCAGCGGACAAGACATAGCGTCGGATGGCTTCCATTCTCTTCGCGGCCTGCTGTTTCAGTTCGGTGTAGTTGCTTTCTGTCAGGTATAGGTCGTCGGCATCGATGCGTGGCGAGGTAAAGATGATTTGGGGCTTGAGATGTCGAGGGCGGTATATGATAGCCTTCAACGCATCCATGTGGAGCAGCATATTGCGTATTTGCTGTGGGTCGAGATACAGCCTTCGGGCAAGAACCTGTTCGGAGATGGGTGTAAAATCAGAAAAAAGACCGCCATACATGCGTAGCAATAAAGCCATTAAATCGCTATATCGGGGCTGCTCAACTTGGAACCGATAGACATCTTCTCGGCTGAGGGGGATGTATAGTCTTGACTGTGATTCATCAAGTTCGGGTAGAGACAGCAAACCTTCCTTTTCAAGAAATCGGGCAGCACTGAAGAACTCCATTACGTTGAAGCGGTAGGTGCTGCATAGAGCCTCAAAATCGAAATCGAACTGACAGTCAGTACCTGAACCTATAGGCAGTTGGTAGTAGTTGCAAATTGTTCGCTAAATATTGTCACTTTGTCTGCGCGTGGGGTAGTTCCT
>JAEEGH010028399.1_pt1 | contig 11010 bp, 9 predicted proteins | sample 9134181 | NCBI WGS metagenome assembly JAEEGH01 (sample SAMN16246544, study PRJNA631951) | gut metagenome | biome: gut microbiome; feature: rumen; material: DP-attached | host: Bos | place: Iran: Karaj | collected 2018-10
AGCAGGGTTACTTTAAGAACGCTTTGGAAGAATACAAAAAAATGCTGGAGGAAAAGGATCCGCTCCAGAAAGCAGAAATCTATAAAAAAACAGGCATCTGTTACAAGAAGCTTGGAGATTTCGAAAATGCGCGGGCTTTTCTTACAGAAGCAAACAACATATATCCGAATCTTTCTTCGGTACTTGCGGAGCTGGCAGACTGCTACTCCCTTTGCGGCGAAGATAAATTTGGAAAGGTACTGTACCGCGAAGCATTTTTTGCAGACCCGGACAGCATCGACCTGGATTTTCTTGATTCAGAGCTCATAAAATGTCTTATCGAAAAGACAAAGAGCAAAGGCTATTCAGGAAAGCCGCTTCTCTACTGGATCCCGGTTTACGGAGTTCTTGGAGGAGTATTCAACATTAAGAGAGAGCTGACTTCTCAGGAAGTTGCCAGACTTAAGAAAGACATTTACGCAATGGAAAATGAAATTAAGGATCCATCGTGCAACAGCGAAATCCTTATTCCGCGTATGCTCAATTGTTATTTCTGGCTTATGGATCATTACGACTTGGCAAATGAAAATCAGGCCAAGATTAATGAAGTGTTACTACGAATAAAACTTCTGGATTCCGCTGTGTACGAAATGTACATTAAATAACACAGCCCCAGATAAGGAGATTACAATGGCAGAATTAATGCAGTCAATTCAGGACATGCTCAAGGAAGAGACTTGGACACGCGCAACCATCAGCAACTACACACAGAACAATCTTAAAGAACTTGCTGACCTTGTAGAAAAGGCAAAAAGCGAAGGTATTATTAAAGAAGTTCATGAAGTATGTCAGGAGCATCTCTCTCACTCAAAAGACAGTATCATTGCTCTTTATATCTGTGGTATTCTTGACCTTCAGAATGGTTCTCTTGATAACTCTGCCCTTGTAACACTTGTAGACATCTTCCAGAAAAACCATAAAGAAAATATCGTTACTTACCTCTGCGAAAGCATTCTTGCAGATGATGAGAACAATAAATTTGCCCTCCGCACTCTTGCAGACAGTTACCTTGCAGAAGGAAACGAAAAGGTTTGGGAACTTTACGAAAAAATCGTACGCATAGACTTTGAAGAAGCAGACCTTGCAAAGCTCCTCGCAGAGCACTATGAAAATGCCGGAGATACAGACAACGCAATCAGCTACTACAAGAAGGCAATTCTCCGCTACATCAACGCTAATAACAGCAATGCCTGCAAGGAAGTTTGGACAAAGCTCGTTCAGCTTATGCCGGAAGAATTCGACTTCTTCCAGAACCTCCGCCGCAAGATTTCTAAGCAGATGGGTGACCAGAAAACAACTACCCTCATGCAGGAACTCTACGACTATTACAAAGACAACAAGAAATGGGATATTGCAATCATCATTCTTAAACAGAATCTTGAAATTGATCCTAAAGATACATGGGCTAGAAAAGAAATTACTGACTGTTTCCGCGGAAAGTATGCTGCTCACAGCCACCTCGAAGATTACATCCGTTCTTCAAACCTTTCTGCAAGCTACAGAAACGTATTCGAAGCCATCAACGACTTTGAAAAGCACATTGCTTTTGACAAGGGCGGATTTGTATTCCACAGAAACTGGGGCGTAGGTATTATCAAGAGCCTTGATAACGACACTCTTACAATCAACTTTGGTAAGGCTGCAGGAATCCACGAAATTAAGCTTTCTATGGCAGTTACAGCCCTCAAACCACTTGCAAAAGATCATATCTGGGTACTTAAGGCCCTCAACTATGTAAAAGAGAACGGCAACAAGGTTCCTCTTGCTGAAAAAATCAAGAAAGATAAGGAATGGGCTCTTAAAACAATCATCAAGAGTTACGACAACAACTGTGACCTTAAGACAATCAAGAACGAACTTGTTCGCACTGTTACAGAAAAAGACGGAAAAACAAAGAAAGAATACGGTATTCTTACATCTGGCGAATGGACTTCTTGGAATGCAGCTGCAAAGAAGATTCTTGAAACAAATCCTGTATTCGGTGTAAATCCTAACGACATCAATATGTACACTGTTCGTGAAGGAAACATCACTCCAGTTGAAAAGCTTGCAAACGAGTTTAAGGCTCAGAAGGCATTCTTTGCCCGCGTAGACATCTTTATGAAGTTCTTCAACGACGAAGAAATGGACCGCACAAACGACTACTTCGCAGAAATGTACTCATACTTCACAGGCTTCCTCAAGAACATTTCTAAAGTTACAGAACAGGTTATTGCTTCTTACCTCGTAGCACGCTATGTAAGTGCTCAGGATTCACGCTTCCTCTACCCTGTAAAAGAAACTTTTGCAGAAATCTATGGTCGTATTGAAGATCCTCGTGAACTTTTCAAGGAACTCAAGGATTCTAAGAATACTCACCTTAAGGCAGACTTCCTTGAATGCATCAAAATGCTTCCAGACTGGAACGCTCAGTACATCCGCCTCTTCCCTACTGTACTCGACATGAAGCTTATCAACGAGCTCATCAATGCCGGATTTACAGCAGATGTTCAGAAGCTTGCTAAAACAAGTTTTGAAGCATTTAAGGATTACCGCGAAACAGTTCTCTTCTTCTTTGAGAAGTGCCAGGATCTTGAATGGTTCAAGTCTGCAGGTATTGCATACGAAAAGCAGTTGATTACTCTCATCAATGTAATTGAACTTACATTCCGCGAAATCAACAACCACGTAAATACTACAGAAAACAAGAAGATCAACAAGAAAGCAACTGAGCTTCTGTTTGATAATGACACAATCTTCACTTACATGTTCTCTAATGGAGAAGATACAGTTAAGAAGATGTACACTCTCATTGATGATATTGCAGACATTGATCCATCTTACAAATCAACTGCCCGCAACAAGATTCTTGAGAAGTATCCAGACTTCAAGTTCCGTGTATCTGAAGAAAAACTTACACAGCCTAAGGGTATGATTGTAACTTCTAAGAAGCTTGCAGAAAAGAAAGCAGAAATCGACGACATCAAGAATGTTCAGCTTGAAAAGAACAAGGTTGAACTTGCAGATGCTAAGGCTAAGGGAGACCTTAAAGAAAATGCTGAATATCAGGCTGCTAAGGAAACAAAACACCAGCTTGAACTCAGACTTTCTAAGCTTCAGGAAGAACTTAACCGCGCCGTTATCTTTGACCCTACAACAAGCACAACTGCAATTGTTTCTTTCGCTACAGAAGTTACATTGCATAACAACATCGAAAACAAAGATGAAGTTTATACAATTCTTGGACCATGGGAATCAGATCCAGAGAACAACATCATTTCTTACATGTCACCATTTGGAAATGCTATTCTCGACAAGAAGGTTGGAGACACAGCTAAGTTCGTAATCAACGAACATAACTATGACTTCACAATTAAAGCAATCAACAAGGCTAAGAATTTCTAATATAACGCCCGCATACAGCGGGCTTTTTTTAAGAGGTGTTTTCAATTGGATAACCTTACTGCAAGAATTATTGAATTATCGTCAGGTGTTTATGTAATTCCAGCGACAACAAATGTAGGTGTAATCACAAATGAAGGCAACTCTGGTATTGAAGTTTATCTTGTAGATTCCGGCTGTACAGAAATTGACGGAGAATACGTCTTTGATGTTCTCAAGGCATTTTTTGAACAGCTCGGACAGACTTTTACTTTAAAAGCAATTATCACCACACATGGGCACGCTGATCACTGCGGTGCCCATATTTTTTTACGTGAACAGACAGGCTGTCAGGTTTGGGCTGCAAAGCATGAACAGGGAGCTATGGAAACTCCAATTATTCAAAGCTCTGTTCTCTGGGGCGGCTTTCCTCCTCATGAATTGAGAACTCTGTTCTTTATGCCCGCTTCTACAAAAGTAGAACATTTTATTTCAAAAGATGATGTTATTGAATTATCAGGTGGCCGTAAACTTTCGTTCATTGAATTAAAAGGCCACAGCTACGAAGCTTTAGGAGCCATCATAACAACAAAAAATGGTCACAAGATAATTTTCCCAGGTGATAATATTTTCCCTCGAAATGAAATAATGAATCACTGGATTCCTCTTATTATGAATCCTGTTGAATATATGGATTCTCTGGACCAGCTTTGTGCACTTGAAAATGTTGAATGGTGCATTCCAAGTCATGGAGATTTCTTAAAACGCAATATAAATGAAGCTGCAGAGCTTAATAAAATTGCAATTATTTCTACACGAACCTGTATTCTTGATTCTTTAAAATCTAAAAAACGACTTACTGTAGAAGAGATTGTAAAATATGTTGCAGATAAAAATGATATGCAGCTTTCGCTGAGTCAGTATATGCTCGTGCATTCTACAATAAAATCATATATTGCAGTTATGCACGACGCACGTGAAATCAGAATGGAAGTAGATAACAACAAGTTGTATTTCTACTTACCGTGACAGTCGGCAAGCACAGCTTGCCTCTGAGCCATTCTTTCGAGAATCCTAAATTGGCCCGCTGTCGCAGCCCATTTTTTAACGGATTTTCGATTTCAGGCTAATACTTATTTTCAACCGGAACAGTTTCATCCCAGTTTTCAAGAATCTTTGCACCACTTGATGTTCCGATTCTGCTTGCTCCTGCTTCGAGCATTGTAATGAGAGTTCTTGCACTTCTGATTCCTCCAGAAGCCTTTACACCCATATCATCACCAACAGTTTCTCTCATAAGCTTAACATGAGATTCACTTGCACCATTTGGAAGAGGCATTCCGTCTATTCCTTTTGGATTTGCAAAACCAGTAGAAGTCTTAACGAAATCTGCACCAGCCTTTTTAGCACAGAGACAGCAGTTTACAATTGCATTATCATCAAGAAGACAGGTTTCGAGAATTGTTTTTACAACAATAGTCTTTCCAAGCTTTTTGCCGGCTTCTCTACAGGCATCAACAACACCCATAATATCAGTTCCAACTTCAGAAAAACGACAATCCTTAGCGGCACCAATATTGATTACCATATCAATTTCATCAGCACCATTTTCAATAGCATCAACTGATTCACTGATTTTAGCTTTAGTAGTTGTTGCACCAAGTGGAAAACCAACTACTGTACAGATTTTAACACCAGAATCTTTAAGTTCATCTTTAGCTGCAGATACATAAACTGGATTAACACAAACAGAAGCAAATCCATAACGTTTTGCTTCCTGGCACAAAAGTACTATTTCTCTGATTCCTGCCTGAGGAGCGAGAAGTGTATGATCGATATATTTTGCGAGTTCTTCTTTAGTCATAGCAGCATTATACTTTACAACAGAGATTTATTCAAATATCAGTTGCGAATTTTCACCTATTGTTGTATTATTTTACTATATTTATTTATAACCGCTTATGCGGTGATTTATAGGAGCAAATATGGCATTTAAAATTACCGACCAGTGTGTAAACTGCGGAGCTTGTGAACCGGACTGCCCGGTAGGAGCAATTGCTGAAAAAGACGGCGCTCGCGCTATCGATGCTGAAAAGTGCATCAGCTGCGGATCATGTGCAGCTTCATGTCCAGCAGAAGCAATTGTAGAAGAATAGATTGATTTCTATAAACTACGAAACGGGGCTATCTTTTAAAAGACTGCCCCGTTTTTTTAACTTTTTTGTATTTTTCCTCATTTTTACATTTGCCGTTTCTGCACAGACTCAAAACGAAAGTGCATCCAATGATGACGGCAAAATCAGAATTATAATTGATAAAGAACAACTGCCGGTTATAGAGAGTTTTACTCCTTCACGGGCAAATGTAATTCAAAAGCAATTTGACAAAATCATTGAATCAAATATAATGGCTGAAAGAGCCGGCCGTGAACCGGAAATAATGTTCTTTAAATATAAAAACACAGAAAACTTTGATGTTTTAGGTCTTTCCAGTAGATCATGCATTCTTTATGACACACTTGCTACATTAAATCAGATTGAAAATGCACAGGATGATATTAAAGGCAAAACACTGATTATTCCTGTTATTAACGGTATTTTTATCCCAATTGAACGCGGAATTAATTCAATTGAAGTACTTTTACAGGAAAATTACAGCACTCAAACCTTAACAAAAAGCAACATATATTATACAATAAATGGAAGAGATTATCTGTTCTTACGCAGCAAGCGATTCACCCCCACAGAAAGAGCTTATTTTCTCGACTCAGCCCTGAGACTTCCGCTGGATAATGATTCATTCTGGGTTTCTTCAGAATTCGGTAAACGAAAAAATCCATTCTCCGGTGAAATGAAGAATCATAATGGTATTGATCTTGCAGCTTCTGAAGGCACTCCTGTTTATGCCATAAAAGACGGTGCTGTTTATGCAGTTATCGAAAACGATTCTGAATTCGGAAATTATTTAATTCTGAGCCATGATCAGGGAAAAATGACAAGTGTTTATGCACATCTTTCAAAGATATTTGTAGACAGATATCAGTATGTAAAAAAAGGTGATGTAATAGCACTTGTAGGACAAACGGGAAAAGCAACCGGCCCTCACCTGCACTTTGAAATAAGACAGGGTGGAAAGGCAGAAGACCCGCGAACTAAACTGAATATTAAAGAATGATGAATAGAATATTCTGTGCAAAAAAAGCTCTGTTTTCTCTCTTCCTGATTTCGGGAATTACCGCATTAAATGCGGAAAGTTTCCGTGTAAGCAAGGTACATGAGCTTACAGTTGTACAGACTGCAGAATCAGAAGGAACTGCAAAACTTGGTATAAACGAAGCTCTTGCCATTACCCTTCCTGCAGACCAGACCTTCTTAGAAGGACTTGAATTGAAATTTGAGATTCCAGAAGCAGTTGCATCGTGGACAGATTCTGTAGCCTGTTCGGTATATTCAAATATCACTCCTACACCAAAAGCATCTCAAATTGACTATAGCGGAACAAGGGCTTATGTAAGAACGCTTCCCGGCAAGCTTTCATGGGTACTACAGATTCCGCTTAAAAGCGAAAATTCCATAAAATCAAATAATTATACTACAAAGGTAGATACTGTAATTACTCCTTCCAAAAACATGATTTTTGTAAGACTTCAGCCGGTAATGAAAGGCGTGCCGGAAGAAACTCTTAATGCAATTGTGCCTATTACAGTAAAACCTATTCTTATGAATAAGGGCCAGTTGTCTTTTAAGCTTGTTTCATCTGAAAAACAGCTTGCTCCTTGTACTATTTTTATTGATGATAAGATGACTTTACTCAATGAACACTCTAAGGTTCTTCTGGACACTGGTGTTCATGATATTTCGATTATTTCAGAAGCTTACAGAAACGAAGTTCGAACAGTTCGCATTGACCGTGCAAAAACTACAGAGCTTACTGTTGAAATGAAGAGTCTTGAGCCTACCCTTCTCATCACTGCGCCAGAAGGAACTGATGTTTTGCTTGATGATGTAAAATGTACAACTTTCGGCAAAGAGTTTGTAATTACAGAAGGTGAACATAGACTTAAAGTCAGAATCGGAGACTATGAGATTCTCCGTTCAATAAATGCCATAAAGGGCAAAACTTATACTGCCAATTTCGCTTTAGATTTACAGATAACTGAAGACTAGAGTTATTTCTTAATCAACATCTTTTTATTATTTTCTTTCATATTTTTTTATATTTCGATTAAAGATTTTGAGGGGTGAGGTCGATAATAAATATATCGGGAACATTTTCCCCTCCCACCCATGTTCCCGATTGCCTGATGGGCATGGCTCGGATCTATTCCGAGCCTTTTTTATTTTTAAATTCAGACATCTATCCTTGAAAACATAAAAAAAGCGGGTCCCAGCGACGGCAAAAACGATAAGGTATCCCCCATCTTTCGCTTACCCGTGCTTGCTTCGCTCGCACGGCCGCTGATGGTTCCCCCTTATCGCTTTTTCCCTGCGTCCCACATTTTGAACACAATTCATCGTGATTCTTACGATTATAATAATTTAAGAAAAAAGTCTATTTCTGTGCGTATTCTGTTTAAGAATGATTGTTTGACTGAGAACTTATATCCGTTTGGGAAATGAAGATAGAGGTATTCTCTAGGTTCTGCGATTTTCTTAATCGCTTCAAGTAATTCTTTATCTTTTAACTCTGTTTTACCGGTTAATAAATCACGAAGTTTTTCGATGGCATTTCTCTCATTTTGCAGGAAAGTTTTAATCTCGTTAGTGTATGGATTGGCACGGCCTATGGCCTCGCAATGACGGATGCCATCTGCCTCGCTTGTTTTATTATTGCGAGGAGCGTTAGCGATGAGGCAATTCATATCTGTGTGTGGAAGACCTAAATCAATTCCAGATTCACCCACATCATACAGATTCTTTTCTCCGGCGAAGAAACTCTTGAACATTGCAGCGTAGCTTTTAAGTGTTAGTGTTGTAATTACTGACTGACCATTTTTACCTGAAACTTTTTCAGTACCAAGTCCGTAGGCAGCGGCATAGTTTTGTGCTGGAGTCAGGCGGCTGGCTTGAAGAAGGCGAAGAAGGTGTGCCAAAGCACCCTTTGTGTGAGTAAGTCCTGTGCTGTATGAAAAATCAAGACCGCATACATAAACCGGAACGTTTTCATTTTTACGAAACTTCAAGGCATAATAAACTGCAGTAAGTCCTACAGAGCCAAATGGTTTGTTTGCAGAAGGCATAAATTGCTGCGATTTTAAGGAATCAAAAAAAATTCCTCTGGCATATTCTGTAAAGAAGTAGGAGACCTTTGAAGCTCCTGCACGATGTACAAGATTTGGTATTGAAGAAAGACCTGCAAAAATATGTGTATCTTTTGGAGTTCCTGTAAAGGCTTTTACAATTACAGACTGGGCTTCTTCTACAAAAACTCCATCCGGCTTGATTCCGTTTTTCAAAAGAGGCTGCAGGGCAGTATCTGCGCAGATTACATAGTAATCAGAAAGAATGGATTGCTTCGCACTTTGTGCTCGCAATGACGAAGTTTTTGATTTATAATTAACCTATGAACTGGATAATTGCAAAAGGACTTTTAATACCGTTTTTGGGAACTGCGCTGGGTTCGGCTCTGGTTTTCTTTATGAAAAAGGAGCTGGACGCGCGCATTCAAAAAATACTTTCGGGCTTTGCGGCTGGAGTTATGATTGCAGCTTCGGTGTGGAGCCTTCTTATTCCTTCCATGGAAATGTCGGCAGATAAGGGTAGACTGGCCTTCGTTCCTGCCGCAGTTGGTTTTTGTTTTGGCATGCTTTTTCTCTTGCTGCTGGACAAAACCGTTCCCCACATGCATCTTGATGAATCAGAGGAAGGTCCAAAAACGAATCTCCAGAAAACAACAATGATGGTGCTTGCCGTAACTCTTCACAATATTCCCGAAGGAATGGCTGTTGGTATTTTGTATGCGGGATGGGCCAGCGGTTCCGCACAAATTACAGAAGCAGGCGCTCTTTCCCTTGCGCTCGGAATTGCAATCCAGAACTTTCCGGAAGGCGCAATTATTTCCATGCCGCTTCATTCAAAAGGACTTTCAAAAGGCAAGGCCTGCTGGTACGGTGTTCTTTCAGGAGTAGTTGAGCCGGTTGCAGGACTCATCACAATTCTTCTTGCAAGTCTTGTCATGCCGGTCCTCCCATACTTCTTGAGCTTTGCCGCCGGTGCCATGATTTACGTAGTCATAGAAGAGCTCGTTCCCGAAATGGCAGAAGGCGACCATTCCAACTGGGGCACCATAGCTTTTATGATAGGCTTTGCCCTAATGATGATTCTGGACGTCGCTCTGGGATAGGTTTTACACATAAGTTTATGTATCTATTGACAGAAACATAAAAATTCTATAAATTTAACTTAATGATTTTTGGAAATATCTTTTTTGCATTTGTATTCTTCTCGTTTTTTGCCTTTAGTTTTTTTACCAAAGGTCAAACAGTTCGGAATGAATAGAATGTAGAAAATTCAGCTTATAAAAAAAGCGGTTCTATCCTTCCGGGTGGAACCGCTTTTTTTATTAATTTGTCATTGTAGGGCTCGACCCGACAATCTTATGAGGTGTTTATGAAAATTGCATACAGTGGAATAAAAGGTGCTTTTGCTTATATTGCGGCTAAGAGAATCTTCCCGGAAGATGAGCTTGTCGCCTTTAGCGATTTTAGGTCTGCATACGAAGCAGTTCAGAACAGTGAATGTGATTACGCTGTGCTTCCTATAGAAAACAGTTATGCCGGAGAAGTTGCACAGGTAAACGATTTGATGTTTCAGGGAAATCTTTTTTTGAATGGAGTATATACCCTCAATGTTCAGCAAAATCTTTTGGGTGTGCCTGGAACAAGCCTGTCTGATATAAAACAGGTAATCAGTCATCCACAGGCGCTGGAACAGTGTGCAGATTTTTTACGCGAACATAATCTGGAGACTGTCGAAGCAGTAAATACAGCACGCGCTGCTAAACAGGTAGCCGAGCAGAATGATAAATCAGTTGCGGCAATTGCAAGTAAGGAAACAGCAGAGCTTTATGGGCTTACAATTCTTGCAGAAGGCATAAATGAAAAACAAGATAATTCAACACGCTTTGCAATTTTATCCCGTGATGGAGAAAAAAGATTTTCTCAGAATGAAAAAACTGTTGTCATCATGTTTACTGTAAAAAATGAAGCAGGCGCTCTTGTAAAGGTTTTGAACAAGCTTGGTGAGTTTGGCTTTAATATGAGTGTAATCCGCAGCCGTCCGCTTAAAGGTCTTGCCTGGAGCTATTATTTTTATATAGAAGCCGAAGGCGAATACGGTACCGTAGAATGGAATCAGATGATTTTGGAAATGAAATATCGTTGCGATAAATTAAAGGTTTTAGGGAGATTCTAAATATGAATATGGAATTTGAACGCAGACTTGCAATTCCGGCAGAAGTAAAGGAACAGTATCCTGTATCCGGAAAAATTGGAAAAATCGTAGAAGAAAAACGCGCAGAGCTTAAGGCTGTTTTTGAGGGCCGTCTGAACCGCTTGCTTTTGATAATTGGTCCGTGCTCTGCAGACAACGAAGATGCAGTGCTTGATTATAT
>JAEEGH010028404.1_pt1 | contig 11008 bp, 9 predicted proteins | sample 9134181 | NCBI WGS metagenome assembly JAEEGH01 (sample SAMN16246544, study PRJNA631951) | gut metagenome | biome: gut microbiome; feature: rumen; material: DP-attached | host: Bos | place: Iran: Karaj | collected 2018-10
GGCTGATCGCCAGTAGGCTGAAAATCAGAGACTAGTTTGAAATTCACAATCGATATCGTTTTGCAAAGTCTGCAAAGATACACAAAATTTCGTATTTTTGCAGCCAAATTGACAATGTATGATCCGAGCGACAGGCATCCATAAATCCTACGGCAGCCTTGAGGTGCTGAAAGGCATCGACCTCCATATCGCCAAACGCGAAATTGTGAGCATCGTTGGTGCTTCTGGCGCAGGCAAGTCCACCCTGCTCCACATCATCGGCACCTTAGACAAGGCCGACCGGGGTCAGCTCATCATTGAAGGCACCGAAGTGGGCAAACTGAACGACGCCCAATTGGCCGCTTTCCGCAACCAAAAGATTGGTTTTGTATTCCAGTTCCACCACCTCTTGCCCGAGTTTACAGCCATCGAAAACATCTGCATACCTGCCTACATTGGCGGCATGGGCAAGAAAGAAGCCACCGTAAGAGCTGAAAAACTCCTTGACTACCTAAATCTTACCGAAAGAAAAACGCATAAGCCTTCCGAACTGTCAGGCGGTGAACAACAGCGCATTGCCGTGGCACGAGCCCTCATCAACCAGCCCGCCGTGGTATTGGCAGATGAACCATCAGGCAACCTCGACTCCAAGTCTGCACAAGAACTCCACAAGCTCTTCTTCCGCCTCCGTGATGAGATGAACCAAACCTTTGTCATCGTCACGCACAATCCCGATTTGGCCGCCATGTCGGATAGGACCATTACCATAAAAGACGGAAAAATCGTTTGATTTAAGATTTAAAGATTCAAAGATTTAAAGATTCAAAGATTTAAGATTTATGTGAGGGCAATAATCAAAGGATTTGTCCGTTAAAAAGAGATTAAAATCAGAATTAATGAATAAAAAACTTATATTTACCCTGTTGTTCGGTGCTTCGCTCCTTTTGAGCACCAATTTCGTCCAAGCCCAAAACGCCGAGTCGTACGAGTCGTTGATGAAGAAAGGCAACGACAAGTTCACCGCCAAGGACTACATCAGCGCGAAGACCTACTACGAGATGGCGTTGAAGCAAAAAAGCAACGACCCCACAGCCAAAAAGAAGTTGGATGAAACCGTGAAGAAGATTCAGGAAGACGGTGCGCGCCAAGAGGTGTTCTACGCCCATTTGGATGCTGGCGACCAATATTACGGACAACAGAAATATGAGGAAGCCCTTTCCGAATACGAAGCCGCTTTGAAGGTCTTCCCTAACGACAAATACGTTGGAGGTCAGGCCGATGCCGCGAGAGCCATTTTGAAAGAGCGTCAAGACAAACAGGATGCCTTCGACACCGCCATGAGCCAAGGTGAGAGTTTGCTTGCCGAGGACAACTTCGATGCCGCCATCATGCAGTTTGAAACCGCCATCGAAATCTTCCCCAACGACAAGCTGCCCAAGGAAAAGCTGTCTGAAGCCAAGCAGAAGAAACAGCTCTATACTGAAAAGGTCACACGTTTCGACAACCTCATGGAGGAAGCCCGACAGTTCGGACTGCGCAAAAACTACGACGCTGCCATCGGCAAGCTCGACCAAGCCCTTGAGCTGTTCCCTGACGACATCGAAGCCAATGCCAAACGCAATGAATACCAGAGCGCCAAGAGCATTGCCGACCAATACAACGGCATCATTGCAGTAGCTGACCAACTCTATGAAAACAAGGCCTACAAAGAAGCCAAGGCGCAGTACCAAAGTGCTTTAGCCGTGGTGGCTGGTGACTCCTACGCCACCGACATGATTGCCCGTCTTGATCCGCTCATCGCTGAGCAGGATGCTGAAGAAGCTGCAAGAATTGCCGCCGAACAAGAAGCTGCACGTTTGGCAGCCGAGGCTGAGGCCGCTCGTATCGCCGCAGAACAAGAGGCCGCAAGACTTGCCGCAGAAGCGGAAGCTGCAAGGTTAGCCGCCGAGGCCGAAGCCGCCCGTATAGCGGCAGAACAAGAGGCTGCTCGTATCGCTGCTGAACAGGAAGCCGCACGCTTGGCTGCAGAAGAGGCAGCGCGTATCGCCGCAGAGGAAGAAGCCGCACGTCTGGCAGCCGAAGCTGAAGCTGCTCGTATCGCGGCGGAAGAGGAAGCTGCCCGCCAAGCCGCTTTGGCCGCTGCCGAAGCAGAACGCCAAGCCACCATCAAGACTATGCTGGATGCTGCTGATGCTTTGTTCAACCAAGAGGATTACGCCAACGCAAAGGTCAAATACCAAGAAGTTGTGAACTTTGATGCAGGCAACGCGATTGCCACTGCCAAGATTCAGGAAATCGACGGCATCTTTGCGCAAATGGCTGCTGAGTTGGAAGCCAACTTCAACAATGCCATGAGCGCCGGCAACAGTGCCATGAACGCTGAAAAGTTTGCTGAGGCCATCACGCACTATCAGACGGCTTTGGCTTACAAACCCGAAGACACGAACGCCCAAGCGCAACTGGCCATCGCCGAAAAGTCGGAGAGCGACCGTATTGCTGCCTTGCGCACCCAATACAACGCTTTCATCAAGGAGGGTGACGCCAACTTCAAGACCAACACCTTCGACAAAGCTATCGAAGCCTACACCAAAGCCGAGGAACTTGGCCTGGAGTCCTACCCCACTGAGATGATTGCCCGTATCGGCGAAATCATCGAGCAGAACAAGCTCTATGAGCTGAACAGCGACTACATCTCCCTTGCTGCTGGTGAGGCTCGCCGTTTTGAATTCAACAAGATCGATGTGGCCGTGCGCCGTTCCAACTACATCATCATCAAGGTGCGCAACCCGCATCCAGAGAAGACCTTCCCAATGATCGTCTCCTTCGGCGGTGTTGGAGGCAAGAATGGTGGTTTCGTGCTACCTATTGCAGCAACTGAAGAAGAAAAGACCTTCATCTTCCGCATCGGCTCACAATACAAGTGGTTCAGCGAGGACAACACTTGGATTGAAATCATCTCCGAGAATAATGAGGTAGAAATCGGGAAGCTGGAGGTTTCGAGGAGCAATTAACAGCTTAAAGTACCTCGTTCGGAACCACCGCCGGCAACTCAACTGGTACCGGCTCCTTCACCGCGCTTATTGAATAGACGCTGTCGACAATATATTTGCTCATGCCGCGCCAAGGCAAAGTGCCTAAGTATTCCTTATAGTGCAGTTCCACGAACTTGCCTGCACAACGCTCCAGCTGTTTCGCCACATTCTCATCCTTCACCGAAAAATTGAACTCGTTCGATTGGATGGTGGCGTTGCTGTTTTTGGAGTTGTAGCCAGCCTGAATGAGACGACCCTCGTAAGTCTTGAAGACATAGCCTTTGTAGACAAAAAGGTTCAACTCGCCAGCTTTTACGCCGCTACCGAAAACAAAGCAAAACTTGAAAAAAACAAAACCTGCGGCTGCCAATAAGAGAATCATACCCAAAATGGCAAAGATTCTGCAACCCTTTCTCTTTCGCCTAGGTTGCTTGGTTTCCTCAATTTGTTCTATTTGCTCTTCCATAATTATTGCTCTTTTTTCTGTTTCTTCTGGTAAAAATCGCATATTCCGATAATTCCACAGTCCTCACATTTCGGTTTGCGGGCAATGCAGACATAACGTCCGTGCAGGATGAGCCAATGGTGCGCCTTGGCCATCACTTCTTCTGGCAGATGCGCCACCAAGGTCTTTTCCGTCTCTAAAACATTCTTCGAGTTTTTGGTCAAGCCGATACGGTTGGAGACTCGGAAAACGTGGGTGTCCACTGGCATAGCAGGCTGGTCGAAAGCTACTGCCATCATCACATTGGCAGTTTTGCGGCCTACACCAGGCAACTTCTGCAACTCCTCAAGGTTGTCGGGAACGATGCCGTTAAAATCGCTGACAAGGGTTTGTGCCATACCCAACAGGTTCTTTGCTTTGTTGTTGGGATAAGAAATGCTTTTAATATAAGTATAAATCTCCTCAACCGTCGACTCAGCCATATCTTGCGCCGTTGGGAAACGTTGGAACAGAGCCGGTGTGGTCATATTGACGCGCATGTCGGTACACTGTGCCGAGAGAATCACTGCCACTAACAGCTGATAGGGGTCTTTGTATTCCAACTCCGTCTCAGCGATGGGCATATGCTCCTCGAAATAGGCTACAAATGCGTCGTATTTTTGTTGAAGTTTAGTTTGTTTCATTGTGCTTTAACTGAACAATTATTTATGACGATGACTATGACCGCAATAACAATCCAAAAAGCGGTCATAGTCATTGTCATTGGTCATAGTCGAAAACTATATAATGTCTCCCTGTTCATCCACAAGGACGCCCCAGCTGACGGCCGTCATATTGCCCTCACTAAAGAAAAAGTCAATCATGGCATCCTCGAAAGAAACACGCAGTTCACCGTCCTCATTTTCTTCCTCTAGTTCCTTGAAGCCGTTGTCATTCATCAATTTGATAACATCTGCCTTTTTGAGTTCAAACACTTTCTTGCCATACAGCGTAGCTGCCTCATTTTCAGTCTCGAAACAAGCCACCACCGACTTGGTGACACCCTCGAAATAGATGTTTGTCTGGATGGCGTCATACTCGTAATAGATGGAGCGGTTGCCCGTTTCTTCCATATCGCTCAGCTCTTCATAAAAGTCGGGCATGTTCAGCAACTTGACCGTCTCGTCAAGGGTCATTCCGAAAGGTATTTCGCCGTAGCCTTTCAACGGCACAATGGTAAAGTCTTTCATCATAATTATGTTGATTTGGCGGCTAAGATAGGGAATTAATCAAAACGAGAATCGTTTTTCGTGATTTTTTCCTCATTCAAACCTTATCGACTTGGTGGGACTGATGCGATTGATGACCGAGGTCGGGATGAGCAGCATCAACACCCACAGAAGGAAAGTACCCAAGTTGATAAATATCACTGTACTAAGGTGCAACTCAATGGGAACAGCGGAAAGATAATAAGTGGCGGCATCCAATTTGATGAACCCTGTGTATTGCTGCATGAAGCAGAAACCCAAACCGATGACATTGCCTATGAGCATACCTATAAGCAGGATGCGTAATGAGCGGCGCAAAAACACCTCACGGACAAACTTGTTACTCGCACCCATGGCTTTCAAAAGGCCAATGGTAGATGTCCTTTCGATAATGATAATCAGCAACATACTAATTACCGTAATACCCGCCACGAGCAACATCAAGGCCATAATGAGCCAGACATTAGTATCCAAAAGGTCAAGCCAGTCGAAGATTTGAGGATTGCTTTGTCTGGCAGTGTAGGAAGCCAATTCAGAGGGTAGCGTATAGTACAGTTCCTCATTGACTTGATTCACATCGGCATTGTCGTTCAATGCAATTTCCAAAAGCCCCGCTTCATTACCCTCCCAACCGTTCAGCTTACGGATCTGGTTGAGGTCGGCGAAAACAAAACGCTCGTCGAATTCATAGAGTCCTGTCTCAAAGATGCCTGACACCTTGAATTTTCTGCCACGCGCCTGTTGATCCTTGTCGATGAACCACACGCGAACGTCATCACCCACATTGAGCAGCATTTTGTTGGCGATTGCCTTGGAAACCAGCACCTCCGTAGAGCGCTCATCAGGCGTATATTTTGACGTTTGGCCCTCAATCAGGCAGGAATTGAAATACGTCCAATCATAGTTCTCATCCACGCCCTTCAGCACCACACCTTGAATCTCATCTTCAGTCTTGATCATGCCCGCTTTGTTGGCTACCATCTGATAATGGCTGATGCCTTCAACGGAATTCAACCTACTGATTAACAAAGAATCCAACACAAATGGCGTCTCCTCCACCGACTCGTTCTTATCCAACGACTGCACATGTATCGGTGCCACAAACCCAATCACCTTGTCGCGGATTTGGTTCTTGAAGCCCACCACGACCGCCCATGAGATGAGCATCACAATGATGGCCAAAGCCACGCTTGTGACTGCCAAACGCATCACCGTCGAAGAAAGATTTTCCTTCGAAAGTGAAAAAATTCGGTCTGCTATGAATTTTGAGCCCGGCATTTGTAGGTTTTTCAATAATTTTGCAAAAGTAAAAATAAAACTCGGATGAAACGACTTTTCTTTTCCTTTGCCTTGCTGTTTTGCGCTTTCCTGTCGCAATGCCAAGCCCAAGTCTTCAAGATGGATGAACCACAAGTAACAAGTGCTCCTTCGCCTCGCCTCGCTTTTGTCGACAAGGCGCATTACGTCTCTGCTGCCATGCAATTCGATGACTACCTGCCACTTATCGATAGTAAACGTGTGGGTGTGGTCGGCAACCAGACCAGCATCATCGGCAACACGCATTTGGTGGACACCTTGCTTTCTTTGGGTGTAGACATCAAGAAGATCTACACACCCGAACACGGTTTCCGAGGTACTGCCGATGCCGGTGCGAAGGTGAACAGCGGAAAGGATGAAAAGACAGGTCTGCCCATTGTCTCACTCTATGGCAAAAACAAAAAACCTACGCCTGAGATGCTGCAAGGTATCGACATCATCCTCTTTGATTTGCAGGATGTTGGCGTGCGTTTCTACACCTATATCTCCACCATGAGCTACGTGATGGAGGCCGCCGCCGAAAATGGGATCCCAGTTATTGTCCTTGACCGTCCCAACCCGAACGGTTTTTATGTGGACGGTCCCGTACTGAAGTCCGAGAACAAGTCCTTTGTGGGGATGCACCAAGTGCCTGTGGTCTATGGTATGACCATCGGTGAATACGCCAAGATGGTGAATGGCGAAGGCTGGCTGAAAGGTGGCATAACCTGCGACCTCACCGTCATACCTATTAATAATTATAATCGTAACGCCATATACGAGCTGCCCGTGAAGCCGTCGCCCAACCTACCCAACTGGGAGTCGGTCTACCTTTACCCTACCCTTTGCTTCTTTGAAGGCAGCATTGTCAGCATCGGTCGCGGAACAGAGACACCTTTCCAGATTTATGGCCATCCCGATATGCGCGGCAGCTACACCTTCACGCCCAAAAGTACGAGTGGTGCCTCCAAACCTTTGCTTGAAGGCCAACGCTGTCGTGGCGAGAACCTCGTCGAGTTTGCCCACGATTACCTCAACAACACCGACCAGCTCCAACTTGAATGGTTCATTGAGGCCTACCTGCAACTGAAGGACAAAGGCTTCTTCAAGGATTACTTCCGTCTGCTCTCTGGCGACAAGCAGATGCAACGCGACATAGAAAACGGAAAAAGCGCGGAACAAATCCGCGCTTCATGGGAAAACGACCTTGAAACATTCAAAGCCGTCAGGGCAAAATACCTGATGTATTGATTATCTCAACCTTCCAGGATACACCTTCAAGGCCTCTTCGAGGCACTTGATAGCAGCCTTCAGGTCATCGATGCAGAGGCAGTAGGTGATACGTGCTTGATGACGGCCTTTCTCCGGATCGGCATAGAAGCCCGTGGCGGGAGCCAACATAACCGTGGCACCGTTGTAGCTAAAGTCGGTGAGCAGCCATTGGCAGAACTTGTCGCTGTCGTCGATGGGCAGGTCGATGACGGTGTAGAAAGCACCCTTAGGCATTGGGCAGAAGCAGCCTGGAATCCTGTTGACGCCTTCGACGATGACATTGCGGCGGGCAATGTATTCGTTATATACACCATCAAAGTATGACTGCGGCGTGTCGACAGCGGCCTCGGCAAAGATCTGACCGAAGCTCGGCGGTGACAGACGGGCCTGAGCCAGACGCATGGCGGTGGCATAGACCTCGCTGTTACGGGTCACCATGCAGCCCACACGGGCACCGCAAGCGCTATAACGCTTCGAGACTGAGTCGAACAGCACTGTGTTACGCTCCAATCCTTCAAGCTGCATCACACTGAAGTGTTTGTGACCGTCGTAGCAGAACTCGCGATACACCTCATCTGCAAAAAGATACAGGTCATACTTCTTTACCAAACCAGCCACCTTCAGCAACTCCTCATGGGTGTAAAGATAACCCGTGGGATTGTTAGGGTTACAAATCATGATGGCTTTGGTGCGAGGTGTGATAACTTTCTCGAATTCCTCAATGGGAGGCAGAGCGAAGCCCGTCTTGATGTCGCTGGGGATAGTGACAATCTTGGCATCGCAAAGCTTGGCAAAGGTGTTATAGTTGGTGTAGTAAGGTTCTGGGATGATGATTTCGTCGCCAGGGTTGAGGCATACGGTAAAAGCCATCTGCAAAGCCTCGCTACCACCAGTGGTGACGATAATTTGGTTCGGGGTCACGTCGATGCCGTGACGATGGTAATAGTTGCAGAGTGCACGACGATAGGACGGGATACCAGCTGAATGGCTGTACTCCAAAACGCCTTTGCTGGCCGGAAGCTCCTTGGCGGTCTCGGCCAATACCTTCAAGGCTCCTTTAGGAGTCTCGATGTCGGGTTGTCCGATGTTGAGGTGATACACATGGACACCGCGTTCCTTGGCGGCATCAGCAAAAGGAACAAGTTTACGAATTGCCGACTGCGGCAATTCCATACCTTTTTTGGATATTTGTGGCATAGGTTTTTGTTTTTGAATAAAAAGCCATCTAACGCATACATTAGACGGCTTTTATGATAACTACTTTATTTAAATCAAATTACTTGTTGTTGACAGGCGATCCATTACCGAAATCGTTCTTTTTCTCCGGCATGGCTTCTGCTGCTTGCTCTAGCACACGGCCTTTGATGCGCAACACTACAGTCGAGTTCTTGACAGCATTCGAGGTGACAGTCACCGTTTTGTTGATGTTGCCTGCTCGGTTGGTCCTGTACGTCACCTTGATGACATCCGATTCACCCGGGAGAATGGGTTCGTTGGGCCACGAAGGAATGGTGCAGCCACAGCTCGATTTTGGCTTTTGGATCAGCAGAGGCTCATTGCCCGTGTTGGTAAAACGGAACTCGCATTCGCCATTGCCGTTGAAGGGCACGTCACCGTAATCATGCACTACTTTTTCAAATTCAATCTCTGGTCCAATCTGGGCCTTGCTGTCTTGCGCTTTGGCCACTCCTATTACGAGGAACATGATGCCAAGCAGATAAATGACTTTCTTCATTTCGTAATGATTTTAAAATTGTTGCAAAATTAGTAATAATTATTGTTCGTTGGTCAAATATGCCATTTTTTCCAACAATTTTTCTCTTTTCTCAAAAACTGTACCAAAAAAAAAGCAATCCCCCAAGAAAAGCCTTGAGGGATTGCTGAACTTTTTAAAACAACCCTTTCTGCCCATAGATTGCGTCGAAATCCTTGATTGATTACATCGAATGCATGGCATTTCAGCGTAGCTAATCATCCATTTCCAAATTGGAATGACGTGTGCAGAAAGAGCCTTGCTTTTACAGCAAGTGGCAGGTGACCGTCAAACCGGCCATCACGATACTCACCATACTCATCAGCTTGATGAGGATGTTCAGCGAAGGTCCTGATGTATCCTTGAACGGGTCGCCGACGGTGTCGCCCACGACGGTGGCCTTGTGGTTTTCAGAACCCTTGCCACCAAAGTTGCCTTCTTCGACATACTTCTTGGCGTTGTCCCAAGCACCGCCCGAGTTGGCCATGAACACAGCCAGCACGAAACCAGTGGCCAAGCCGCCAATCAGCAGACCGAGGACGCCAGGCACACCGAGGATGACACCCGTCAGGATCGGGACGAGGATGGCGAGGATGGAAGGCACCAGCATCTCGTGTTGGGCACCCTTCGTGGAGATGGCAACGCAGCGCTCATAGTCGGGTTCTGCCTTACCCTCAAGGATACCCTTGATGGTGCTGAACTGACGGCGGACTTCCTCCACCATCTTCTGGGCGGCACGACCCACGGCATTCATCGTCATGCCGCAAAACACAAAGGCCATCATGGCACCGATGAACACACCAACAAGCACGACGGGGTTCATCAAGTTCACATTGTAGGCTTCCATGAAATCAACCAAAGTAGCCTTGGCAGCTTCAACTCCATTGGGGAGGTCTTGTCCGATACGAATCAAGGCAATCTTGATTTCCTCAACATAGGAGGCCAACAGGGCCAGAGCCGTCAGAGCGGCCGAGCCGATGGCGAAGCCCTTACCGGTGGCAGCAGTAGTGTTGCCGAGGGCGTCAAGAGCATCGGTGCGTTTGCGCACTTCAGGTTCCAGACCGCTCATCTCAGCGTTACCGCCAGCATTGTCGGCGATAGGACCGTAAGCGTCAGTGGCCAAGGTGATGCCCAAGGTGGACAGCATACCCACGGCAGCGATACCGATACCGTAAAGACCTCTCGAAAGGTTAGCGGCAGTGAATTCAATATTGAAGCCATTGGCGCAGAGATAGGCCAACACGATAGCCACGCCCACGGTGACGACGGGGATGGCCGTAGAAAGCATACCCAAGCCCAAGCCAGAGATGATGACCGTGGCAGGACCTGTCTTCGAGCTCTCGGCTACCTTTTGCGTAGGCTTGTAGCTCTGTGAGGTATAGTATTCAGTAGCTTTACCAATAATCACACCAGCCAGCAAGCCGACCACCACTGAGAGTGAGGTCTGCCACCACATATTGGCGTATTCGCCCGTCTCTTTTCCAAAGAGGAAATACATGATGCCGAAGGTAGCGGCAGCAATCAAGACGGCGGCGGTATTGGTACCACGGCTCAAAGCGCCAAGAAGTTCCTTCATGCCAGCGTTTTCCTTGGTGCGCACCAAGAAGATACCAATCAAGGAAAGCAACACACCGACAGCTGCGATGAGCATAGGAGCAAGCACGGCCTTAAACTGCATACCTTCAACAGCAGCAGTGGCGAAAGCAGAAGCGCCCAGTGCCATGGTAGCCAAGATGGAGCCAGCGTATGACTCGTAAAGGTCGGCGCCCATGCCAGCCACGTCACCTACGTTGTCGCCCACATTGTCGGCGATGGTGGCGGGGTTGCGCGGGTCGTCCTCAGGGATGTTGTACTCGGTCTTACCAACGAGGTCGGCACCGACATCAGCAGCCTTGGTGTAGATACCGCCACCCACACGGGCAAACAGAGCCTGCGTGGAAGCACCCATACCGAAGGTCAGCATGGTGGTGGTGATGGTGATGAG
>JAEEGH010028405.1_pt1 | contig 11008 bp, 2 predicted proteins | sample 9134181 | NCBI WGS metagenome assembly JAEEGH01 (sample SAMN16246544, study PRJNA631951) | gut metagenome | biome: gut microbiome; feature: rumen; material: DP-attached | host: Bos | place: Iran: Karaj | collected 2018-10
GCATAAGGAAGGGAAAAAAATGACAGAAGTGGAAATCAAAGCTATTGTTGAAAAACAGAAGTATTTTTTTGAAAAAGGAAACACTTTACCTGTAGAAAACCGAATTGCCGCACTCAAAAAGCTTTACGCTACAGTAAAATCTCACGAAAAAGAAATTACTGATGCGCTCACTGCCGATCTTGGAAAAAGTGCATTTGAAGGTTTTATGTGCGAAGCCGGTCTTGTAATGAGCGAGATTTCCTATATGATAAAGCATACACGCAAGTTTGCAAAAGATTCTCCACGCGTAACATGCCTTACAAACTTTGCCGCAAAAAGCTTTGTAAAAGCCTCTCCTTACGGAAACGTTCTGATTATGAGTCCGTGGAATTATCCTTTCCTTTTGACTATTGATCCGCTTGTAGATGCAGTTGCCGCCGGAAATACCTGTGTTGTAAAACCAAGTGCTTATTCACCTGCTACAAGTGATGTAATTGCAAAATTAATTGCAGAATGCTTTGACCCGGAATATGTTGCTGTTGTAACTGGCGGCCGGGCAGAAAACCAGTGCCTGCTTGAACAGAAATTTGATTATATTTTCTTTACAGGAAGTCAGGGCGTTGGAAAAGAAGTTCTGCGAAAAGCTGCCGAATATCTTACACCGGTAACACTTGAGCTTGGAGGCAAATCTCCTTGTATTATAGATTCAAGTGCAAAAATCCAGCTCGCCGCAAAACGAATTACCTGGGGCAAATATTTGAACTGCGGTCAGACCTGTGTTGCTCCTGACTATGTTCTCTGCCACGAATCGGTAAAAGAGCAGTTTGTTTCAGAACTAAAAAAGCAGATAAAACTCCAGTTTGGAGATAATCCTCTTGAAAATCCAAGCTACGGAAAGATTATAAATGCAAAGCACTTTGAACGTGTCCGCGGATTGATTGATGCCGGAAAAATTGCTGTTGGCGGAAAGTCAAATGCCGAAACCTTAAAGATTGAACCAACCGTCTTGGACAACGTTACCTGGGATGATGCCGTTATGGGTGAAGAGATTTTTGGTCCAGTTCTGCCAATCCTCACTTATAAAAATGAAGATGAATTGTACAAGATTGTAAACGGCCACCAGAAGCCGCTTGCTCTTTATCTTTTTACTCAGAACAAAGGTTTGCAAAAACGTGTTCTTACCCGCTGTTCCTTTGGTGGCGGCTGTATAAATGATGTTGTAGTTCACCTGGCCACAAACAATATGGGCTTTGGCGGCGTTGGCGAAAGCGGTATGGGTGCCTACCACGGCAAAGTCGGCTTCGACACCTTTAGCCACAAAAAGAGCATCGTCGACAAAAAGACCTGGATTGACGTAAACATGCGCTACCAGCCTTACAACAAAAGCAAAGAATCACTTGTAAGAATGTTTTTGAAGTAAAGCTGGCGGGAAGAATTAGTAAGTATTGCGGACAACACGGAAACCACAGGTTTCAAGTGAACCAGATTGAGATTCTCTGCTATTAGAATTGTAGCTATCTGGTTTAATAACACATCCTCCGGCGTCACTCTTCCAATATCCTCCAATCCGAATGCGAGTTGTAGCTCCCTCTGTAGGCGGATCCCAGCACCACTCTAAAACATTTCCACTCATATCATACAAACCAAGTTTGTTTGCCTTGCTGCATTTCATAACTTCGTGAGTTTTATTGCCACTATTAGAAACATACCATGCTACTTCACTGATTGTACCACTTCCGCTATAAGTATAAGGAGTTGCATCTTTTCCACCGCTTGCCGCATATTTCCATTCTGATACTGTAGGCAGACGGAAGCCGTTTGCACTCTCATCTGTAGTGATTGTACCGATTATTGATGCCCCAGTGTGAGGAGTATATCCCCAGGTGCTTACCTCTGTATTTCCACCAACTTTATAATATGGTGTAAGTCCAGCTTCAACACTTCGTTTATTACAGTAAACTAAAGCATCAAACCAGCTGACATTTTCTACCGGGCGGTTTTCCTGAACTTCACCTTCAGCAGGATTAGAGCTAAAATAGCTTGGATTACTTCCCATAACTGCTTCATACTCTGCCTGTGTAACTTCGTGAGTACAAATGTAGAAGCTATTATCTACAGTAATATCATTAGTACTAGTACTACCTTTTTCGCATAATACAAAGCCTTTTTTACCAACTACTGGAGTAATTGATTCAGATTCAGGAATAAAGTCTAACTCTTTATTAGAATTATAATACCAATGTTTTAATGTATAATTAGAAATTGTTGTTGTATTAATAAAATTATTCAAACAACCAACAACATCATCAGAGTTAAGAGGCCCCGCTCCATACATAGGAGAGACGTATCTGTATTTTATTTCTGAATCTTCAATGTAATATTTATTTATGAAAGTATCTACTTTGTCTACCATTACTAAATTATCTTGCATAAACATTTCGGGTATGTCTGATGCAGGTTCAGTACTTCCTAATTCTTTTCTCATACGGTGAAAACCTGGACCACCATTTGCACCATCATTAGCGCGAACTGATCCCGAAAGATAATAGCAATTCTTTACTGAACTATTATCATAATAATACTTATTATAAGTAGTATCATTATTGTTCTTATTAACATTCGCAATTCCAGCTGCAAATTGTTTAGAAGTAACACTTCCTGTATTAACACAGTTGTAAACCTTTGAAACAGATGAATTATTAACTGACATATCATTGAAAATACCAGCGGCATACAATTTTATATTAGTTCCATCTGTTCCTTTTTGCTCTACAGCACCAGAATTAAGGCAATTATATAAATATATGCTGAAACCTGAACTAATAGCTTGCATTGTTCCTAAAATACCACCTACAAAATTTTTACCAGTTACGGGTCCAGCGTTAATACTGTTTACACAATAGAAAGAAGAAGTTCCACACTGTCCAACAATTCCACCAACATTGTGACTGCCTGTTACTTTAGCCTTATTGATACAAGATTCTATTTTTGCCAGAGTTGCACATCCTATAATACCACCAAAACAATCACAGGTATTAGTAGCATCATCTTCAACAGCAACTACAGGACAAACTTCACCATAATTAACACAATCTGTAAAATTTGAGGATGTACCTTGTGTATAACCGGCAATTCCACCGACATTTTGATAACCAGTTATTCTTCCTGTATTCTTTAAAGACTTGAATCCATAATTGCTATTGCCTACGGTCTGCTTTCCCACAATACCACCAGTACAATTACCTTTATTATATACTTCTCCATTATTAACACAGTTTTCAAAATCATAAGAACCATTAGAATAGTATGCTACAATTCCTGCTGTATATGTATTAATATTTTTATAAGTATATACTGTATCAGGATATTGTTCAGAAATAATATTACCATAGTTTTCACAATTATGAATTGAGCCACCACCTGTAGAATTTTGTGCTACAATTCCACTTATACATGCATTATTACCATTCGTTTGCTTTATCAGACCATAATTCTTGCATTCCAAAAAACCAGTTCCTTTACCGGCTATACCTGCAAAATAAACTACAGGATATATAGAATCAGTATCAGCATCTCCATCTTCCATAACAAGCATTTTTCCATAATTTTCACAATTTCTGCTTATACAAGAATTACAGCCTGCAATTCCTCCAACGCATACTTCAGCCCAGGTATCTGATGTTCCATTCTTTGTTGTAATAGAGATTTCTGCATAGTTTTTACACTCACTAAGAGTATATTTATAATTATTTCTGTTACCACTCTTATTTGATTCGGAACAACCATTCGGCCATCCTACTATACCACCAATAGATGTACTACCCCCGGCAGCCTTCGTTCTTGTTGTTTTTAATTCTATCTTACCACTTGATGAACAATTATGTATTACACCTTGTTCCTCGGTTGTCCAATCAGAATAAAGATACCCTACAATTCCACCAACATATTCTTGTGAACATTCAGCAAGAGAGCTGTCAGCGGTTTTTGTATTAACTATTACATTCAAATCTTGTAAATATCCCTTAAAATATCCGAACAATCCGTTGTAAGTATAGGTAAGCGGTAATTTAAAATCTTTTATAGAATGATTATTTCCAAATAATTTAGCCGCACAGTAATTTGTACTATCTAATCCAATCGGTTCCCAATCCTCATTATCCAGAGAAACATCGGTCATAAGGTTTACGGTTACATTATCAAAATTAGACTGTATTACTGTTCCTTTAGGTTTCCAGTGGCCATTTACAATATCGCGGAGAACTTCCATATCTTTCTTTGTGTAAATTGATACGGTTGAAGATTCTGCCGGAGCTGAAGGAGAAGCTGCTTCTTCCTGTCCCTTAGCATATAAACTCAATGGTTTACCCGTTCCTTCGTACCAGTAGGTAAAATCTTTGCTGGCAAGCAGTGGCGAAATTGGTGATGTACTGTCCTTTTTGTACATAACAGAAACTGTTACGGTATATACACCAGCGTAATCCTGCGGAAGAACATTACTTGCTGAAGATGGAGTAAACTCTATTCCTCCAGTAGTATAAGTAGTACCGTTAGCATGTCCATCTGGTTCATTTTCCAGACTTGTCTTATCACCTTTTTTTGTGCACCATATTTTATAATAAAGCTCACTGCCGCTGCCGGAAGCTAATTCCTGACCGCTGTTATCACAGAGTTTTATTCTCATAGCAGGTCTGGTTGCATAGCTGCCACTAACATTCAGTTGCTGCCATTCATCAGGGAAAGAAATCTCTACATTCTGTATCTGCTTTGGCTCAACAGCACCTTTAGAAACAGCCATAACCACTTCGGTTTTAGAAGAGTTCCAGCCGCAAAGTGCATCTTCAGAATCGCTGAAGAAAATGCTGTTCGGGTCTGCTGCAATTGCACCGGTACCAGCATAAGCTGAGTTATAACCGACTGTAATCTGTTCAGGAGAGTTTGTAATGATATGATCTAAAGAAACTCCAATTCTACTGCGCGCATCAAGAGCATCAAAGATTTTGATTTTTGCGCCGTCTTTAAGATAAAGATTTCTCTTCATTGGTTTTCCGGAACCATCATTAGCATAAGTTTTGTTTCCGTCAACCATAATGTATCCGCCAAAGGTTACTGCAGAAATCTTACAGAACCCATTTGGATCAAGGAAAATACCTTCATCATTTGAACTGCTTTTTCCGCCAATTATTTTCAAATCTTTTATTTTCAGCGGATTAATCTGCGTAATTGAATTGCCAAGCTCAAACCATTTATCGTTCAAATCTACACAGAAAGGTTCACATTTTGTAACACCGTTTTCGGTCCACTGGTTCATTCCAAGCGACTGAATCTGCAGTCTGAGATCCGTTGAACTAGGAGCAATTGTAACCTTGCTGCCAGCACCATTCTCAACAACATCACTCAACAAATAAATTATAACATCACCGCTCTGTGAGCTTACTGAACTAACTGCTTTTGCAATTGTTCTGTAAGGTTTTGCTAAAGAACCTGTATCATTGTTATCATCATAACCAATACTGCTGACAAACTTGTTTTTTCCAAAGCTGTCTACAGAAACCTGAGTTGGCAAAAGACAATACTCTCCATCCTTATTTCCAAAGTACTCAGTGTTTCCTGTATTTACCCATTTATCTGTACAACAATTATCGTAAACATTGATTACTTCGCTGCAACAAAACTTTATGTCAGGCGGATTCCCCCAAGTAGAAGTATGAACAAAGTAGAATAAAACTGTATAGCTGCCACTTGGTACAGATGTTGCTCCTTCAAAAGTGAAATAAGCTACTGTTCCATCTATATCCAAATCCTGGTAATGTTTTCCATTATTCACATCATACCAGACAGCCCTTGCAAGAGCCAAACCGTCTGTTATTGATGTTTCATCAAATGAAACAGGAAGATTCACTGTTCCCGTTCCGCCAGAACTCTGCAGCGGATAAACCTTTAACGAAACTACTCCGTCTGCATCAATTATGGCAGGCTGACTGCCTTTTAACACAGTGCGTAAATCTGGAGAGGCATCTGTTCCAAAGTTTTTTGTTCCAACGGCCTCAAAAGTATAAACACCAGCAGGAAGAGACACATAAAAATTAGTACCGCTTACAGTACATGGGTATTCCTGTGATGATTCTGATTTTGCGATTACCGTATAGCTTATGCCTGTACCGTTTATGTCTACAGTTGGCACTGCCGTTCGTGATGATGATGATTCTGACTCATTTGTATCGGAGCTGATTTTTCCTTCTATATTAAAAAGCTTTTCTTTAGTATTCGCATTGCTTTCTTTTTTTCCATTGTCATTAAACCGGCACCCCGCCAGCAAAACAACTGATGCACAAATAAAAAGTAGTTTATCTAATTTTTTCATATCTGCTCCTGTTTTATCATTCAATCATCATCAAAAAATATATCAGAAACCTAAGTTCAAATGCGGTTTGTTATCACTGCCAATAATCCAATTTACATAAGCTGAACTGTCTGGTTGAGCTGCTATCCACATATTGAGATCTGCAAGGGCAGAAGGAATTGAAGAATAAGCTTCTACATAATCGCTGTCTTTTAAAGGATTTGCCTTAGAAGAGTCATAATAATTATTTTGAGTCACAACAGTTAGTGTATTTGAATCTTTATAAATGATTGGGCATCCCTTCGGTTCAGAAGTGGGATTGGACTTATGTGCATATATATTTCCTGTATTCAAGAGATTCTTTATTTCTATGGTAGAGTCTGTACTTGAAACATAACAAATACCAGCTACATTATTCTCACTGGTGTAAGATTTTACCTGACCTGCATTAATACAGTTATGAATTTTTGCAACATTTGAAGAAGTAATGGCATCATTTCCTATTATACCACCAAAAGAGCCAGCGTTTGCTTTTGTATTTACAGACATATCCATATTCTCACAATTAAAGACTGTTACATTATTTGCACCTTCTATTCTTCCCAAAATGCCACCAACAATTGAACTATTATTATTACTTGCTGAATCAATTTCTCCTGTATTTTTCAAATTATAGAAATTACTATTTTCAGATATACCACAAATACCACCCATATAAACATAACCTGGATTATTAGACTTATTTAACTTACCACTATTCAAACAATTATATACAGTACTATTTTTTGCCTGTGCTATAATACCACCCACACGCACCACACCAGAATCATGGCTAATTGTTAATTCATTGCTATTCTTACAATTTGAAATAACTCCATAATCAACATTTGCAACAATACCGCCACATAATTCATTTGAAGTACTACGATACAGTTTTACTTCATTCTTACAATTATCAATAATAACTGGTTTAGAAGAAGTACCTGTAGCTTGTGCGATAAGCCCAGAACGAGCTGTCAAGGATGTCTGACCTTCCATTTTTGCAGTCACATTTTTTATTTCTGCTGAATAAGAAGTACCACTTGCTACATTTGCAAACAAAGCTGAGCTAGTATTACTTAAAGTTGCATTACTAGTTTCTTTAGTATAAATAATGGAATAATTACATCCGTCAAATATTCCCTTAAATGCATACGATGATCCTATTGAAGTAATACTACCCGTCAATGGAACATCATTTTCAAGGCAAACATTAACACCTTCAAAAGTTGTAACACTATTAACTAAACTTGCAAGCTTTGTAAATCCAGCCTGATTAGAAATGACATAAATATTTTCAGAATTGATTGAAGAACTTGTTACTGAACTGTCTGTAATATTAATAGGAGTTTTAGTTACCAGTTTATACTCAGCAGAATATGTATTGCCGGTTGATTTATCGCAGGCAGATACAAAAAGACGGTAGTTTCCCTGCGGTAGTTTTTCCGAAAGACAAACACTAAACGGAGTCTCGCAGTAATAATAACCGCTTGAAGAAGTTCCTATTGGAATATCATCGCCATACATAGAAAGCCGGTAAGTCATATCCACATTTGAAGCTGGAAGAGGTTTTCCATTCCGCTTTGCCACAACACCTATAACAGTTCTTCTATTGCTTAAAATATAATCTTTATCTATTGAAAGACTTATTTCTGAATTGTCAAAACCATTCTCTACAGAAGATTGAGTTCTTGCAATAATTCGCGCCTGCCCACCATCATTTTTTTCATCATCTACAGCAAAAATACCATAATCAGAAAAGAAGATTTCGCCAGGATTAGCCGGATTTGAATATTCTGTTTCTGAATAGTTAGTTGTAAAAGTTATACCGTTTGGACACATTGTATTGAAAACACTGATTTTTTGAGCTTCTGCAGTTGGAGATGCAGAATAAAGGGCATTAATAAATCTTACCGACACACCAATACGACTGCCCGTAAGAGCCCCGACAACATTTATCTTTCCTTTATCTGGATTAGACTCAGAAGGATCTACCAGTAAGACGTTGCTGGAATAAACATTAGAAGATGCATCTACAGCCGTATTATCTGTTATTGTACACACACCCTTTATATCAAAAGAAAATTGTGAATTATCATCACCCTTAAAACCAATTCCACCAGCACCACCCGTGAAAAGGCCACTGGAATTATTCTTAATCACTACATTTTCAAATTGAACATTAGGGAAATCTGATTGTGAAGGATCTGCCGTGCTGCTTCGTTTTTGAGCTGAATTTATCTGCACTGCTCCGCCTGCACCTTCGGCAACATTGTTGGTAAAAGTACAGTTAGAAATCAATACATTAAGATTATCATCAGAGGTTTTTCCATCAAGATTTATCAAAAGGGCACCACCAGCAGACTTATCTGCAGCTGTATCACCAATATAGTTTTTAGCAAGATTACCATCAAAATGACAATTATTCAGTTTCATTCCGCTCCAGGAATATATAGCACCACCATTACCATATTTTGTTCCACTTGATGGAGAATGATTGACTGTATTATTTTCAAAAATAGTGTTTTCAGCTTCAAAAGTATTATGTAGAGCAATAAATACAGCACCGCCGGAATCACCAAGACTTGTATTGTTATGAACATAACAGTTTTTCATAATAATTTTTGCGCCATAGAAAGTAGCATAACTATCCTTTGGAGCACCATTATCCATTCCAACAACAGCACCCGTTGTAATTGAATAAGCACCTGTAAGTTCAAGATTTTCAAGACTTACAAGCAGTCTTACAGGATCTTTACTTGTAAATGAATAAGAGGTATTTCCTGTAGCTCTATTTCCATTTATATAAAAAATACCACCAGTGTGAGAACTATCTCTATTAACATCAATTTTTCTGCGAATTAAAGAAGAACCGGAAGTTATTGTAATCTTAATATCTGATGAAAAAGATGTTGAATCAGCCCAGGTTGATAAATCCAAATTCCTTACATCAATTCGGACCAGCGTACCCCTTTGTGATTTTCCATCACCAGAGTTTGTATTAGAAAGAGCATAACTTGTGGTTTCCGCATCTTCAACTATATCACTCAAAAGGCAGATATTATAATCATAATTAGAATCAGCCTGGCTCGGGATTATTTTCATAATCTTATTGACTGCGTCCTGAATTGTTGCAAAAGGCTTTACAAAGCTGCCGTCGGGATTGGCTGGTGCAGTAGTCTGCTGTTTTACATAGAATGTATTATTTATAAATGAGTTGATTAAATCATCTGTTATGGTAAGCGTTGCCGAGCCATCATCCTGAACAGATGAAAACCACGGAGAACCAGATGGCGTATCCGAACTGCCGCTTTCATCAGAAACACTTTCCTTATACCATTTATTTGTTTCCAGATTTTTGTAAACGTGAATTGACTCGGCGGGAATTACATAAACAGGGGCCACACCACTTGTTTCGCTGTTGTAGAACTCAAACCGTACCTGATACGTTCCAACCGGAACAGATGAAGTATTTACAGCACTGTAGCTGGCATTACCCGGGTCGTTATCTATCATTGTAAAAAAAGCACAATAATCAGAACCAGATGCCGCCACTGTCATTGTCTGCTTTAAGTTGCGCTGAAATCCGTTTACATTTTGAGTCCAGTACGCAATAACTTTATGATTATTTAAAGACAACGGAACATAAATTGGCAGATTGACGGTTCCTGTATTTGAACCACTTAAATTAGATTTTTTAGAAATTGGTTTTGCCGTAATTGCTATTCCAGTTTTTGATACATTTGCATCATCTGCCTTTGTTCCGGTGATAGAGATGATGCTGCTTTTTCCTTCAAATATGAGAGTAGTATCGTCCTGGCTGGCGGCTGAGTTTGTACTGTAACCGCTCGCAACAATTGTCCAGTCACCGCGGCTGAGCGGCACAGAAAAACTAATGGTAGAATCTGATTGAGTAACACGACCTTTTACGGGTTTTGATCCCAGATAAGCTGTAACTGTGTAATAAACTGAAGATGGCTCTGTTGGAAATGCAGAACGGCCTTCCTGTTCAGAAAGATTATCCGTGATAATTGTTCCGCTTACGAGCACTTCCTGTTCATCGTCCGAAGCATTTGTACTATGCCTGCACGAAACCGTTATTATCATAAACGCTGCCAGAACCATTCCAGACAGCAAAATAGAAAGCTTTTTCCAATTATTTACCATATAATTATCCTATATTTTATCATAATTGGGTTTTATTGTATCGTCAATAGCAATAGCAAAGGCTTCTGCTATATGGTAATTGTCAATTTTTACCGCCTTTGCTGTCAGTTTTGTTGGAACAAAACTGACCATTTAATGTAATAATACAAAAAAAGGTGCCGAATGGGACAAACGGCACCTTTGGGATTATCGGGAAAACGTTGAGTTTGGCAAAACGTCTCCCGCTAATCTAATTTATTTTGTAGCAAGAATTGCAATTCCAGGGAGTGTTTTTCCTTCGAGGAGTTCGAGGGAAGCACCACCACCAGTAGAAACGTGGCTCATTTTTGAAGCAAGGTTGAACTTGTTTACAGCAGCAACAGAATCACCACCGCCAACTACAGTCATAGCACCACGGCCTGTAGCTTCTGCAACGAGCTTAGCAACAGCTTCTGTTCCCTTTGCAAATGCATCAAACTCAAATACGCCAACTGGTCCGTTCCA
>JAEEGH010028307.1_pt1 | contig 11007 bp, 6 predicted proteins | sample 9134181 | NCBI WGS metagenome assembly JAEEGH01 (sample SAMN16246544, study PRJNA631951) | gut metagenome | biome: gut microbiome; feature: rumen; material: DP-attached | host: Bos | place: Iran: Karaj | collected 2018-10
GGTATGCCCGTCGGAAAGTTCATAAAGGTAAACCGAGGAGCCTTTGAGGAAAGGACCCTTCTGCGAGAAACCTGTCAACGTATCTAGCGAAATCGCAATTTTTTCGGAGTCGAGTTCCAAGGTGTCAACGATATCGGAGCCACCCTTTGTACCCAAGTTCAAAACAACGGACTTTTCACCGCACTTGATGGTCACCGTGGAATCAGTCTGTTCGACAATAGAGCAGCCTGTTCCGGAATCACCCTTGTCACCCTTATCTCCAGTTTCACCTTTTTCGCCCTGCTCGCCCGGGTCGCCTTTTTCACCTTGAATTCCCTGTTCACCCTGCTTACCCGTTTTTCCCTGTTTTCCTTGTTCGCCCGGAATCCCTTGCTCCCCCTGGATTCCCGGTTCTCCCTTTTCACCTTGAACACCTTGCTCGCCGGCATCGCCCTTGTCGCCTTTCTCACCTTGAATGCCTTGAGCGCCTTCCTTGCCGTTGTACACAACGCCGATGGAATCCCCGTTACAGATAATCTTTAAACCACTCTTGTCCTTGAGTTCCTTGGTCTTGCAGGAAAATTCATTGTCAGAGGTATCTTTGACAACCGTTGCAAACCACTTGCCGTCCACGCACACGCGCACCGACGTTTCACCCTTCACGAGCGCCTGTTCGCCCTCGTTGTCCTTGGTGCACTTCGGCAAATCCTTCACCGACGACACCACATCCAAACCAGACGAGGCTACTTCGACAATTTTTTCGGTTGTTCCCTGCTCACCGCAAGCAGCGAAAAATATAAGTGACGGAATAATCCAGACGAGAGAAGGGAGGCTTTTCATAATTCACCTTTATCCCTAAGGAGGGGATTTTTCTTTGAACGGGAATTTTTTATTTAACAAGATCCACTATTTGCGAAGCCGAAAGCTTTGAAACAGCCTTTACATGGGCCGCTTCCGCATCACGACCCACACCTTGGGGCTGTTCCACCAGCTCATTTTCGCCATACTTCAACTTGATGGTTGCGCGAGACGTACAGAGGCTGCGAGAAGAATTAAACTTGTCGCTGAATTCAAAGCTAGCCGAAATTTTCGGCAATTCGCTGCGGTCTGCAATCGAAAGTCCTGCGTCGGTCATGAATTTCTGAAGAGCCCCACATTCGGCGGTGCTGCCGCTACATTCCAGGCGGAACGACTTGCCCGTTTTCTGAGCGCCGTAGCTAACCGTCTTGTTCTGCAAAGCGGACTGGCGAACAAACTTAAAGTTCATATCGGCATGGACCGTCACCTCACCCGCCGGCTTCAGCTTTTTCGTTCCCTTCAGCTTGAATGTAGCAACGCCATCGGCTCCGGTTTTTGCATTCAAGACGTCTTTCTTGTCTTGGGAGAGCACCAGCGGAAAATTCGCAATCGGCCCCGCAAAATCAGACACAACCACACGCAACATTCCGTCGGCCTCGGAAACTTCAAGATTCACCGTCTGCATCGACGAAATCAAGAATTCCGTCAACTCGCCGAGCGTCGATTCCAATCGAAATTCCTTCGGAACTTTCTGCACATACGAAAGATTTTCAAGCAGTTCGTCGTAGGTGCGAGCAAGTTTTTCAAGGACAATCATGTCGCCTTCCATCTTGCGATAGTCGCGGTCAAGCATATCCAGGCGAATCAGGGAATCCTTCGACTTCATCTGCGACCGAGCCTGCTCCAGGTCCAAGAGGATCTTGGATGCAAGCTGATCCAAATCAACGGAAACCGTAGATTGGAACATTCCGTTCTTCTTGGGGCCGACTTGAACCTTCGCGCCTTTCAAAAGAACGTTGGTCGAAACGGATTTTTTGCTATCTGCAGTCGATTCGATTGAACCATCGGCGTTTTCAACCGTATGAGTTTCAAACGAGGACTTCACCTGCGCACCCACCTGCAGGGCAACGCCCTCAAGCGCTTTCTTGTCAGCATCTTTCTGCGACACCTTGGATGTCGCCGTGTAGGTAACGATGTTTGCAGCAAGCGCAAAACTTGCCGAAGCCAGCACACAAAAGATTGATTTCAACATTTTCATATTTACCTCTGAGGCATACCCCCTTCAAGTTTACTTCGGCCCTTCGGCAGGCTCAGGGGCCTTATTCAACTTTACTTGATTTCCAGAATAATCAGTTTCTTGGTGATATTCTGCTTATGGACCTTGGCAAGGCCAGCAAGGCCCTCGACAAATTCGCCATACACCATCTGGGCGTCTTCGAACTTGTCCGGATCCGCATAAATCAACAAGTCGTAGGTGTTACGGCTCATCGAAATCACCTGCATCTTGTTAAACTTCTTGCGAATCTGTAAAGACACGATGTTCGAAATCTCTTCGGCCTGGTCATCGGTGAATTCGCCCGTCAAGTGAGCCACCACCTTGTACTGAACGCCAAGTTCCTGTTGCGCGGCCAGGCGATCGCGGACCTTGTTTTCAAGTTTCACGATAGCCGATTCCATCGCACGTTGCACTAGTACACGCTGCGATTCGTCGCCTTCGTTTTTCATACGGACCGATTCGCTCGCCAAAAGATTCGCCGTCGAAGCTTCGCTTGCGTTCAGGTCCACCACGATGTCGCCTTCCTGAATGCTGCCCGCATAGGTAATATTGATATCGGCGCCCACAGAAAGGCCTGCCACATACGAAAGATCTTCATCATTACCCGCAATATCGGACTGCAGCTGCACAACCTCATCGAGCTGCGCCTGGCTTTCGAGCCCCACCACCGTATAGCCACGGGATGTCAAATAAGCGTTAATGACTTCCATAGCCGTCTTTGCCAGCGGATTACGACGAATGACATCGATAGATCCCGTCATCTTACCCGAAAGCGCCGGGCTCACCAGAACCGTAGGGGCGCTGCGGAAAGTCGCATTCGAAAGTTGCATCGAAGGAGCATCAGCGGCACCTGCAGAAGCACCTGTGGCCGACTTGGAAGCCACGGGATCGTCGCCCGGAACCTCAGCGTAGGCATCGTTTGCCCTAGCGCGAACCTCGTCATTGTTATTGGCAGGCGGGTTGCTTGCGCAGGCAGCAAGGAAAGCCGCAGTCATAGCACCGTAAATCAGCTTTTTCATATTCATATTCCTTCTGTTAAAATTCTTCGCGTCCGGTTATTCGTGCGAAAGGCCGCCGCTCTGTTTCAGGCGAGTGTACTCCTGATCGGGGGGCACAACGGAATTTCTAGCCTTTCCACCGGGGTGATTACTCACAAGGCAATAGACCTCGAACGTCTTTTTCGCACGATACCTCTTACCATTCTTAAGCGTCGCCACCACTTCAAAATCGGCGATTTTATTGCGGGCAATCGACACGGGAACCTCATAGGCGAGCGACGTCAAATCGTTAGCGTCAATCGTCTTGAAAGGCTTTCCGTTACGAAGAACAGAAATAGACGCCACCTGTCGCAGGTCACCCTTCGAAATTCCGTTCAAGCTAAATTTCAAGTTCGATTTCCATTCCGTTGCGGGCAAGTCCAAGTGAACGCGTTCGCTGCGAGGGCCAGAAACCTTCACTGTCAACTTTTCAATGGAACCAGAAACATTGGCATTATCGGAGGGTTCCGCAGATTCTTCACCATTTGCAGACACCGCAGCATATTCGGCCACCCACATATAGCAAGGCATTTCAATATGTCCGTCGCCGCAGCTAGCCAAGAAGCGCTTGGTTCCGTATGCGGAATCAGCCCATGTAAACGTCCGCTGATAAATGCCGTTTGCACCGATAGAATCACGTTCGCCCCACACCGTCACCCAAATGCCGGGGGTCACTCTCGCCGTCAGCGTCACCGACGGAACAAACAGCGTATCGCCCACCGGAGTGGCGCGGAACTGTAACTTCGATTCAAATGCCTTAAGTGCCGTCGCGTAGGCCGCATCGAAAGTCTTGAGCGTATTTTCAAGAGTCTTTGCCGGAGCATCGGCCGCAGCAACGGAATCGACCACCTTCGAAAGTGCTTCCGTTCCAGAAGAGGCCAGTTTCAAGACCATTGCATTGCCCTTGTCATCCACAAGTACCGTCTGGTTCTTGGCGATAGCGCTTGTTTTTCCGCTCGCCCCGGTCACCTCAATTTTACCTTCTTTCAACGAGGCAACTGTCTTTCCGTTCACGTTACCCACAAAGCCAGACGTTCCGCGAATCGCAGCCGTTGCAGTTCCCGTCTTGAACTTGAATTCGCGATCTTTCTGTTTCTGAATATCAAAGTGGATGCGGCCCTTCGTGATATCGACCAATATCATCTTTTTCTTGCCGTCACGTTCTTCGACAGAGAACATCGCTTCTGTCTTTTCGGAAATTTTCAGAATAGATCCATCGGGCATACCCAAATCGGCTTCGGATTCCTGCCCCGTGCGAATCTTGTCGTTTTCAACCACCTTGTTGCCGACCTGCAGCTTTTTCCAGTCTTTCAGCTTTTTCTGCAAATCAACGTTTCCCGCCACATAACGGGTCTTCGCATTCAATGAAGACTTGACAGGGACTTCTTCTTCGGTTGTTTCACTTGCCGGAGCGTCCGCCATTCCCTTGGGAACGGGTTTCGGCTCGTCACTTTCCTTACAGCCCGAAAGAGCGACAACAGACGAAAGCACTACGGCACCCCAAAGCGCCGAGCTCACCATTTTTGAAAAGACATTTTTCATATACCCACCCTATTCAGCTAAATTTCTCACGCAACGGACAGCACATCCATCCGTTTTCTCCTTGGCAGAATCTACCCCGCCCTTGTTGGTTCCAATATAAGCGTTATACGCTTTAGTTTCATATCCGTCATCTTCATCCGTAGTCCACCAACAGGCCGTTTCCTTTTCACTCGCAGTCCCCATTCCATAACCAATGCTCCCCGTCCAAGTCGGATAGGCGGTGAACTTGGTAACATTCGTACCCCCTTTCCATTCGGGGAGATTTTTCGCCTTGAAAGCATTCCAGTCTGCATCACAGTTTAATCCATCTTCACATTGGAACAGCTCAATCCATTCCCTAGAATCCGGTATATGCCAGCCTTCCGGGCAAATTCCCTGATGCGGCGATTTAATTTTACCCGCTGCAGTCGCAGAGGCTTTATACCACTTATCATTGATATTCATCGCAGCGGTCCAGGAATAAAGGCGTCCGCCCTTTTCGCAATTTTCTTCGTGTTCGCCACCGGTATGCGTTTCATGCCCATAACAAAGCGTGTTATACATCAAATTGTTACTGCTATCATTAAAGTTCAGGTTTTCCGCCATCCATTGCTGGTTGCCTATTGTAATGACCCTGTACTTGCGCCCATCGCGGGTATCCATCAACAGGGAATCATAGGAGTCTTCAGGTTCAAAGAAATAGGCCTTCGGATAATCGTAGAAACTCGCCTCTCGCCAGCCATATTCATCGCATACCAAAGCCGTATCCTTAGCCAAGGAATCCCGCCTAGAAACAGAACATGCTTCCTTCAATTTTTCTTCAATAGTGGTAGCATCACGCCATCTAAAGCTATCGCACACAAAGTAGGAATTCTTGTCTATTAACCCCACCCGCATTTGGGCATCTCTTTTTTCCGTACAAATCTTATTATGCGTATTTTCGGCAACATAATTGGAGACTACCGAATTCCAAACATACTTAACCACACATCGCGTATCGTCAGGCAATTCCGGCAGCTGAATTTTTCCATGATTATCGTCAAGACAACCTGGATACATACTTTCCAACACTCTGTTTGCAAACGGACTAGACCAGGTATAACCAACATCCGGGCAATTCTTTTTAGAGGAACAGTCCTCCATGTACGAGAAACCCGCTTTACGCTCACAGACATAGTAATTCTCAACGCCTGCAACAACGGTATCTCGAATCCTGGACGTGCACCCTAACAACAGGGCTTTTTCATCAACACTTGCAACGCGCCAGCCATTTTCCATGGCATCGTAGACATAATAAGCACTATCCGAGAAAATTCCCTTTTTCACTTCGCCATCTGTGCCAGCCTCCCATTTGTAGGTATCCTTTTCAAGATCGCTCGCCAAGCCCCACAAACCGTTTTCACGGCAAATGTAGCGGACAGCATTGTCCTTATTGGCCCCGGCTGCGGCCTTGACGATTTCGCCTACATTATTTGCGTTACAGGAGTCGAGCCCATACATCTTGTACCAGAAATGCCTAACATAGGGCTCAAACTTGGGCACAACCAAGGACAAGTGCCAGCCTTCCACATGCTTGCGGACAGAATCGAGTCGCCCGTGTACATCGGCGTCGGCAGCCCAATCGGCAATCTGCATTCGCGTAACGGAATCGTTCCACTTTCCGTCTTTTTCCATGTCACTTGCAATTTTCGTTAGAAGCTCCGAAAGTTCCGCCACGGTGCGGTCCCCTTGCAATAGGACTGAGAATGCAAGCAGGGCGCCGTCTTCATCGCTAGAACCTGCGATACTCAAATCTTCGGAACTGCTGAAGTTCGACGCATCGATATCCAAGAGAGCAAAAATTTCCTTTTGCGCCTGAATCTTAGCCCTGCGTACCGTATATTTTTCTTTTTTCACCAAATGAATGACACGTTCATACTCCAGGTGCGTCAACAAGTTAATATTGGCCATACGGCGAAGCAGCACGTTTGTCACGGCGTAAAGTTTCAGTTCGGCGTTGGAATTTTCACCCGTCACCTCGTTGCGGTAAAAGCCCTTAGCCTCTAGCATTACGTATTGACTTGGGAGCGAACGAGAGTTGAAACGGAATAGCCCCTCGTCATTCAGGATTTTTCCGTTAAAGGTATTCCCCGTCTGGTTCAGCGAACGACCATCTTCGAGTTCGTAAAGAGTCACCTTGGAGCCCGAAAGGAACGGTCCCTTCTGCGTCACGCCCGAAATCGAATCCAAAGAAACCGCTATTTGCTCGGAATCAAGAACGTCCTGACTTGAGGAACTATTCTCTGGAACATAAATCGGCAAGACAACGGAATCCGCACCACAAGTGACAAGCACCGTATCTACAGCAGTCTGAGAAACCGTGCAGCCAGCACCCGGCTTTCCATTCGTTCCGTTTTTGCCATTGGTTCCAGATTTTCCATCTTTACCGTCAGCGCCGTCCTTGCCATCAGCACCCGCAGTTCCGTTTAAGACGACACCAACGGAATCGCCGTTGCAAACGATTTTAACACCGCTTTTATTAGCAAGTTCTTCTGCAGCGCAAGAGAACGCTACAGAAGAGGCTTCATCGACCTTTGCAATTTTTTCGGAGGAGTCATCGCCACACGCTGCAAAGAAAACGACAAGACTAAGCGCACCGCAAAGACTAAACAGAAGGTTCGGACTCAGTTTCATGGCGTTTCCTCTAAGCAGATGGTTGGCGACTAATTATGACTCCGTCTTATTTTTTGATGCAACGTACCACAGCAAAATCGGGATTGTCTATAGCGGCTTTTGTGATTGTATTATCATCCGTAAAAAGCTTCCAAGCGGTATGAGACTTATTTTTGGTAGCTTCGTCAGAAGTCCACAAAAGAGCCTGATCCGTCAACATTTCGCACATAGGTTCTTCATCAAATTCATCGAATTGACAGTAACCAGACGGAAGAACAGACAATCCTAGCAAGTCATCGCCATTATAAACGCTCCAGCCAGATTTAGACTTAAAGTTTTCACCCGCTTCGTCATAGTTGTAATCTCCCGTAGCGTAATAGATGGCTTCATTAAAATCTTCTTCCGTCGGAAGGCGCCAGCCTTTCGGGCATGCGTGTTCTGCGGCTTCATAATTATACATTCTTCCATACTCTTCACAATTGGCATCATCTAAGTCATAACAGATCGTCTTTCCCGCAGACGGGGCATGACGCATATTTTCCTTCGTCCAGCACTTGTCCTTAACAAGGACAGTCTCGTACTCAAAGCCATTATGCGTAAGCGTAGAATCACCGCAAACCCAGCCATCATCACCTTCCGAAGAAGAAGACTTCGGCTTCGTGTTTTCCGAAGAAGTCGGTTCAGCCTTGGTCGACGAGCTGGACTTTTCGTTTCCGCTACTGGGGTTTACGATCACAACGTAGGTCGTGTCCTTACCCTTGGAGCTGCTCGAACGCACGGACTCTTTTTCCGAAGAAGAAGACTCCTTTGTTTCGGAGCTCGAAACTTTTTCCTTTTCGCTGCTAGAAGATTCGGCTTCGCAGTTCTTGTCGCCCTCCTTGCACGGTTCTTCGCTGGAGCTGCTTTCGAGGACTGCCACAGCGTCTTCCATCAAGTCAATGTCATAGTTGTCATAAATGGTGCAACCTGCAAGGAGCAACAGGGCGATTGCTACGGCCCAAAGGGCCCCGCAACGAATCGTTTTCATTTCAAATTTTGAATTCATCATTCGTCCCTCCTTACAAGCTCAAGAAGAGCGTCAAATAGCCGCCCTGTCCAAGGTTCGTGATTAGGTCAAAGCCCGCTTCGACACCGACCATGCCGAAATCATAGAACAGGCCCGAACGGAACTGCATCCATTCCTTGGAATCTTCTTTCGGAATGGCAATAACGGCTGTCTCGCGGAAGCCAAAGCTATTGTAACCCAGTTCAACCTGGCCCACCGGAGCAACGTACACACGCTGTAACCCACCACCAAGGCCTGCGCCAACAAACACGCCTGCACCGAACGCGGCAAAGTATTCCGCATTATCGCCAAAGCCCACCTTAATACGGGCTGCCAGCGTCAAATCCGGCAAAATCATCAACTGACCTTTATCGAGATCAAAGGCCTTGTAGTTCTTGTCGTTGAACGGGGCAAACGCACCCGTAACGCCAACCCAAGGTGACACGTGAACGCCGCGACGCTTTTCAGCCGCTTCGGCAAGTTTCGCCTGTTCGAGCGCATAAAGACTATCCTGCACAGCCTCGTCTTCTTCGGGGCCAAAGTCCACGCCTGCGGTATTGCCCTGATTTTCCCAAACCCATCGACCGTTCAAGGAAGTTTCTTTCTGCGGATAATTTACCGAGCCCTTGAACTTCTGCTGCTTTCCGCGTTTCATGACCACGGGTTCGCCGTCAACTTTCACCGAAGAACCGTCAAACTTGATACGGACGGGGCTTTCGTTCACGGGGCCCGCACTGATGCGGCTATGGAACAGCTTGACGCCATTCAGGTAGTAGGCACTGCGTACCGGCTTGCTGATATCCATGTAAAGCGTCGGAGAACCTGTCGTATCGGTCTTGTAAACCGCGAGGGAGCCGTTACCAGAAAGGTCTGCGTTCAATTTGGCAAGCCTTTCTAAGAAGAACGGGGCAAAGCCTTCGCCATCCTTACGCACCACCATTTCGCGGCAGGTTTCGCCCCATTTCTGGGCGATTTCAAAAGCGTGCTTACGGTGGTTAGGTTCGTACTGAAGCGTAAAGTCGTAGTTCGCCTGAAAACCCTTGCTCAAGGGTTCCAGGTACACACCGCCTTCCAAATTCAGGAACTGGTCCTTCCTCTGCGCAAGACTGTAAAGGGCGTCGACACAGGCATCGATTTGCAACTTGCGGTCTTCAAGTCCGCGAGCCGTTTCCATGTGCCCCAGTCGAACCTCGCCCGTGACCTTCATGTACTTTTCTTCGAATGCGGGGAGTTCGACGCGATAGAACGTCCAACATTCGTCCCCCATCACATCGTTAATCGAAACCGTAGCACACTGGTCGTTCATCTTGGCAATGTGGCTTGCGTCAGACAAAAGGGAATCCAGAGCCTCGTTCTTGTTACCGACCGACTGCTTCAACTTTTCGAGTTCAGCTTGCCGCTGGTGAAAAATTGCCGGATCCTGCACAAAGATGGAGGCCGACTGCGGCGAAGGGGCATCTTCCCCTAAAGCCACGGCAGCGGGCATCAGGAGCGCCAAAGAGAATAAGGGCAATACAAAATTACTTTTCATATACGAGAATATAACATTTTTTTAGGTTGTTCTACAAAAAAGACTTTACATAAACGCCTATGGAGCATCCTTTACGCAACGAACGGAATATTCGTAGCCCTTTCCCCCGAAATAAGGGCTTAACCCAGCCCAACCATCCGTTAAGATCCAATAATCAGCGCCTTCGCCTTCAATGCACATTCCATTTTTGCATTCCGAAGCGGCCCAAAATATAGCGTAATGTTGGCCGTTAGGATTTTCTTCCCAACACGCTATTTTTGCAGAGAATCCGTACGAATCAGTCGCCTGAGGGGCCAATTGGGAACCTTTCATCAACATCGCATTGGCTGAGCTGTCCATAGTCTCATACAAAATACGCCACTCACTAGAATCTGGCAAATGCCAACCTTCCGGGCAAACACCCCTTACCGGGTATGTTTGGGTACAGGTCTTACCATAACCGCAATCTTTAGCATTCATCGAAAAGACTGCTGCACTATCCACCGCGGCAGCCCAGGTATAATAACGGCCATAACGTGAACAGTCTTCTGAATTTTGCAAACTTCCGAGGATACGACCATCATGATTACAAACATTACCAAAAGAGACTCCATCTATCTTATAATCAAAATTCAGGTTTTCTGCCATCCAGACCTGATTTCCAATTTTTATGGTATAATACGATTTTCCATCACGTTCATCATTCAAAATTCCAAACTTGGAGGCATCCCTTTTTATGGAAACAATAGGATCAATCAATCCATCTTCTTTACATAGATTTCCATATTCACCATATTCAGACTCAGCCACTTTTTTTACCAACATCCCCTTATTGTAAGATGTGCAACCCTTATTGTGTTCAATTTCACTCGCTTTTGCTTCTCTGAACGTATCAGCATCACACACATATTTTGTGCCAGTTACAATGCCTTCGAACAAGGAAGCATCCTTTGTGCAAACTTTTTTATAGGTGTCTTTTTCGATCTTAGTCGCATTCCGCCAAGCCTTCTTTCCCTTTTCATAGATATAATAGATGGTCGTATTAATTTGTCCCACACGAACTTCACCATCAAAATCGCCTGCGCCCCAGGTTGCGGTATCCTTCTCAATGTCTGTCGCAGCACGCCACCTAGAAAGGTTTGCGTCGGCACAGATGAAGCGAACTTTGCTGCCTGCGGCGGTGTAGCCC
>JAEEGH010028408.1_pt1 | contig 11007 bp, 10 predicted proteins | sample 9134181 | NCBI WGS metagenome assembly JAEEGH01 (sample SAMN16246544, study PRJNA631951) | gut metagenome | biome: gut microbiome; feature: rumen; material: DP-attached | host: Bos | place: Iran: Karaj | collected 2018-10
AAGAATTCGGCCCCATCAAATATTCCTTTGTAAAGTATTTCTTATACTTTTCTATACTCCCCATACACTTCACCCTCCATAGCGAGTTTTACTGAAATTATATTTTTAATGTCCTTCAAAACTAAAAGTTAAAAATCAACGACAATATCTGAGATAGCCACCAAAGTAGCCTCTCCACTTATTTTTATTCTTCCGTTCTCAAGCAGTGTGCAATATAGATGACCACCTCTTTTTGATGCCTGATATGCGTGAATCTCCGATTTTCCCAGTTCTTTTGACCAGTAATCTGCTATCTGACAATGTGCAGAACCGCACACGGGATCTTCAGGCACCAAAAGTTTAGGAAAGAAGCTACGTGATACACAGTCTGTATCTGTTCCCTTTGCAGTAACATCCTGCCCACGGCCGGGTAGCTCAGCAAGTTTACCTTTTCTGGCAATTGTTAGTTTTCCGCTGAGAGTATTAAATTCTATTACATCCTTATTCTGCTCAAAGTAGTTAAATATCACAAAAGAGGAGGCCAGGGTCGCATGACCGCATAGTTCAACCTCAGATCCCGGAGTAAACCATCTGAGGTGATAGCCCTCTTCCTCCTTGACTATAAATGCTGTCTCGCTCAGATTATTCTCCATAGCGAGCTTCATCATGAAGTCTTCTTCCGGCCATTTATCCATTACACAAACTGCCGCCGGGTTGCCTGAAAAAGGTTTGCTTGTAAATGCATCAACAATATATTGTTTCACTGCTCACCTCACACTTTTTTAATCTCATATACTATTCCAATCTGTTTGTCCGTGTCTTACAAAATATATCTTCACTGTAATATCTCTCTAAATCTTATTTTTATATCCATTTCTGACAATTTATCTCTAATTTTATCTTTTTTCTGAAAAAATAAAAAGCCATCTCGAAACATTTTTTAGCCTCAAGACAGCTTTGCAATATCCGCCCTTATTTATCAAAAGCATTATCTAACAGCACACAATTACACTCTTTGCAAATATAACCTGCTGTTCTATTGCTGGTTACTCCATTTCCAATCTTGATGTGTACTCCGCCCTCTGAAACGGCTTTCTTAATAGTTAATGCCTGTGGGATTAGTCGATTAAAAACCTCTCTGGGAGCCCAAAATATAGATGGCATACCTCTAGAAAATGAACTTATTCCAATTTCCCCAGTTAACATATCATTACCACATTTAGGACATTTCATTAGTTTAATTACCTCTTTTCCTGCGTCATTTATTGATGTACTTATCTTATTACTTCGGTACATATTAATATATGACAAAATTGGTGAGAAACATCCTATTATTATGCCCAAATAGCAAAACAGAAAATCCGAGTGCTGAAAAAATATTAACACAGTTTAAATCGCTAACTTGATAGAAATGAAAGTATCACCACTCTCTCAAGATTCTGCTAAGCTTCCGATCAATATCAATTCTTGTTTCCCTGCATTCCCCAGGATATTGTCTTGCTGCCCTGAACATAAACTTAACAAGCAATCCTGATAAAACCGGCAACATTGATCTTAACATGGACTCAGGAAAAACAAAATGAGTACCATGCTCATACAAAAGTGAATCCCATGTACATTCATGAGGCTGGTCAGAAAGACGCTTTTCCATACGTCTTATGTACTTACAGGTATCCCAAAGCACATCATCTTCTGCACCTACAAAAACTATTTTTCCACGAATCATTTCAACCTTAATCTTTTCATCTTCCTGAATTGGATGTCTCTTCTCAGACTCATCAAACATTTTCCGGGATGCTATCTTGTCACCTCCCGATTTAGACTCTTCAACTATCTTCTGCCAATATTCGGGATGTCTGTATGCATATGGAAGATACGGCAAAGGCTTCCCCTGCCAGCTTACTGATGACTCATTGTCTCCAGGACGTTCGTGAGCGCCATCTTTTCCATCCTGATAAAAGCCTTCCATAATAAAGTCAGGCGGGCTCATTGCAATTGTGAGTGTAATATCCGGATAATATGAAGCGGCGACTAGTGCAAGCATTCCTGTTGTAGACGCTCCTGCAATCCCAATCTTCTTAATGCCCTTGCTTTTAAGAAAAGCTATTGCCTTCGCGAATCTTTCCAATGGATAGTTGTGATGCCCATAATCCTTCTTATCAGCGGACATGCACAAAGCATGACATCCCTTATCAATAATCCATCCAGCACCACACCTGGCCATTCTGTCTTCTGATGAATCACCGAGCATCAGGATTACTCCCTTTCTACTGTTCTCAGGGCCTCCATAGTATGCACCTATAAATCCATCCTTATCTAAAGTAAACACTTGCTTTTCCATCCTGATTATTATTTCGTTGTATAACACATAGACTATTTCTTCAGTTATATACCCAATTCTCTGACTGCATCTGAACTGATATCATGTGACTATAGATACCGTCATTAACTTTAAGCACAGAAGGTTTTCCCGACTCTGCTACAGTACCATTCTTTAGCACAACTATCTTGTCTGCACCATCAACTGTGCGCATGCGATGGGCGATGATAAGGACAGTCTTATCCTTTATCAGGTCGCTGATGGCCTCCTGGATCAGTGATTCATTATCTACATCAAGGGAAGCTGTGGCTTCATCCATAAGAATGATAGGTGCATCCTTAAGGAATGCCCTGGCGATGGATATTCTCTGCCTTTCCCCACCGGACAGCTCAGAGCCGTTTTCTCCTATGAGTGTATTGTAACCATCAGGAAGCTTATCAATAAACTCATCGCAGTGGGCAAGCTTTGCTGCAGCCCGTACCTCCTCATCTGTAGCCTCTTTTTTGCCAATCCTGATATTCTCAAGAACAGTATTATTGAAAAGAGTCACATCCTGGAACACTATGGAATACATTGATAAAAGAGTTTCCGGCTCAATCTTTGATATATCCATTCCACCAACGGTAATAAGCCCACTGTCAATATCCCAAAACCTTGCCGCCAGTCTTGATACAGTAGTCTTTCCGCCGCCGGAAGGACCGATAAGCGCTGTAACCTCTCCCTGCTTTGCCACAAAACTCACATCGTTTAATACTGTTTCTCCATCCTCATATGAAAAATGCACATTCTTAAACTCAATATCATAGTTTTTGTTTGAAAGGGTATCTATGCCTGTCTGTTCCCTATGTGAAAGGATCTCATCCATTCTCTCACACTGAGTATCCGTTGCTATAAGTGCAGAAAAATTCTGAAGTGCTATCTGCAAAGGCTCATACATCCTTGATACGACAAGAAGATACATAAAAAAAGTGACAACATTTATCTCATTCTTAATAAGAAGAGCTGAACCGGCAATTGCAACAGTTCCGATGCCGAACTTTAAGATCATCTGGGCATTGCAGACAAATGCTGCATTCAGAAACTCAGAAAAGATATTGTGGGACTCAACAGCCTTGATTTTCTTATTAAGTTCTTCCATGTATGTATCCTGAGCATTGTAGGCTTTCAGGTCGCGCACTGTCTCAAGCGCTTCCTGTATACCGTCAAGACATGCCACCTTATATCTGCTTCCTCTCCTGTTTACAGAATGCATCACATTTCTTGAGAAAAACACTATGATAAATGCTACAGGAAGCACCCATACAGCTGCTATAGCCATTCTTGCATCAAAGAAGAACAGACTTATTACTACAAGCGTTGTAGAAATGAAAGCGCCCACAAGCTCCGGCAGCCAGTGAGATGAAGCAGTCTCAAGCGTTGCACAGTCTGCCATGATGGTATTGGTCAGGTCTGCCAGATCTTTTTTACCAAAGAATGAAAGAGGTATCCTTCTTAACTTTTCTGCAAGAGAACGTCTTCTGACGCCGCTTTCGACATAGGTTGAGAAAAACGTTGCATTATACTGGAAATATTCAGTAATTGCTATAAGCAAAAGACAGATAATGCTCCCCACAATGAATATTACCACATGATTTTTCGGCAACTGCCCATTTAAAAGATCTCCTGTCATCATAAAGAGGATCCCTACGGGCATCATCTGTGCCAGGTTTGCCAGCGTGCATGCCGCAAACGCTTTTAACATGTCCTTGGCGCCCTGCTCTGAAAGGGCGTATTTATGCTGTAATCTTTCCACTATACTCATGCGCCCTTACCTACCTTCCAGTTTACTGATTTCTGATATTCGTTCCACATATGGCTGTAGATTCCCCTCTTTGCAAGAAGCTCTTCGTGCTTTCCGGATTCTGCAATCTTACCATCTGTAAGGACACATATCTTATCTGCATTTACTACAGTTGACAGACGATGGGCGATCATGATCACAGTTTTATCTTTTGACAGATTCGCAAAAGCCTGTTGAACCATTATCTCATTGTCCGGATCCGCAAAGGCTGTCGCCTCGTCCAGAATCAGTATCGGTGCATTTTTAAGAAAAGCCCTTGCTATGGATATTCGCTGTGCTTCGCCACCTGATACATATGTACCTTTGCTTCCAATCATAGTATTTATGCCGTATGGAAGTTTTTCTATTATATCCCAGCACATGGCATCCTTAAGTGCCTGTACTACTTCCGTCTTCGTAGCATCAGGTCGACCCATTCTTACATTATCAAGTATCGACATCTTTAGAAGCTTACTGTCCTGAAAAACATAAGATACCTGTTTCATAAGTTCAGAGGAAGCAACGTCTTTTACATTGACACCGCCAATCTTAATACTGCCCTCTTTAACATCCCAGAACCTTGCAACCAGGGATGCCAGCGTGGTCTTACCACCTCCTGAAGGTCCCACAAATGCCACATGTTCTCCCGGCTTTATATCCAGCGTGATGCCATCGATGGCGTTGGTTTTTTTTTCGTCGTAAGTGAAGACGATATCGTCAATGCTGATGCTGCTATCTTTAGGAAGCTGAGGATTCGTAGCCTCCTTAAGGGGCTCGACCTCTAATAGTGAGTACATCCTTTCCAGAGCATCTTTTACCACCATCTGACTTTCCCCCGCATAAGCCACCTTCATCAGGGTTACCGTGAGAATCGGAGTAATTATGATGTAAAAGAGAATGTTATAAAGGAATGTATCTGGGACGCCGTTCCCGGCAAAAATGAGACTGCAGGCCACAAGTGCTGCGAACACCCCATTAGCCGCTGTTGTAAAGCCTATCATGGGCATTCTCATTCCTATTGTATAGGTAATGGTCCACTTTTCATATTTATCTATTGCTTCCTTAAACCTCTTAAAAGAAAAGACTGACTGTCCAAAGGTCTTAACAACCGGAATTCCCCTGACATATTCAACAGCCTCGGCGGACATCTCATCAAGCGCATTCTGGTATTCCTTCATGTCATTTTGCATCTTTTCCCCCATCATGCCTCCCATGGCAAGGAATGCGATGACAGCAGGAATGAGGCAGATAAGACCTATCTTCCAGTCAAAGAAAAGAAGCATGGCAATAAGCCCAATGGGAGTTGCGTAGCTCACGGCTTTATCCGGCAGACTGTGTGCCAGGAATGTCTCTGTAGCAGCGCTTGACTCCGCAACTATCTTTCTGATTTTTCCGCTCCCCTCGGATTCTATATACCCCATGGGAAGCTTCATAACATGCTCCATCATTGCAGTCCTCATGTTAGCCTGAACCCTGAAAGCTGCGATATGTGAACACATGAGAGCTGCAATATATATGACCATGGCTAAAAGGCTCATACCCACAGCGCTCCAGCCATGAGATACTATGTGAGTTGCCCTGTCAAAGTCAGGCCTTACTTCAACAACCTCTTTTATGATGCACCATATGTAATAGAATGGCACAAGTGCCACAAGAGCACTTATGGCTGCCAGTATCCATGAACATATGGTAAAATACTTATGGTTGCCCGCATATTCAAACAGCTGCGCTATAACACTTTTCTTTTTCTCTCCCATAATCTTTTATCTCCCCGCTTGAATTAGTATTTACAACATGCCCGTTCTCTAACCGGAGAACTACAGTAGCGCATCTCCTGACAAGATCCGGATCGTGAGTAACAACAAAAACTGTCTTTTGGCCACGCAGTGACCGTATAAGCTCTGCCACGCGCTCCATGTTATAGAAATCAAGCCCGCTGGAGGGCTCATCAAACAGGATAATATCTTTATCAGAAAGCAGCGCACTTGCAACCGCAACCCTCTGTTTCTGTCCACCTGAAAGACTCATGGGATGCCTGTCTGCCAATTCCTTAAGCCCAAGCTTATCCAGGATTTCAATTACTCTTTGTCCGTTTTCCTCATCCATTCCCAGCGTGACCTCATCCATAACCGTTTCACAGAACAGTTGATGGTTAACATCCTGCATTACCATGTATGAACTCTTCAGAAGATTTCTGCTCTTTTGCTTCTTTTTTCCGATGATGGCATAACCCTTAAATCCCCTCATCAGCCCGCATATACATTTCGAAAATGTGGATTTGCCTGCACCATTGGATCCGACTACTGCTATTACTTCATTCCGGGGTATTTCAAGCCTGTCTATATGAAGAGCATCACAATTTCTGTAATTGTAGAAAAGCTTCTCAAAGGTAATGGTCTCAGGATTCATCTTCCCTGTTTCAATTGGCGCCATCGAAAGATTCTCATTTATACACCGAAGACCATGGCGTCTTAACTCTTCCTCAGACAGATTTCTGAACTCTTTCATCGGCATATCAAAGATGATCTTCCCTTCTTTAAGGCAGATTACCCTGTCGCAGATATCCTTAAGCCAGTACAGCCTATGCTCAGCTACAACAATCGTCCTTCCCTTCTGCTTCCAACCAAGGAGAGTATTCTTAAGGTCTTCAATAGCCTCAAGACTTAAGTTAGATGAAGGTTCATCCAAAACACAAACCTCTGGATTTAGCGTATCTACAGATGCGCAGGCTATTCTTTGCTTTTCTCCACCCGACATTTCAAATATGCTTCTGTCCATTAAAGATCTGATCTTCATCAAAGCCACAGTAGTGTCTATACGCTCCCTTATTTCTTCCTCCGGAAGTCCCATATTTTCAGGGCCAAAGGCAAGCTCGCTTGTGCTGTCCACACAGAAGAACTGGCTCCTGGGATTCTGGAATACCGAACCTACAACTTTTGCCGTCTCATAAAGTTCTGCTTCTGTCGTATCCATCCCAGCAACCGATACACTTCCATTCATCCGTCCCTCATAGAAATGCGGGATAAGACCATTTATCATCCTGATAAGCGTTGTTTTACCGCATCCGGATTCACCACATAAAAGCACCGTCTCTCCCTTGTTTATCTTAAGGTTAATATTCCTGACAGAAGCTTGCTCTGTCCTCAAATAATTAAAGCTGACATTTTCAAATTCTATCATCTCACCACATCCACAATCAGTAATACCCACGGGACCAGGCACAATATCAATGCAGCGTAATCCTGCAGATGAAAACCTATCCTGCAGATATTAGTTCTTTTCACCTCGCCGCCAAGACCTCTTGTAAGAGCCGCTGCTGATAGTTCCTCTCCGATATTTACACAGCAGGTCATAAGCGGAACCATCCTGTACTCTATAATCTTGGAAGCATGTTTCCCCCCAATGTTTATTCCTCTCATTTTCATCGCGCAGCTAATTGAATCAGCCTCATCTACAACTGTAGGGAAAAAACGGAACATAACAGATAACGGAATGATGAAATTATCGCTTACATGGAGCTTTTTCATTGCTGCTGTAAATTCGCTTACAGTTGTAGACTCCATCAGATACCTCCCCATCATTATGCAGGGAAGGAACCTTCCAAGCACTCCGCATGAGCCGAGGATAATATAGTAAATAAGCCCTCTCAAATCATGCGCATTAGCAAAGGTCAGAAGCATACTCGATCCCCAAAACAGCACTATTCCAATAATCGCTGTTTTGAATCTTTTTGCAGTTAGAAGCAGGAGAAAAGGCACCATGCAAAGTACAGGTACAAGCATTCCGCATCTTCTACCTCCGGCACCGCCCAATGCAAAGGTTGTTACCGTGATGAGTAATGCCAGCTTTGTTCTGGGATCCATGATAAGTCCGCGATCAAGTTTTCCCGTGTTATATACCGCACTTTCCATCAGACGATACCGGCTTTCTCAAAATGCTTTTTAAGGAAATGCATTCCAAGGAGTGCTCCGAGAACCCCGAAGACAAATGAACATGCCAGGATTATAGGTGCTGTCCATGGTCTGAATATCCTTGTCATAGCCTCAACATAGTCGCTTCCAAAGGATGTTCTTGTTGAAAAATATCCGTTTATGTCAAGATATAATGGCAGGAAACACCCAAAGATTGTTATACACATAATTCCATAACTTAAGACTGTCTTCTTTTTACTTGAATAATCTCCGCTCTTTGCAACAAGATCCGCAACAATTCCGCATATAATTCCAAAAATAAACGGCCAGAAGCCCATTCCTGTAACCCACAAAAATGCTCCAATTATAATAGTAATAATTGTGATCATCCCGAACTTTTTAACCTTTGTAAAAAATAGCATCATGGTAATACCACCAATCAGAGGGCATAGAACAGATAACATCGGCATCATGATCGGAATGAATCCCAACATAGAGATTGCAGTCATTATCACAAGATAGATAGCTGCATAAATTCCGATATTTATCAGGTCTTTTCCTCCAAGCTTTTCATTATTTTTTTTCTGAATCATTATCCCATCCATATTTTTCTCCTTCCGCCACACTGGCATTACAGCGTTTGTTAGCTTGTGCTAACATCACTATATGATTTTAGTTATTTGCCTCTTATATTTCTACCGCAAAATAGCATTTTTAGCCTTTTTAGCATCGACTTATTCTTTTATATTCCATTGGGAGAACTTTGTGATACTTAAGGAATGCTTCTGAAAATCTCGACTGGTTCTGGTAACCTACAGTTTCTGCGATTTTACCAAGGTTTTCTTTGTTTTCCCTGATAAGCTCAGCTGCTTTTCTCATCCTTATTTCGCTTATAATCTCACTATACCCTTTTCCAAATACTGCACGAAAATAATTCTTAAGCGAGGATTCACTTATACCAAAAGAAGCAGCCAGCTCGGCTGCTGAATGACGTTTTGATAAATCAGCTGATATAATCTCCAGGGCTTCTTTAGCAATATCCACCTGTGAAGAGGTGCAAAAGGTTCTTCTTTTGTCAGACTTAAAAGACATACCGTTGATGAGATACAAAAGTTTTATGATATCCATAAGCAAAAGATTACTGTCAGTCTGCCCCAGAATATCATCCTTCAGATCTTCCACACATCTCCTGATACGCTCTTCTGCCACGGTTATGAATGGAATGCTTCTATCAGTACACTTTTGTGTTATTTCATTTATAATATTTTCTTTGCCATTAAATGAAAGGATCTTGCCAAGTTCCTCAGAAGGATACAGAATCAGTTCTATCCCCTCGTATTCTGCCGTTGGGTAAAAGAATGCTTCCTCGTTGTTCTGGGAAGTGCCATAATCAATTGCCAGTTCATCACCCACAACAAAGGTAGTCACCCCCGAGTTGAGCAGTACCTCGCATCGACCACGAAAGCAGTAATTTATCTTGACTGGTACCGTATCCTGATTTTTAAATGAGGTTGACCTGAAAATTGTTTCCGGTAAATACCTTGACCATATATCTATATAGCCGGCGTGAAAAAGATCATCATATACAATCCATTTCATTTTTCCTTCATTCCCGCAGTCAGTTGCCGGAAGCTTAAAATCAATCTGTGTGCTCTTATTTATAAAAACAGCCATTCAGCATCTCCTTATAGGTCTCATGGAGCATTGCATATATCTCCACTGAGGAATCTGGGACGTTCCCGATGTAAGCCAAAAAAGTTTCCCCGAGTATGAAGGATCACCATACATCATAAGCCAATCTCCGCTTCCATAGCATAGGCATCCGATGATTCCACAAATAAGTCCCCTTATATTCTTTGTCTTTTTAAACATTTACAAATTCCTCTATTTCTTCAACATACTCTCTGGTATGCGCAGCCATGTATCCACAATGCGGATATCCTTTTCTAATAACCACCTTCACATCCGGCATATACTTGGCAAAAGATTTTCTAGAAAGCTTCAGGTCAAAGTCCTTCTCGCCATACTCCAGGTGCAGTTTAGCCTGATGCTCTTTTGACAATGGCTTCATATCGTAGGTACAGCATGCATGGCATATTGCATCGATATCACTCAGCGTGATTCTTTCAAAGTTCTTAGTCATCATCTTTGCGAAGTCATAGCCATACCAATCCACTAGGGATTTTGATGCTTCCACATGAGTCTTATCCAGCTGTTTCTTTCTCTTTCTGAACAGATTACACACAAGCACTTCTGCCATCTTAGAACTCTTATTGAGTGCAACACCGTCAAACCAGGCACGTTCTAAATTAAAATCGGAATCCCAGAATAGCCGCCATGCAACTGCTACGCCAAGTGAAGCTCCGTATACAAGCTTGATATCCTTATAGTCTTTATCAGTCAGATACGATTTAAGCTGTCTGTACTCATCATCAGCGCTGATATATGCCCCGGCTTTACCATGGCCTCCCTGATCGGGAGCGATGATAAAGTAATCTCCCTTAAGATACGGACTCATCAGATCATACAGATTTGCACCGGATATCATCATTGGCGCCAGCAATATGAGCTTTGGATTATTAGGATTTCCATACTCGTTGATATACATCTCATTTCCCCTTCAAAACAAAAACACCACAATCCCTGCAACTATAGCAGCTCCTGCTATCCATATCATTGCCAGCAAGCTTCTTTTTTTCAAAACCTGGCCCCAAGTCTGAACATATGGAATATCTTCACAGCCAGGCAAGATCCAAAACCTGCTATGTCCAACCCAGATCTTGTCTATGACAATACCATCATAGATATTCATTACTTCAAGAAATAGCAGAGCCTGTAAATATGCCGTTTTGAAATCAGAGACTCTGTTCCATAAGCCGATAATGAGTACAAGCGCTGTCAGCATTACTATGTAAAACTCTGTCATGAAGACCTTGCGCTTTTTCTGCATAGTTTCTTTTGTTATAAGACCTATATCT
>JAEEGH010028412.1_pt1 | contig 11005 bp, 10 predicted proteins | sample 9134181 | NCBI WGS metagenome assembly JAEEGH01 (sample SAMN16246544, study PRJNA631951) | gut metagenome | biome: gut microbiome; feature: rumen; material: DP-attached | host: Bos | place: Iran: Karaj | collected 2018-10
CGTCAGAAGAGCTGCTTGCGCCTGTGCTCATGGCGAAAATCGCCTTCGGGTCGTACTTGGTGCCTGCTTCCTTGGCGGCTGCGGCTGCCGCGGTCATGCGGCTTGCAATTTCGATGAGCGCTTCGCTTGCATCCGGTTCCGTGTTGTAGATGACTTCGGTAATGGCCATGCGGAGTTCCAGCGGAATCGTCTTGTATTCGATAATCGCGCTGGGGTTCATGATGGCCATGCCCATGCCGTTCGGAATCGCGTAATGCAAGAAGGTGGTATGCATCGCTTCGCGCAGGTAGTTGTTGCCGCGGAAGGCGAAGGAAAGGTTCGAAAGACCGCCTGAAATGCGCACGCCGGGCAGGTTGTCCATAATCCAGCGGACCGCGCGGATAAAGTCAATGGCGTAGGCATTGTGTTCTGCCATGCCCGTAGCGACAGTCAAAACGTTCGGATCGTAAATGATGTCCGAGGGGTCGAAGCCAAGCTTCTTCACCATGATATCGTAAGCGCGGGCGGCAATTTGTACGCGGCGCTCGTAGTTGGTGGCCTGGCCTTCTTCGTCGAAGAGCATCACGATGACTGCACCGCCGAGGCGCTTGATAGTGCGGGCATGATCAATAAATGCCTGTTCGCCCATCTTGAGGGAGATGGAGTTCACGATGCATTTGCCCTGGGCGCACTTGAGACCAGCCTCGATGACTTCGAAACGGGAAGAGTCCACCATGATCGGCACGCGGCTGATGGCTGGGTCCGATGCGAGCAGGTTCAGGAAGGTCTGCATTTCGGCGGTAGCGTCCAAGAGACCGTCGTCCATGTTCACGTCGATCACGTCGGCGCCGTCTTCGACTTGCTTACGTGCGATGTCGAGCGCTTCTTCGTAATTCTTCTCGTTGATGAGTCGCAGGAACTTCTTGGAGCCCGCCACGTTGCAGCGTTCGCCTACCTTCACAAAATCTTCGGCGTTGCAGCTGTCGGCGCCGTTGCTCGGACGCACCTGTTCCTTGAACAGCGGCTCGAGACCGGCGAGGCGGAGTAGCGGGCTTGTCGCATACTTGGGCGCGGGCTTGCGGCGTTCGTAATCGGCGGGCAGAGCGTCAAGCATCTTGCGCATCGCGGCGATGTGTTCGGGAGTCGTACCGCAACAACCACCAATCATGTTCACCAGCTTGTCGTCCAGGTAAACGCCCATGAGGCGCACCATGTCTTCGGGCGTGTCGTCGTAACCGCCGAACTGGTTCGGGAGACCCGCATTCGGGTGACAGCTAATGTAGCAGGGAGCGACCTTGCCCATGCGGCGCAGGTACGGCACCATGCCGTCGGCACCGAGACCGCAGTTGAGACCAATCGAAAGCGGGTGCATGTGCATCACGCTTACGGCGAAAGCTTCCACCGTCTGGCCCGAAAGTGTACGGCCCGAGGCGTCGCTCACGGTCATCGAGAACATGACTTCCACAGGTTTGAGGTCGGCAGCTAAGGTCCCTGAGCTTGCCGAAGGGCCGGCGTCGGCAGCGCGTTTTTCCATCACCTTGGTGAATGCGCTTGCGGCGGCCTTCGCGTTCAGCGTGTCAAAAATCGTTTCAATCAGAATCGCATCAACGCCTTCTTCCACCAGCACCTGAATCTGTTCCAGGTAGGCATCTTCCAGCTCGTCGAAAGTAATGCTACGGCTCGCGGGGTCGTTCACGTCTTCGCTCATCGAGAGCATCTTGCTCGTGGGGCCCACGTCGCCCAGGATGTACACCTGACGGCCGTACTTTTCCATGGCCTCTGCCGCGGCCTGCTTCGCGATCTTCACGGCGGCGCGGTTCATTTCGGCAATGCGGTGTTCCTGGTGGTATTCGTGCTGGCTCACGCGCTGGCTCGAGAACGTGTTCGTGGTCAGGCAGTCCACGCCCGCATCCACGTAGCGGCGCTGGATATCGAGAATGATTTCCGGCTTCTCGATAGAAAGCATGTCGTTGTTCGCGCCCTTGATGCCGTAAGTCTGGATGACAGAACCCATGCCGCCATCGAGCAGCATCATCTTGCTTTCAAAAGCTTCGCGTAGAGTCATTTTCTTATCCATTGCACGCACCGCCGTCTTTTATATTTTATGCATTTATTTAATTTTATGCATAAATATAGAAAAAGACGATGGCACTCCCAAGGTCACACGACCGGGAGTGCGCTTTTATTTGCGACTAATCAAGGCATTTTTCGAGTTCCGTTCGGATGAATTCCTTGTTGTAGCCCTTGCCGATAAAGACGACTTGGTTTTCGCGGTCGCCGTAGCGGGAATCCCAGTTTTCCCGGACTTCGGGATTGTCGGCGAGGTACGACGCCTTTACATCTTCACGAAGCGAGTCAATCCAGTACGAAACGGGCATGACCGAGGAATTCCGGCCGGCCTGTTCGAACAGTTGAACGTCTCTGCTTGCGTCCGAGAACCAGATATAGCCCTTGGAACGGATGAGTTCGGCGGGGTAGCGGTTATTGACAAAATCCATGAAACGGGTCCTGTTGAACGGTTGCCTTGTCTCGAAAACGAAGGACGAAATTCCGTATTCGTCTACGCAGCTGTCGCACCGACGTCCTGACTGCAACAGGCTTGCGGTGGCTTTTTGAATGGCCGAAGACGATTCGATTTGACCGTAGTTGAATGGTTTTGTCGTAAGGATTTTTTCGATATCGATGTCGCCGTTTACCGAATGGATAATCGGTGCGCGGGGCTGGAAATCGCGTACGATGGATTCGACTTCCTTGAGTTGGTCTTCGCTGAGCAAGTCGCACTTGTTCAGAACGATAAAGTTGCAGAATTCAATCTGGTCTACAATCAGGGTGGAAATTTCTTCTTGTGAAAGATCGTATTGATCGGCGAGGGCATCCCGCTGTTCTTTTTTGTGCTTCAAGTCGCTGAGGAATTCTCGGTAGATGCGGTCGGCATCGACGACGGTCACGATGGAGGTCAGGTAAACGTTGGTGTCGGGATTGTCTTCTTCGTAGGCCAAGAAGCTTGCGCTGACGGCGCCGGGGTCGCTGATGCCGGAGGCTTCGACAAATACGACTTCGATGGAATCCAGTTTGGAAATTTTTTCGACCTGCTCGATGAATTCGTCGCGGAGGGTGCAGCAGATGCAGCCGTTCTGCAGTTCGAACATCGGGCATTCGGCTACGTTTGACCCATTCTTCTTGAGAATTTCGGCATCGACGTTGATGCTGCCCATATCGTTGACGATAAGGGCGACTTTCCGCTTCTCCTGTTTGAGAATATTGTTCAAGAGAGTGGTCTTGCCGGAGCCCAAATATCCGGTAATGAGGATGACGGGTTTCTTGTTCTTTTTCATAGTTCTCCTTTGAAGATTGTGTAACTTGTTGAAAAGTTTGTTTGTAATGAATGGTGCGTTACCATTCAATTTTTGCGAGTGCGCTAAAATTGCGGCCCTTTTCGGGCATCACGGATTTGAGGCGGGATAGGTGATTGCGCACGTCGGCATCGAGTAGATTGTCGGCGCGGAAAACGAGGCTGTAACGGGCGAGTGCGAGTTCCCAGCGGATTTCTAGCGACAGGCCGAAGGTGATGTAGCCGGGAGTACGCTCTTCGTATTTGTCTACTTTGTGTTGGGCGAGGGCCATGTCAGTGTGTGCGCCTGAGCGTACATGTTCCCAGAGGTAGGCGAGTTCGCCGTGGAATTTAAGCGGCGGAATTTGCGGCATGTCGCTCCACGTGTTCTTGGAGTCGCTGCGGCTTGAACTATTTGCGTTGCGGTACATGCCGCGTACGTAGCTTGCGGAGGCTGTCGCGTGTATGCCGCGTTCTGCCGCGGTTTCGACGGAGGCGCTGCCGCCAAAAAGGAATGCCTCGTCGCCGCTGACTTGATAGAGGGGGAGTAGCTGCGACCAGTTGGTGTCTCCGGTGGCGCGGGGCGCGAGATAGTTCAAGAAATAGGTGGCGTGAGCGGTCGCGCGCCAGGTGAATAAATCGCCGTAAGAGCGGTATTCCAGTTCGCTGCCGTAGCCGCTTTCGGCGTCCAGCTTATGGTTGCCACGCTCGTAGGTGTAAGCGGCGAGATGCGGCCCCTGGTTGTAAAGTTCCTCAATCGTCGGCGCCCGTGTGGTCCTGAATAAATCCAGCGTCAAGAATTTGCCCACACCGACGCGCTGCGAAAATTCCACGTCAAATGCCCACAAGCCGAAATTACGGTCTTCGATGGCCTTCTTGTCGGCCACCACGCTTTCGTGGGGCCTAAAGAAGGCGCCGCCCAATCTTGCAGCAAAAGTAATCTCTAGCCCGCGCCACCCACTCATGCTGGCGACGGCAAATGCGGAACCCGCATACGACTGAGTCGGTGGCGTGAACACGTAGCCACCCATTTCAATCCATCGGCGTTCCAGTTCTGCGCCCAGGTGAATTCCAAAAAGGGGACCGAGACTTGCCAGGAGTTTTTCTAAGCGCAAGTTCTCCTGATTGACAGCAAACTCGGCCCCCACCGCCCCCTTCTTTCCTTCAAATTCTTTGTGATGATAACGGTTGATTCGAAGCGTGACATCCAGCGTGTCGCGGACGTCATTGGCCGGCAAATAAATCCCCCGCAGAGTCAAGTCGCGTTTCCACATTTCAATATCCACGCCGTTCGGGTGCCCGCCAATGAAGCCTCCGGGAATTCCGTAGTCGCTATTGAACCAGCGGTAAGAGGCTCCGAAGCGGAAACGCCCCAAGGCGTATGCGGCGCCTACGGCACCGCTCCCGTTTTCAATATCCGTATTTTTCAGCGTGCCATCGGGCGTTTCCATCTCGCCCATGCGGCGGGCAGAAAGTTCTCCTTTAAGCGATGCGCCCGCGACCTGCGTGTTGATGCCCACGGCCGTTGCGTACCCCGGCTGTGCGCTTTCGGAATACCCCGCGACATAGCCGTGAAATAACGAATCGTCAAAGGGAATGTCGTTGCGTTCTACTTGCACTACGCCGCCCGCGGCTGAAAATGAATGCGCCAAAATATGCGGCCCGCGCAAAACGCGAAGCCGGTGTGCTGTTAAAACTTCCGATGCGACGGCGTGATCGGGCGAGGTGGCGCTCATGTCGCCACAGAATGCGCCGTCTTCGGTCAATTCGACATGGCTCCCTGAAAGGCCCTTGATAACGGGGCGTGCGGCGGCAGGACCCATGGAACGGATTGCTACGTCGGGCTCGTTTTTGATGGTTTCGGCAATAGTTGTAGAGATAGTGCGTTCGAGTTTGTCGCCTTTTAAATCGTCATCTTCGCGGAGGCCTTCTAAAATCGCATGCGCGGGGCTTTCCGCCTGCACTACCGAACTTCCTAAATCCTGTACAAAATCTTGGGCTGAATTCTGTTCTGTATTTTGAGCAAACGAAGAGTGAAGGAAGCCTCCCAGAAGGAGGCTCCCCATGGCAGCCCTAATGAGGCTAATCTTCATGTTCGTGCTCATGTTCATGATCGTGGTGTTCGTGGTCGTGATCATGATCTTCGTCTTCATCGTCATCATCGTGGTGATGTTCATGGAATGGGCATTCCTCGGCGTCCAAAGCCTTGTCTACGACAACGCGGATGGCAGGCGTGCGAGCGTCGGCATGGTCGTGATGGTTCACCTTCAGAATCAAAGTTGTTTCGCCTTCCTTGACGCCCTTCAGGTGGAAACCCCAGCTGCCGCAGGAGTGTACGTCAAGAATTTTTTCGTCGGCGATTTCCCAGGCGAGGGAATGTTCGTCATCTGCCGGGGGCTCCACTTCTTTCTTGTTGTCGTCAAGAAACTTCACGGAAATGTGTTCGCTCATGCAGTTTGCGTTCACGTGCATCATTTCGATGGAAGAATCGGCCTTGCCGCGGTAAACGCTGTAGGCAAGCTGCCAGTCGCCCCAATAGAGGTTCCAGCCTTCGGCTTCAAAATGTTCGTGCTGGTCGGTCGAGGCGCTGTTGCTGTCGCCGCAGGCGGCAAAGAATACGCTGAGGATGATGCCAAAAATGGCAAAGGAAAGGGTTTGGATCAGTTTCATGTTTCTCTCGTTTAATCGGCCGTCATAATGGACGGCTTTTGTGTACAACAATCCTATCCGCGAAAAATTTTGCGGACAATACTCCAAAACACCTGGCGATTTTTCGCAAGGCAAAAAGCAGGATATTGCGGTTAAGGTTTTAACGGATTATGCGGAGAGAGCGGGAGGGGCGCGCGGTCTTGAAAAGTGAAAACGCGGGTTCGTTCTGAAAATGCGAGTTTCACTTACTAGTTCGCAGATAACCACCAAAAATACGGCGACGTCCGTGGTACCGCTTGCCACGTCAAGACCATTCTGCACCAGCGCACAGACTGGGCAGTCGCTATGATCGTCAAAGTCGTCATGATGGTGCTGGGCAATCGAGAGTAGCCCCGCCACCACCAATGCAACGATTATGGTCTTCCAAAACTTCACTTAAAAATTCCAGTAAAAAACAACGAATTTACTTTTCGGTCTGCATTTCGGCGTTGCGGATGATGGGAAAGCCTCCACCCCCTTCATCGCTTTCAAAATCGAAGTCGCCTGTAATCGTAATCACGTCCCCTTCGGCGGGGTATTCCTTCGGAAATTCGCGCGGCTTTGCAAGTTCAAAGGCGAGCCCCTGCGAACAACAGGCGAGGGCGTCTTGAATCACGCAACCGTAAAAACGCCGTTCTAGTTCTTCGTCGTAATAGCTCGAAAAGAAGCCCTTCATTTTGATATGCTTTCCGAGATACTTGCTTGGGTACATGACCATTTGGTAAACTTGTCCATAGACCATGGTCCCGCTCATGCGGGAAATGTCAATGTCGTATTTCTCTTTACCGCCGGGCTCCTTTGCAAATAAGGCCGCAAAGGCAAGCAGAACGGCAAGAACTACTTTGAACAACTTAAACCCCTCTGCCTTGAATCAGGCTGATTGAATAGAAGAGACCAAAAGCCACAATATCTGCCGCCACGATGGTGGAACCTACGGGAGTCCCCGCAAGAATCGCAACCACGATTCCGATGAGCGAGCACACGACCGAGATGATGGCCGATGCAACCGTTACCGCAAAGAAACTCTTGAATACTCGCATGGCCGAAAGCGACGGGAAAACCACCAAGGCCGACACCAGGAGGGCGCCCACCAGGTTCATGGCAAGAACGATGATGACGGCCACGATGACAGCTATCAGCAAATTGAAAATCGTCGTGTTGACGCCGGTCGCCTGCGCGAAATTTTCGTCGAAGGTGATTGCAAAAATCTTGTGGTAGAAAAGAATAAAGACGGCAAGGACTGCAACGGAGAGCGCTACGCACAGGTAGACTTCTTCTACCCGGAGCGTCAAAATAGAGGTTGAGCCGAAAAGTGTCGTACATACGTCGCCCGAAATATTTGCCGAAGTCGAGAAAACGTTCATCAGCAAGTAACCGATGGCAAGAGCGCCGACGGATACCATGGCAATAGCCGCATCACCCTTGATGCGGGCGTTTTTCCCTGTACACAACAAGAGTACTGCCACCGCGACCGTTACCGGCAAGATAAGCAGCATGTTGTTCGTAATCTTGAGTACCGCTGCAATAGAGAGTGCTCCGAAGGCTACGTGCGAAAGGCCGTCGCCGATGTAGGAGTATCGCTTGAGCACCAAGGTCACGCCTAGGAGCGACGAACAGAGTGATACGAGAACGCCCACGATAATCGCGTAGCGGACGAAAGGGAAATCCAAGTAGAACGAAAGTTTTTCTATAAGTTCTGGCATGTTATTTCCCCTTCATCGAAATCTTATTGAAGTCCAGCACGCGGGTGGCATCGTCAAGGGCGGTGTCTACATCGTGAGTAACCATGACGACGGTCATTCCCTTCTGATGCAGTTCTTCGATGATGCGGTACATAGTTTCTGTAGATTCCGGATCGAGGCCTGTTACCGGTTCGTCGAGGAGCAGCAAACGTTCGGCGGCGCACAGGGCCCTTGCTAAAAGCACGCGCTGCTTTTGGCCCCCCGAAAGCTCGCGGAAGCAAGATTTTGCAAGGCTTTCGGTACGGGTTAGCGCCATGCATTCCATGGCGCGATCCCGGTGCGCCTTTCTGTAGAATGGCAACAGGCGGTGCTTCCCCTGGAATGCAGACAGCACGATTTCTTCGACCGAGGCCGGGAAATCCTTCTGCACGATCGTCATCTGCGGCAGGTAACCGATTTGATTTCGAGAAAGCCCGTCGCAAAGTTCGATGACTCCCGATTTCGGCTTCAACAGCCCCGCGATTCCCCTCAAGAAAGTCGTCTTTCCGGAACCGTTGCGGCCCACGATGCACAGGTAGTCACCTGCATTTACATCGTAGTCCAAATCGCGTACCAGGTCCTTGCTCCCGTAACCGAGAGTCAGCTGCCGACATTTAATTAATACGTTGTCATTCATCATCGAACTTTGATTTTTAGATCCTTCGACTTCGTCACTTCGTGACTACGCTCAGGATGACACTTTTTTTGTTGTTTGTCATGCCCGCGAATGCGGGCATCTCCTTTCTACTTAAACAATTATTTAATCGCTTTCTTCAAAACTTCCAAATTTGATTGCATCACGCTCAGGTAGTCCACGCCGGATTGCATCTGCGCATCCGTCACCGACTGCATCGAATTCAGCGTCAGCACAGGCGTTTCCTTCGACTTCTTGCTGGCGTCAAGAATCGCGCGGGCAATTTTTCCGTTGCTTCCGTCAATCGTGAAAATCGCGGGGAGCGCGAGCGAATCCATCTTGCCGGCCAAGAAGGCTACCGTCTCGAAGCTCGCTTCGCTTTCGGCGGAACAGCCAACAAACGCGGCAAAATACTTAATGCCGTAATCATCCACCAGATAGCGAAACGGGAATCGGTCGCCAAACAGAATGGTCTTGAACGAAGCACTGTCTGTTGCTGCACGGTATTGGGCGTCCAGGGCGCTGATCTTTGCGACGTAGAGGGCTGCGTTCATGTGGTATTCCGTAGCGTGTGCGGTGTCCACTTTTGCGATGGCGTCTGCAAGAGCCCTCACCAGGATTTCAGCATTCTTCAGCGAAAGCCAAATATGTTCGTCGTTCTCGGCTTCTTCGTGGTGATGGTGCTCGTCTTCGTGTGCCTCGGCATGTTCGTGATGTTCGTGTTCTTCTGCATGTTCGTGGTGGTCTTGGCCCTCGTGTGCTTCAGCGTGTTCATGGTGTTCTTCATGCTCGTGCTCTTCGGCATGTTCATGATGGTGTTCCTCTTCGGCCTGCATGCCTTCTACGATTTCTTCTTCCTTGACGCGGTCGCCTAAAGCTTCCATCAGGTTCACCTGAACGCGGCCTTCCTTCGGCGTTGCTTTCAGCGCTTTCTCGATCCATTCGTCGGATTCACCACCTACGAACACCACCATGTCGGCGCTTGCGATCGCTGCGATATCCTGCGCCGACGGCTTGTAGCTGTGCAAGTCGGTGCCGTTCTTGATAAGCAATTTCAGGTTCACGGCGTCCAGACGGTCTCCGAGGATGTTCTTCAGCCAGTCGTACTGCGGATAGATAGTCGCGACAATAGAAACCTTCTTCTGTGCGGGCGCTTTTTCGTTCGATTCCGCACTGCAGGCGACAAACGTCAGCGCCGTTGCCAAAACAAACATTGCAAATGCTGCAAATTTTTTCATGATAAGTCCTTTGCCCAATCGGGCCAAAATTTGAATTGATGCTTTATTCTCCGTGGCACTTGCCGTGCCGAGGGCAACCATCAATTCAGCAGCAGGACTTTCTGTGAAACAAGAGTTGTCGACGACGAAACCGCCGCCCTAAAGCAAACTAATTTGAAATAGAAAAACCGTAAAGCAAGTTCGAAAGGCGCCACTACCAGTTCCATGCAGACTGAAATCAGTTCCAGACAGCGGTGAATGTGGTGGCACACGTGGCAGTGATCGCCGTGGCAATGGTGTTCCAGATGCTTGGCCACGTAGAGCGATGCTAAAAATACCAGCAACTTGTCGAAGAGTGCTTTAACCATGACGCCTCCGCGAACAGCCGGAACAACGGCCGAGTAACACCGATTGCTGCTGGTCCAGTTCGAATCCGCTGCGCTGTACCGAAAGCTGCAATACCTTGAGGGCGGGGCCTTCTAAATGGAAAAACTTGCCGCATTCCTTGCAGACGAGATGCATTTTTTCTTCGCAGCGGCCGGGACCCGTATAGCGGTACTGCAACTCGTTGTTCTCGGCGGCACCGACAATCTGGATCATTCCGGCTTTTTCGAGCCTGGAAAGGTTCCTATATATAGTACTCAATGAAACTTCAGACAGGCTTTGGGCTAGTTCGGAGGCCTTGAAAATCCGGTCGGGATTTTCAGCCATGTAGTCCATGATCATCTGTCGAGTTTGAGTTTTATATTCCATTTCTCAAAATGTTGAATTTGCGAACGATTCGCAAATATAGTAAAATTGCGAATGATTTGCAATTTACACTTGGCAAGAACCCTCGATTCCTTTTTTTGGGGGAATTTGCCCCATTTGGGTCATTTTGTGACCAATGTCACAATGCACTTGGATAAAACGTCCATGCGAATTTTACCCTCGGTATATGTTTCTTTACCTGCAAAGTCTATTTTATTATTGTAAATATACGGGTAAAAAATTATGGTTACGTTTTCTGACATATCGGATTATCGCGACTTCCTGAGGGAGTACTACGATCGCAGAAAGGCTGAGATGCCTTTCTATTCGTACCGTATGATGGGGGATAAGCTGGGGTTGGATTCCAGCTACCTTTATCGCGTGCTGCAGAAAAAGCAGCACCTTCCGGCTCATGCGCTCCCTGCCGCGAAAGAAATCCTGAATCTGTCCGGTCGCGAGGCCGAATACTTTGACCTGCTCTTCTCCGCTGCAGTAACCAAGGACAAGGGCAAACGCGAAGAATTGATGGCCAAGGCCCTTGATCTTCGTGACGTGGATCGCCACAGTCTGCAGGCCGCCGAGCTCAAGTTGCTCCAAAATTGGTGGATCCCGGCTGTGCGTGCTTACCTGGAACTGAACGGTGGCGTTGTAAATGTGAAGCAGATTTCCCGGGATCTGTGCCCCC
>JAEEGH010028418.1_pt1 | contig 11004 bp, 9 predicted proteins | sample 9134181 | NCBI WGS metagenome assembly JAEEGH01 (sample SAMN16246544, study PRJNA631951) | gut metagenome | biome: gut microbiome; feature: rumen; material: DP-attached | host: Bos | place: Iran: Karaj | collected 2018-10
TTGCGATGCGTGGTGGTTTGGATGCCTTCCGCAAGCTCGGTTTCCAGCCAAAAGAAATCCGCCTGATTGGTGGTGGTTCAAAATCTCCACTCTGGCGCCAGATTGCAGCCGACATTATGAATCTGCCAATCCGTGTTCCTGCATTGGATGAAGCAGCTGCTCTTGGTGGTGCAGTTCAAGCTTTGTGGTGCCTCAAAAACCAGACAGGCAAATGCGACATCGCCGCTCTTTGTGCCGAACACATCACTTTGGACAATTCAAAGAGTGCCGACCCAATCCCTGCAAATGTTGCCGCTTATGACAAAGCTTATGCAGAATATAACAAAGTGCTTGCTGCTATAAGTCCGTTATATTCATAAAAAATTGTCGGGGAAATCCCGACAATTATATAGTTCCTAACATTCCGTCGTAGCAAAGCTCCGGAATGATTAAATATATTTTCCCGCGTGGTGTAAATCACGCGGGTTTTTTATAGCAACTCTTTTCCAAGTCCTGCTAGAACCGTTTTTAATTCCAAGTCGCCGGTAAGATTTTCCAAAGTATTTAGAATTGTTTCATTAGTTGCCCAATAATCAGGGAACCAGCCGTTACCTTCGCCATGCCAGTTCGGATTATTTTGAACTATTGGTGATTCACCAAAATAAATACCGGCTCTTACCCAAAGTCCACTGTTTGGCATTGAATTAGACCACATTCCACCGTATTTAATTCCGCCCCAGGAGTTTTCGCCGATAAGATGAACTTTTATGCCCTTATCTTGAAGTAAATAAGTCATTCCTGTTCCGAACTCTGCTGCAGACCCCGTACCACGATTAATTAGGACATAAACATCTCCCTTAAAATCTGGCTCAGGAAAATCTTCAAAAGTAGAGGCAAAATAATCAAGAGGAATGTGCTTGCGGATTGGTCTGTATTCCATGTGTTTCCAGTAATCCTTAAAATAATCAACAACTTCCGGTTTATACAAAGAGAACTGATTACTTACCGATTTCTCAAGCCATTCCTTTTCACTCTGCATGGTAAATGGAGAAACCAGCATTGTACAGCCTTCACAGATTTTATTGTTAAAAAGTGACTGCATATTATTCTGATATTCTTTGTCCATGTGCTGATTGTAATAAGCAGCCGAAAGCATTTTTGCCGGGAACTGGAAATATCCGCCCGGATTACTTCTTAAATCAAAAATGATATTTTTTTTACCAGCTGCTGCTTTTGCAATGTTGTTGAGATATTTTTCCCAATAGGAATCACTGGCCGAAGCATTATTGCTTATTCCAAAAACCTGAGAACAATCACCCAAAGACATATAAATAGTATCTTTTGTTTCCTTTAATCCAGTCCAAGATTCTTTAGTGAAAATTGCTTTTTCGTTTTCAACTTTTACAGTATATGTTTCGTTGTTTACAGAAAGCAGTGCAGATCTAAGTTTTTTTGTAGTCATCACTCCGTAACGGTAGAGAATGCCGTCATCAGTGAGGATTTCAAAAAGATTATTTTCTGGTCCGGTAAACTCCATGCCTTCCTTTATATTTTCTTCCTCGGATTTTTTAACAAAATATTTTTCACCCTGCTTTTCAAAATAAACCTTGGAATAAAAAAGAAGCAGAGAGTCTTTAATGCTGTAACCGCTTATAGACAAATGCTGGTCTGAATTGGTAAGTCTTTTTGACATAATTCTTGCAGCAGTAGATTGAAAATCACCGGCTTTATAATATCCTAATTCTTTGTTTTTTAATGATTCCTGATAGATTTCTTCTATAGTGGCATCCAAATCAAAACCAAGAGAAATTGCTTCATCAATACCTGCATAAGTATTGTAGATAACATATTTGAGCATATCACAGTCTTCACGCAGTTCCTGTTCTGTAAGCTGTTTTTTATTATAAACCGTATAATTTACATTTTTGTATTCAACCAGCTCTTCTCCTTCTGCAAGCTGAGTTGAGGCACAGGAAGTTAGGCTGGCAGTAAAAACAAAACAAGCTCCAGCAAGTAATAAAGCAATAGATTTTTTTTCCATATTTTCCTCTTTCTTTTCTTTATTTCAATTTCCTGTAAAAATTTACTCTGTAGGTAAAGAATTGACGTAATCATTTATGCGTGTATAAAAATCCTTGAATTCAGGATACTTGTCGCGGTTTCCTTTATATTCTTTCATTAATTCCATGGCACGAAGGAAATCATCACCAACAGTTTTTTCCAAATGAGCATAAAAAGCATCGTAGTGAGGCTTAAAATAGTCATCATCCTCTTTTGCAGTTGGAATATTGTCTTCAAGATAGGCAAGGTACATATACATACTCAAATCTCCGCGTAAATCTTGTTGACGAACTTCCCGTTTATCAAATTCCTTTGGATCTTTATCAGGGTTTATCTTTTTTAAAAAGGCTTTCAGGAACTTAGTATAGTTATCTTTTACAGAATCCCAGTTTTGAGTAATATAGTCTTGAAGATATAAAGCAAAATATGCACATGTCATATCAGCATAGTAGGCTCCTGGGTAAGAAGCAACATAAGAGAGTTTTTTGCCGTCAGCATCACCTGCAAAATCATAAAGATTAAAACCTGCCAGAACTCTGCTGGATACAACAGTTGTTTCGCCGATATCTATACCTGTGAAAAAGCCATTGGCCCAACTTCCAACATTTTTCTTTTCAAAGCCATCATCCAGCCAGACAATGTTAGAAAGATAATCACTTCTGTTTACCGCATAAAATCTTACAAAATTAGATTTTACAGCAAAATCATGAACCTGTTTTACAAAGGCATTTATTGAACTTGAGCCGATTTTCTTCCACTGGTCATTGAGTGTTTCTGGAATCGGTTTCATAGAAATAATAGTTCCGCTGAAATCTGGTTTGATGTGATAGGCAAGAGAAATAAAGGCATCTCCCCATACACCTCTCTCCATAAATCCCTGTGCAGATTTTATAACTGTTTCATCTTTATATTTTGAAAAGAAGGAATCAACCTGGGTCAAATATGCATTATCACCATTATAGTTATTGTTGAATACATTATATCCGGTCAGGCGGCAGATGATTGTCATAAGTTCAACACGCGGATCAACCATATATTCAAAATTACCGTTATGAGATTTTACGATATCAATTTCAATAGGTTCCAGTTGAATGGATTTTGTGCTTAAACATGATGTTAAGAACAGCAAAGATAAGATACAAAAGGTAATTACTTTTTTCATCTCAAACTCCCATATTTTTTATTATTTTAATAACATTCTTTTTAAACTATTACATATACATAAAAAATGCAATAATATAATATTGAAGTAAATAAAAAAATATTTGTGATTATTTGTGGAGGTTTACCTTGCGCGCTTTTTTATGGGCTGTTTTAATTCCAGCACTTTTACCAGTTCTTTTTATTTTTTTGTATATTTATAGGGCAGATAAAAACGAAAGAGAACCAATCAGGTTTGTTTTAAAAGTCATGCTGATGGGGGCAATCTTTGCTTTGCCTTGTGGCCTTATTGAAAGTGGAATGGAAAGTATTCTCCAGCAATACTATGACCCGGAAACTATAAAATATGCCTTTATGGAAAACACCGTTGGCGTTGCGCTGATTGAAGAGCTTTCAAAATGGCTGGTATTTCTATTTTTTGTATGGAAAAGCAAGGATTTTGACCATACTTTTGATGGAATTGTTTACGGGGCCTCTGCTTCTCTTGGATTTGCGGCAATAGAAAATGTAATGTATGTCATTAACTATGGAACCAGCGTTTCTATTTCAAGAGCGATTTTCTCAATTCCAGGGCATACCACATTTGGTCTCTTTATGGGATATTATATGAGCCTTGCAAAAATGCGTTCCGTAAACAAAAAATTTATAGGTCTGGCAAAAATCAAAGCACTTCTTATTCCGACCATATTGCATGGAATTTATGATTTTCTTCTGTCAGACCAGGCAGGAAACCTTACATACTTATTCATTTTTTATGTTATCTTCCTTGATATAATAAGTTTAAAGCTTATTAAAAAGCAATCCAAAAAAGATGAATCATTTTATGGTGAACAAACTTATAGACCGTCTACTTCTGATAATGATGTTTATTATTCAGAACCTGTAGATGAACGGGATTCAGAATAATCCACAATCTGTTTTGCAGAATTGATGCAGCGGTAATTATTTTGTGCTTCCAGTATTTGATTCTGCAAAAACTTATCTTTCATTACAGCAATTGCCAGCCTTCCTGCATCTGAAGCTTCTGTTGCACAAACCGAAAGATGATGTTCCGTAAAGAACTGTACATTTTCAGATTCACAGCCAGGAATTGGCGTTGTATGAATGAGGGCAACACCTTTTGCCAGAGCTTCTGTACTTGAAAGTCCGCCCGGTTTTGTAAGAAGAAGGTCACAGGCATCCATATAATCAGGAACATTGCTTGTAAATCCAACCAGAATCAGTCTTTTTTCATCTTTAAAAGTAGATTCCAGCTCTTTATAAAGGTCTTCATTATGACCTGTGATTGCAATGATTCTTGTATTTTCATTTCCATTATCAAAAATATAACGGGTTGTATCAAGTAAATCACCGTAACCCATACTTCCGCTCATAAGAAGGAAAACTTCATCCGTCATATTCAGACCGAGTTCTTTTCGTATTTCAGCCTTATCCTTTTTAGTAAGAAACTTTTGTGAAACAGGAATGCCAGTTGGAATCAGCAGATTTTTATCTACTCCATGCTTCAGGTAAGTAAAAGTACTATCCTTGTGTGCTATAAAAATTGCGTCAGGGGTTGTTTCTTCAAGCATAGGCGGGCAATAATAATCTGTTGCCACAAAATAAAATGGAATGTGAATCTTGTTATGCTTTTTCAAACTGGTCATTGCCTCAGCCGGGAAGATATGAACACAGATTACCAGGTCATATTCATTCTGATTAATATATTCTTCCAGAGCATCTGCATAGAGTTTATTTACATAATAAATTGGTGAACGGTGCTTTCCATTTTCCTGATTGAACTGACCGAGTTTATTTCCCATTTTATAAATCTCACCAAAAAGTTTTGGCGTTTTCTTTACCATTTCTATGTAAGTATCGCAAACCAAATCAGAAGCTTTTTGTCCGCCAAAAGAAAGTGCATCCATTACGCGGCAAAAATGACCTCTTGCATCAAAAACTTCTTTAATTGCATTGGCCGCTGAATTATGTCCGCCACCTGTATTACAGGATAAAATTAAAACTTTCATATTTCCTCCAAGAAACTTCTATATAAATGAATATAAGGGCATAATCCCAAAATGGCAACTAAAAAAGGCTTTAATCCAGGCCAAACGAAATCTTAAATCCTCGTGTCTTAAATCCACGTGGCATAAATCTTCGTTTATAAAACTTGAATAATCTGTTATAATTAATTTATGAATATTTTCATTTTCTTCTATGTATTATGCTGTTTTTTACAATTAACCTTTTTGATTGTAGAAAAGCAGGGAAAGATTAAATTGTCTCTGCTTTATAAGGGATTGGCTTCTCTTTCTTTTATTCTTTTAGGAATTGTCGCCATGCAGAAAAGTCAGAATCTTCTTTTTGCAGTTTGTATTGTAACCGGTCTGATTTTTGATGGAATTGGTGATGTTGTTATAAATCTTCGTTTTGCCTTTGAAAAAAGTAAGCACACAACTTTTCTTTTGGGAACAGCTTTATTTTTTGTTGGACATATCTTCTATTTAGTTGCACTCTTAAAAACTGCTTCTTTGTTTTTACCAAGTATAATCTGTGGAATTATAGGAGCTGCAATCACTCTTATAATTTTGAATATGGTTCTGGACGAATTGAAAATTACTTACAAGATTTTCGCTGTCTTCTATATAATAGCTCTTTTCCTGATGACAAGTATTGCAATTTTTAATTTAATTTCTTCTCCAAAAAGTCTTTATTGTCTGCTTTTTGCAATCGGCGCAGTTTTATTTGCTACAAGCGATATCCTTTTAATTCTTAATAACTTTGGAAAGAAAAAAATATACACAATCAGAGTTTTGAATCTTGTCTTCTATTATATTGCTCAATTGCTGATTGCCACGAGTCTTGCGTTTGTTCTCAGTTCTTCCGCATTATAACGCAATAATCTGTGCAGAAAGGCAATACAAATAATATTGTATATACCAATGTACATTTAGATTTACACTGCCTTTCTGCACGAGCTTCCGCATTATAATGAGTATGCGTGAAAAACAGATAGGCGGGAGCGGGATTGGGGATAAAAACTACATCTTGGCGTGCGAGCGTAGCGAGTCAGATACCTTATACGCCAAGCCGTAGTTTTTATACACAATTTCGTGGTAGCCTATCTGTTTTTCTATGTATGTATTAATTTATAATGCGGAAGATCTGTGTTTGTTCTGTACTAGACATAACAAAGTGTTTCTATCTATAATAACTTATCTTAATAATTTATTTTAAAAAAAATTAGGAGTTTTATTATGGAATCGCAGAATCGCGAGAATCTTGGCAGCCGTCTGGGCTTTTTGCTTTTGTCGGCTGGTTGTGCTATTGGTTTGGGAAATGTATGGAAATTCCCTTATATTACCGGTAAATACGGCGGAGCAGCCTTTGTTTTGATTTATCTGGTATTCCTTGTAATTTTGGGATTGCCGGTTATGGTTTGTGAATTTGCTGTTGGTCGTGCTTCTAAAAAGGGTATGGGTGGTGCTTTCCAGACACTGGAGCCTGCCGGAACAAAATGGCATATCTATGGTAACCTTGCAATTATTGGTAACTATCTTTTGATGATGTTCTATACTGTAGTTTCTGGCTGGTTCCTTAAGTATTTCTTTCAGATGATTGGCGGAAAATTTGTTGGACTTGGTGGAGACGAAATTGTAAATGTATTTGTCGGCGAAACTCTTGGAAGTCCTTCTGCTCTTTTAATCTGGATGGTTGTTGTAATTGTAATCGGCTTCGGCACATGTTTCCTTGGTCTTCAGAAGGGTGTTGAGCGTATTACAAAAATCATGATGAGCGCCCTCTTAGTAATTATGATTGGTCTTGCAATTTACGTTGCTTTCCTTCCTGGAGCTGGTGCAGGTTATGCTTTCTATCTGAAGCCTGATTTTAAGGCTCTCGTAAGCGGTGAACATGGTCTCTGGGACACAATTTATGCTGCAATGGGGCAGGCCTTCTTTACTTTGTCACTCGGTATTGGTTCTATGGAGATTTTTGGTTCTTATATAGGTAAAGACCATTCTCTTACAGGCGAATCTCTCCGCGTAATTGGACTTGATACTTTCGTAGCACTCTGTGCCGGTTTTATCATTTTCCCTGCATGTGCTGCATTCAATGTAGAAGCTTCTTCTGGTCCAGGACTTGCATTTATGTCTCTTCCAAACGTATTCAATTCAATGGGACCAGTTGCAGGCCGAATTGTTGGTGCTTTCTTCTTCCTCTTTATGAGCTTTGCTGCTCTTTCTACAGTAATTGCTGTATTTGAAAATATCGTAGCATTCCCAATGGATAAGTTTGGCTGGAGTCGTAAAAAGGCAGTTCTTATCAACTTTGCAGCTATGCTTGTTTTGGCAACTCCTGCTGCTCTTGGTATGAACGTTTGGTCTGGCGTTCACTTTGGTGCTCACATCGGTTCAATCGACGCTTTGGAAGACTTTATCGTAAGTCAGAACCTCCTTCCACTTGGTTCTATGCTCTTCCTCCTCTTCTGTACTCTTAAGAAGGGCTGGGGCTGGGATGGCTTTATTGCCGAAGCTGATGCCGGAGAAGGAATTAAGTTCCCTAAGAACAAGGTTGTTCAGTTCTACCTCCGCTACATTGCACCTCTCATCATTTTGGTAGTATTTATTGCCGGATATTTTGATATTTTTGGTAAGAAATAATAAATATTAACTTTCTGATAATCCCGTGTTAGACATTCAGTCGGACACGGGATTTTTTTTGGTAACAGGATTTTTTTTTTGCAATTTATATGTAAGATTGATATAATTATTCCAATTAAAACCTTAAAAACCTATCTTGTAAAAGTAAAATAAATCAATGTTTTCAGTAAAAAATTAGACTCGGAAAGGGAATATCAATTTTGTTTCTTTTTATGGAGATTTTATGAAAAAAATTATTTCTACACTTGTAGTTCTGGCTCTTTTTGCAGGAAGCATTTTTGCTTTGGATTTGGATGTAGCTTTTGGTGGTGCTTATGGTTTTGCTGCAAGAAAAACTGTAAATGAAGATACTGATGTTACTACAAAAATTAAGGACAACGCTTTTGGAGTAAAAGCAGGAGTAAAACTGGGACTTACAAATGATTTAGGCATAAAAATTAATGCAGGTCTTGTTTTCCCAAAAGATGGAACAAAAGTTATTACGACTGATAAAAACGGTAATTCTTCAGAAGCAACTTTAGACTATGACAAAACTTCTGTATTCAACTGCTTTCTTGGACCTGTTTATACAGTAAAATCAACAGATACATTAAAAATTGATGTTGGTCTGGGTGTGGACCTTGGATATAATAAATATGTAAATACTACACCAGAGACAAAGGTTGCTGGAATTGTTACAGTACCTGCGACATCTATTTCAACTTCGTATTTGTGCTATGGATTTGGTGCAACAGTAGCAGTTCAGTGCAAGCTTGGAAAGAATATGGCTTTACAGCTTGGTGCAGATGCTGCATATCTTTGGGGAAATAAGGTAGAAGTTGTAACAACTGTAGGTTCAAAGTCAGATACTTCTTCTGATGATTACAAAGCAACGGCTTTCTATTTTATTCCTGACCTTTCCTTAGTTTATAGATTCTAATCGAGGTTATAACCAAACCACAGTTTTGCTTTGTCAAAACTGTGGATGAACCTGGTAATAATTTCAGTTAAAATTATCAATCCATCAGGTTCGTAATTGTTTAAAAAATTACATTCTGTTATAATTCTTTATATGAAGAACAAGCAAAAGAACGAGCTTGCAGTTTGTGGGTTCGCGACAGTTAAAAAATTAGAAAAGAATCATCCCGAAAAAATAACCCGTCTTTATTTTACAGAAGAAAAAGCGCCTCTTTTTGGTGGCCTTTGTAAAAAACTAGCAAAAAATCATGGCATTTATAATATGAAACCGGCAGAAGAATTGGAAAAACTCTGCGGTACAGTTCATCATCAAGGTGTTGTCGCCATGATACAGGCTCCTATCATTGAACAGATTGACTCAGACATCACAGATTCCTGGATTCAAAATAAAGAAAATGCAATTTTATTGGACAGAATTGGTAATGCAAATAATTTTGGTGCAATTGTCCGCTCTGCTGCTTTTTTTGGCATAAAGAATATTGTAATTCCTATGGATGAAGCACAAAGTTCAATTACAACTTCATCTTATCGCGTTGCAGAAGGTGGAATGGAATATGTAAACATTTATTCTGTACGCTCAATTGCACGACTGCTGGAAGTTCTCCAGGGGAAAATGATTCGCATTGGAACAGATTTGAAAGCTACAAAAACTGTCAGTGAATTGAATCAGTTAAAGCAAAAGAATCTTCCTTTCCTTATTGTTCTTGGAAATGAGGAAAACGGAATCAGTGATGTTGTAAAAAAGAATTGTGATGAATTAGTGATTATTCCTTGGGCAGGAATGGCAGACGGAGAAAGTAATGTAATTGACAGTCTTAATGTTGCCCAGGCTAGTTCAATCATTTTTTACGAATTGAGTAAATAGTTTCAGACTTAAAATGCCTCAAACTTTTCTCGTGTTTTATTAACTGGAAATCAATTGCCAGTGTTACTGGTATTTGACGATATAATTGCTGCTTAAAAGGCAGCTTATAGGAGTATTTAATGAAAAATTATTTTGATTTAAGTGGTCAGGTTGCTGTAGTAACAGGCTGTTCTACAGGACTTGGTGTACAGATGGCAAAAGCATTAGCTAATCAGGGTGCTAAGATTGTTGCCATTGCAAGACGTAAGGAGCTGATTGAAGCTGTAGCTAAAGAAATTGCTGATACCTACAAAGTAGAAACTTTAGCTATCACATGTGACATCACAAGCACAGAAAAAGTAAATGCTGCTGTTGATGAAATTATGGCTAAGTTTGGTCGTATCGACATTGTTATTAACAATGCTGGTACTGGTGCAGTTGCTCCTGCAGAAGACATTACAGATGATCAATTCTATAATGAAATTAATATAGACATGTTCGGTTCTTTCAGAATTGCCCGTGCCGTTGCTAAAAAAGCAATGATTCCTGCAAAATACGGAAGAATCATCAATATTGCCTCAATGTATGGACTTGTTGGTAACAAAGTTGCTCCTTGTTCTCCATATCATGCAGCAAAAGGTGGAGTTGTAAATATGACTCGCGGTTTGGCTGCTGAATGGGGTAAATATAATATTACAGTAAACGCTATCTGTCCTGGATATTTCTATTCTCCATTAACAAAAGAAACTTTGGATTCAGATTTCTTCCAGCAGAATGCACAGGCAATGATTCCTTTAAGCCGCTATGGCAACGAGGGAGAATTGGATACAACTGCAATTTTCCTTTCTAGTCCGGCTTCTTCTTATGTTACAGGTGTAATTCTGCCAGTTGACGGTGGATATACAGCAATGTAATTTGTATAGAAAGCAAGAAGATTTTATATAAAGAAAAGGCGAGCAACGATTCCGCTGCTCGCCTTTTTTATGCAATTAAAATGTTCAGAAAAAATTAAACTTTGAACAAATCTACCTGAGCACCAATCTTATCAATTGTTGCTTTTACCGTATTAGAAATACCACTCAAAGTAGCACCAGTTTCGTTGATTTTCTGAGCACCGATGGCCATTTCTTCCATACTTATACTCATATCTTCTGTTGTTTCTTTAAGTGCATTCATATCATTTACAACTGCATCACTCTGAACAGCCATATCTTTAGAAGAATTACGAACTTCGATTGTGTTGTCATTCATACTGCGGAGGGCATCTGTAATTTGTTTAGAACCGGAGTTTTGTTCTTCCATTGCAGCTCTAATCTGAAGTACGAGTTCATCCGTTTCTTTAGGTTTTGTAGAAACGAC
>JAEEGH010028419.1_pt1 | contig 11003 bp, 9 predicted proteins | sample 9134181 | NCBI WGS metagenome assembly JAEEGH01 (sample SAMN16246544, study PRJNA631951) | gut metagenome | biome: gut microbiome; feature: rumen; material: DP-attached | host: Bos | place: Iran: Karaj | collected 2018-10
GCTTGGGCACCTCGTGCATGGTGCCGATGGTGACGGAGACGCTGGTGGTGCCGAATTCATAGACATGGTGATAGATGTGATTGGTGCGGATGCTGGCCAGGTTGGAAATCAGCATGCTGGCATGGAAGGGGCTGGCCTTCACCAGGCCCCGGGGCAGCAGCCCGTGCCGGTCGGCAAAGCGGAGGAGGGCCATGAGGAAGCCCAGCAGGGGCTTCAGCTTCAGCAGGACATGGATGGCCTTGTCCAGGGACTGATCGTCCTCCTCATTGCGGCTGACGTCCACAAAGCTCTCGATCTTCTTCTGGACCGCAAAGATGTCGTCCTTGTCGTCCAGCTCGATCTTGTTCATGCTCTCGCCGCCGCCGGGCTTCAGCACCACCATGCTCACGGTCTTGTCCACATGCTCATAGATGGTCCGCCCGCCGATGAAGCGGTTCAGGTCCGGATATTTGTCCAGGGTGCGGAGATAGGCGGTGATGAGCAGGGCCATGTGATTGACGGGGCGCCCTTCCTTCCGCTTCTGGTTCATATAATTGCGCAGCGGCTCCTCCGGGATGTCCACTGTGATCATGTTCATGGCGTCGTAGCGATGGGTGAGAAAATAGGGGATCAGGAAATAGATCGGCTCGTCTTGCTTGACCTTGCGGCCATCACAACGCATGGCTTCTTCCTCCGTGATCGGGGATCAGTTGCGGGACCCCTTATTCGTTCTTCATAGAATATTCACACTTTACCCGCTTCCGGCCCGTTTGTCAATGTTTTTATCTGTAAGCGCAGATTGGGCTTGCAACCGGCGGGGAATGGGATTATAATTCCCGCTTGAGACCGCTTGCCGACATGGCCTTTGGCCTGTCGGCAGGCGGAATGCTTTTGGAGGCGAACACAATGCATATGGAATCCCTTTTGGCCGTGGGCGTAGCGGTGATCGCGGGCTTGCTGCTCACGCGGCTGTTTACGAGATTGAAACTGCCGGATGTGACGGCCTACCTGGTGGCGGGCGTGCTGATCGGCCCCTGGGTGCTGGGGCGGCTGGGCGTACCCGGCCTGGGCCTCAGTACGGCGGAGGAAGTGGATAAGCTGGAGTTTCTCAGCGATATCGCCCTGGGCTTTATTGCCTTTGCCATCGGCAGCGAGTTCCGGCTCAGCAAGCTCAGGGAGATCGGCAAGCAGGCGACGGTGGTGGGCATCGTCCAGAGCGTCATGGCGGCCCTGGTGGTGGACGCTGCGCTGCTGCTCCTGCACCTCATCCTGGGTGACAGGCTGCCCGTGCCCATGGCCCTGACCCTGGGCGCTATCGCCACCGCTACCGCCCCCGCCGCTACCCTGATGGTGGTGCGGCAGTACAAGGCCAAGGGCGCCGTGACGGATATCCTGCTGCCCGTAGTGGCCCTGGACGATGCCGTGGGCCTGGTGGTCTTTGCCGTTTCCTTCGGCGCGGCCCGGGCCATGGTGGAGGGCAGCGTCGCTGCGCTGGAGATCTTCCTGGCCCCGCTGCTGGAGATCATCTTCTCCCTGGTGCTGGGTGCGATCATGGGCCTCGTCCTCAGCTGGATCGAGAGATTCTTCAATTCCAACAAAAACCGCCTGACCCTGATGACCGGCTTCGTACTGCTCACCGTAGGCCTGGCGAAGGTGGAATTCCCCCTGGCGGGGATGGAAGTAGGCTTCTCCCCGCTTCTGACCTGTATGATGCTGGGTACCGTCTTCTGCAATGTCTGCCCGCTCTCCGAGGATCTGATGGAGCGGGAGGAGCGCTGGACCGCCCCCATTTACACCATCTTTTTCGTCCTCTCCGGCGCAGCCCTGCGCTTTGACGTCTTTGCCGACGTGACCATCGTGGGCATCGGCGTCGTCTATATCCTGACCCGCTGCGCGGGCAAGTTCTTCGGCGCCTGGCTCAGCACCACCGCCACCCACTGCGACCCCATGGTGTGCAAGTGGCTGGGCATCACCCTCTTTCCCCAGGCGGGCGTAGCCCTGGGCATGTGCCTCCAGGCGACCGAGCTGGGGGAGCAGGGCATCCTGGTAAGGAATATCATCCTGTTCAGCGTCCTGGTCTACGAGCTGGTGGGCCCGGCCCTGACGAAGATGGCCCTGACGAAATCCGGGGATATCCAGCCCAAGAGCTACGAGGTGCTGAACCGCCGCAAACTCAAGCTGGAAGGCGTGCAATCCAAATAAAAAAATGTGTCGGCTGGACCGCTTGCGGTCCAGCCGATTCTTGCACTTGAGGGGATCTACGACGCCACCAGGGTGCCGCCCAGCATGCGGTAGCATACGTCGCATGCGGCAGCCACCTCCGGGTCGTGGGTGACGATGATGACGCAGTAACCCTTGTCTGTCGCCTGTTTGCGTAGCAGCGCCACGATCGCCGCGGAGTTTTCATCGTCCAGGTTCCCTGTGGGTTCGTCCGCCAGGATCACCTTCGCTCCGCTGGCCAGGCTCCGGGCGATGCCAACCCGCTGCTGCTCCCCACCGCTGAGGTTGCCGGGGAAGCGTTTGTGCAGCGTGTCCGGCAGGCCCACGCTCAGCAGCAGGGCGTCCGCCCGCTCCGAAGCTTCGGCGGTGGAGGTGCCCTGCATCTCCATGGGGAGGCATACGTTCTCTCTCGCTGTCAGCAGGGGCAGGAGCTGGTAGGCCTGGAATACGAAGGCGATCTTCTCCCGGCGGTAGGCGTCCAGGTCCATGTCCGCCAAAGACTCCCCCTCGCAGACGATGCCCCCCTCCGTGGGGGTCTCCATCCCCGCCAGGAGGCTCAGAAGGGTAGACTTGCCGCTGCCGCTGGGCCCGGTGATGGCATACATCTTTCCGGCTTCAAATTCGGCGCTGACGGAGCGCAGCACGGCCTTCTGCCCGCCGGGATAGGTGTAGCTCAGGTTTTCAATGGACAGGATGGACATGAGATTACCTCCTGATTTGGATATTCGTCCCCGCCGCAGCGGACTTGCCTCCCTCCTTGAGGGAGGTGGCATCGCCGCAAGGCGATGACGGAGGGAGTCAGAGTGATTCACAGCGGTCGTTTCCAATGATCGCTGCTGCTGATCCTGCGCTGACTCCCTCAGGCGCTTCGCGCCAGCTCCCTCAGAGAGGGAGCCATTTCTCTCTCCCCGTCCCCGCCGCAGCGGACTTGCCTTCCCCTGGGGGAAGGTGGCAGACGCCATCTCACGGAAGGCGGCTGACGGATGAGGGGGTGGGTGGGAGTAAAGCCACAGATTTTTCCTCAGCGGAGGAAGACGCGAAAAAAACAACGCCTGTGATAGAGGCCTGCGGGCCGAATCTGCAGGAAAGGTTGTGGATCATTGGACCAGGCAAAGATCGGCCGCTTCATCGCGGAGCAGCGGCGGGCCCGGGGTCTCACCCAGCGGGAGCTGGCGGAGGCCCTGGGGGTGAGCAATCGGACGGTCTCCAAGTGGGAATGTGGGGGAGGGCTCCCGGAGCTGGCAAACGTGCTGCCCCTGTGCGCTCTGCTGGGGGTCACGGCGGACGAGCTGCTGCGGGGTGAACGCGGACCATAAGGGCGGCGCGTCGCCGACCGGAAGGGCCGGAACGACGAGGTTCCGGCCCTTTTGTTTTCCTTTACGATATGCTATAGTATATCAGATAACAGCGGGCAGGACCGCCGCCGGGCGGCGCGCCGGGAAGGAGCGGAAGAGAAATGAAAAAACGAGTCGTCGCACTCTGCCTTGCCTCGGCGCTCCTGCTGCTGGGCGCCTGCGCTTCGCCTCCGCCGCCGGAACCGACGAGCGCCCCCACCGCCCCGCCCACGGCCGCACCTGCGCCGACGGTTACGCCGGAGCCCACCCCGGATCCGACCCCCGAACCCACGCCCGAACCGACGCCGCAGCCCACCCCTGAGCCCACGCCGGAGCCGGACGAAGCGGAAATGCTGCTGGCGCAGATGACCCTCTGGGAGAAGCTCTGCCAGATGCTGATCCTGCGGCCCGGCGACCTGGGCGGGGGCGAACCCGTCACCGCCGTGGACGAGGCCCTCCGCCGGGGCCTGGCGGAGACGCCGGTGGGGGGCTTTTTCCTGGATACGGGGAATATGAAGGACAGCGCCCAGCTGCAAGCCCTGACGGGGGAGCTGCAGGCCGCCTCGAAGCTCCCGCTCCTCCTCGTCTGCGACGAGGAGGGGGGCACGGTCAGCCGCCTCATGCGCACCGTGGGCACCACGAAGGTGGGGGCCATGTTCAGCTATCGCGCCGAGGGGCCGGAGAATGCCTTTTCCAATGCCGAGACCATCGCCCGGGACCTGGCCGCCCACGGCCTCAACGGGGACCTGGCCCCCGTGGCCGACGTCTGGACTAACCCCAATAACCCGGTGATCCGCACCCGGGCTTACAGCGACGATTTTGCCCAGGCCGCCGAGCTGGTGGCCGCTGCGGTGGAGGGCTTCCATGCCGGAGGCGTGGTCTGCACCCTCAAGCATTTCCCCGGCCACGGGGGCACCGCCGCCGACAGTCATTACGGCCCGGCCTATGTGGACAGGAGCCTGGAGGAGCTGCGGGCGGGGGAGCTGCTGCCCTTCGCGGCGGGGATCGCGGCGGGGGCGGACATGGTGATGATCGGCCACCTCACCGTCCCGGCCCTGGACGAAGCGCTGCCCGCCCCCTTCTCCTATGCGGCGGTCACGGGGCTGCTGCGGGAGGAACTGGGCTTTGCGGGCGTCGTCATCACCGACGCCCTGGAGATGGGGGCTCTGGGAGACTATACCTCCGGGGAGACGGCGGTGCTGGCCGTTGAGGCGGGGGTGGACCTGCTCCTCTGCCCCGGCGACCCGGCGGAGGCCCTCTCCGCCCTCAGCACGGCGGTGGCGGAAAAGGAGATCAGCGTCGAGCGCATCGACGAGAGCGTGCTGCGCATCCTGCGCATGAAGCTGTCGATCCCGCAGAAGGAGTAAAAAGGATGGAAAGGACGCTGTATGGGGAAGAAGGCCTGGCGCTCACGGAGAAGGACGGAGAGCTGTTCCTCCGGATCGGAGAGGAAAGCTGTCTATTGGCCTGCCATCCCTATGAGCCCTGCACCCGGCTCTACCGGGGCGAAAGCCTCTGCGCCGCGATCCACAATGCTTTCACCGCGGAGGAGATACGCGCCCTGGCAAAAGGGGGCACGGCGAGAGCCGTCACCGGCAGCGAATACGACGTCGGCAGGCTCTGCCGCCTGCTGGCCTTCGCGGTGAAAAACTGCCCGGACTGCGACATCAGCTATGCGGAGGGGGCCGTGGCCCTGGAAGGGCTGAAGGCCCTGGGGGCCCTGAGCCCGGAAACGGCGGTGAGCCCGTCGGCGGTGGGGGTGCACAGGATCAGCGACGCTTTTTCCCACTCCAAAAAGCGGAAGGAGCGGGTCATGATAACGGAGGAGGGCAAGGTATATGTACGAATTAAAGGATGACGTATTTTATGAAGTGCTGAAGCGCTATCCCGAGATCCGGGTGGACTACTGTCTGCTGAAAAACGAGGGGCCCTATCGGGGGGAGGAGACCCACCGGCTGGCCCTGGCCTATGCCTTTCGGAAGATGAAGCAGGAGGAATCCGGCGAGTTGACCTATGAGCTGGGGAAGGCGAAAGCCCGCCTCATAGACCCGGCGGAGCTGCTGGCCCTGCCGGAGAAGCCCTGGCGGGAAAAGCACATCATCAAGGGCTCGATCTATGTGGAAAGCCTGAACATCACCTCGGACGGCGGGGAGGTCCCCTATTGGAACGCCTTTCTGGAGCCGCCCTACGGCTGCAATTACGGGCCGGAGGATTTCCTCAGCTTCAACGCCGTCCTCTTTCCGGGCGGACCGGAGAAGCTGATCGCTTACAGCTGGTCAACGGACTGGTCCGATTACTTCGATGCCGGCCACGAATGGTGGGGCGCCTCCTGCTGGAGCGTCTACGACCCCGAGCTGGACCGCATCGCCGTGATCTCGGCCTCCAATACAGACTGAAAGTTTCAAATCGATGCTCGCATCGATTTGAAAAGATTTGCGCGCCGCTTCCCGCACTCGCTTCGCTCGCACAGTCGCTTTGCGAGAAGTATTTTTCACGAGGCACATGTCCCCGCGAAAAATGTTTGACTTTTTTCGCGTCTGCGGACGCGAACTCTGCGAGGCTGTGTCTTGCAAAATATACGGAGCTGATGCATTTGGCATCAGCTCCGTTGTTCATCGCTCTCACGTCCCCTTTGGGGACATATCACCGGCCGCCGCAGCGGCCTCACGGCACCATGCCCGTGGCGCCCTCCAGACCGGCCCGGGCCATGGCGTCGGTGCCCCCCGCCTGAAGGTCGGGCTCCAGCTCGAAGACATGCTCCACGCTGGTATAGTCGGAATAACCCATGCGGGCCAGAGGCCGGATCTTCTCCATGTCGATCTTCCCGTCGGGCAGGATGACCTCGTCCGCGATGTGGACGCCGACGACCTTGCCGATGATGATGTCCACGGTGCCGCTCTTGCTGTCCCCGGGCAGGACGATGGTCTGCACATATTTACATTCCAGGTTGATGGGGCTGTCCGCCACCCGGCAGGGCTTCACCAGCTCACATTTGGCCTTGGTGAGTCCCGCCTTTTCAAACTCGTCCACCTCCGGGGGGAAGGGGGCGGCGGTGACGTTCATGGCCTGCCGGAGGGCGTAGGGCACGATGTTGTAGACGAATTCGCCGGTCTCCTCGATGTTCACGGCGGTGTCCTTCCGCTTGCCCGTGGGGCCGCGGTTGATGGACACCAGCACATAGGGCGGGTCGAAGGTCAGGTTGGTGAACTGGCTGTAAGGGGCCAGATTGTCCACCCCGTCGGCGCTGACGGTGCTCAGCCAGCCGATCACCCGGGGGACCGCGCAGGATTTGAAGGGGGGCCTTGCCAGGCCGTGGTCGTTTTTCGCAGTTTCGTAGAACATATCCTTACCTCCGTTATTTCGTCTCGGCTTCCGGGACCTTTGCCGCGGGCTCCGTGGTGTAGGCCTTGTCGATCTTGTCCACCTCGCCCTCCTCGATGAGCTGGAGGAAAAGCTCCACATAGTCCGGATTCAGCTGTTGCCCCGCCACACGCCGGAGCTCGTCGGCCACGGCGTCGATGGACATCTTTTTCCGGTAGGGCCGGGTGGAATACATGGCGTCGAAGGTGTCGGCCACGGCGATGATCTGGGCCACCTGGGGGATCTCGTCCCCCTTCTTGCCGGAGGGGTAGCCGGTGCCGTCGTACTTCTCATGGTGGTATCCGGCCCCCAGGGCCAGGTCCGGCGCGATGGACACGTCGCGGAGGATGTTGAAGCCCCGGGAGGGATGGCTCTTCATCACCTGGTATTCCTCGTCCGTCAGCTTGCCGGGCTTGTTGAGGATGTTGTCCGGGATGCTGATCTTGCCGATGTCGTGGAGCAGGGCGATGTTGTAGATCTTGTCCACCTCCTCGGGGGTCTTCCCCAGACGGGAGGCCAGCAGCGCCGTGTAGTGGGCCACCCGGGTGGAATGGCCGTTTGTGTAGGCGTCCTTCATGTCCACGCATTTGGCAAAGGCACCGCTGATATCCTGGATCAGGTGCAGGCTCTCCTCGTTCTTCTTTTCCAGGACCCTGGTCTTCTTGCGGAAGTACAGGATGAAGGAGCCGGAGATCAGCAGGATGGACGCCGCCACGATCAGCAGCCAGAACCAGACCTGCTCGTGGATGGCCCGGGTCTTGACGATGGTCACGGTCAGGGTCTGCTCCGCCGCCCCGGTGGTGATGTCGATGAGGCTGAGGCGGAAGTGGTAGGTGCCCCCGTCCAGGTTCGTGTAGCTGACGCTGTCCAGCTCCCGCTTGGTCAGCACCGTGGGGGCGTCGTCGAAGCCCTCCAGCTGATAGCGCACATGGGGATTGCTGAGGGAATAGGTGAAGGCATAGGGATAGATCGTCAGGCGCTTGGCGGAGGCGGGGATGTGGATCTCCCCGCTTTCCGGGACGGCGCAGTAGGCGTCGTCCACCGTGACATAGGGGACGGCGAGGCGGATGGTGCCGTAGCGGGTCGTGTCGTCGTTGATGTTGACGCTGCACACCCCCGTGGAGCCCGCGATATACAGGGTGCCGTCCCCGTCCAGCAGACTGAAGGAGTTGGCGGTGGCCACGGTGGGCAGACCGCAGGAGAAATCATAGAGGGTATAGGGGATCTCTCCGTTTGCCAGCATGGCGTCCCGGCTGACCACGTAGACGCCGTTGCTGCTGAGGATCCAGAGCCCCCCGTCGTCGTCGAAATAGAGGTCGAGGTTGTTGGAGTAGGGGAAATTGGTCACGGTGGTGACCTTTTCCTCCCGCATGTAGGCGATGGAGTTGCTGGTGATGATCCAGTAAAGCTCCCGGTCTGCGGGGTCCTGCTTGATGCGCAGGATCACCTCGGAGCTGAGGCCGTCCTCCAGGCCCACCCGGGAGACCCGGCTGCCGTCCACGATATAGATGCCGTCCCCGTCGCTGCCCAGGTAGAGCCGCCCGTCCGCCGTTTCCTCCATGCAGAGGATCTCCAGGTTGCTGATGCCCCGGTCGTTGTCGTAGGTGGCGGTCACCTTCCCGTGGTCGATCAGGCTCAGGCCTGCGGTGGTGGCCACGGCCATGGTCCCGTCCCTCAGCTCCATGCAGGCGCGCACCCGGTCGGAGGGCAGGCCGTTAGCCGTGTTGTAGATCGTCCAGGTGTTGGTTTCCCCGTCGTAGCAGGTGAGGCCGGAGGAACCGTAGGTGCAGATCCAGAGGAGGCCGCGGCTGTCCGCCTTGATGCAGCGGATCCGGGTCCGCCCCAGCAGATTGGTAAGGGCCGTCTCCCTGCTGCGGTAGCCGGCGTCCAGCAGCACCAGGCCGTTGTCCGTGCCCAGGTACAGCTCGCCCCGGTAGCGGCAGGTGGCGTTGACCACCATGGGTTCCAGCTTGGCCAGCCTGGACACGTCGGTAAAGCGGTTCGGCACGAGCTTCATGATGCCCTGGCGGGAAGAGGCGAACCAGAGGTTTCCCTCGTAGTCGCTCATCATCCGGTCCACGCTGCGGTTCAGGGGGATATCCTTCAGCTCCGTGTAGCGGTGGTCGGCGTCGAAATAGCCCACGCCGTTGTCCGCGCAGACCCAGAGGTTGCCCCCCAGCATCTGGAGGCAGTTGACCTTCTTCTGGGGGTAGGCGGAGTAGATGCGGCAGTCGGCCAGGCCCTTGTTCAGGTCCCCATAGAGGATATCGGAGCCCTCGGTGCCCAGGTAGAGGAAGCCCGGCTTCTCCGGGTCGGGCAGTATGGCGTTGATGGTGCCGGTGAGACTCAGTTCCTCCGCCGGGTAATAGGCGCTCACCCGCTGGTTTTTTAAGGTGAAGATGTCTCCGTCCCGGGTCAGGCAGTAGACCTCCCGGTCCGGCCCCGGGGCCAGCCGCCGGATGTATTCCCGGTTGATCTGGGGATCGTCCACCAGATGCAGCTCGTCATCCTGCCCCACGTAGGCCAGGCCCATGGTGGTGGCGATCAGGATGTTGCCGTCGGCGTCCTCCGTGATGTCCTGGATGGAGGAGGAATTGAAGCCGTCGCTGCGGGTGTAGAAGCGGAGGATCTCCTCCTGGGACATCATGGCGACGCCGCTCTCGTTGGTGCCGATCCAGATCCGGTCCCGGGAGTCCACAAAGAGGCAGCGGACGCTGCTGAGCCCAGTGGAGGCGTCGTAGCGGGTGAAGGAATTGCTGTCGTAGCGCACAAGGCCGGCGTAGCCCCCGATGAGGATAAAGCCGTTGGAGAGCTGCACCAGGTCGTTGGCGTCCGAGGTGGGCAGGCCGCTGGTGTTGTCGTACAGCACGGCGGTATAGCCCGCGCCGGTATTGCCGTAGGGCTGCGCTTCCGCCCCATGGGCAGGCAGGGCCCCCAGCAGCATCAGCGCCGCCAGCAGCAGCGCAAAGGCGGCGGGCAGCCGTTTTTTCCGGCGGACTAGTTCCATAGGATCAGCCTCCCTGACTGCGGCGGCCCGGCCCCCGCAGCACGCGTTGTTTCATGATGCAATATTATAGCAATACAGGCCGCCGATTGTAAAGTACCATCGGCGGCCCGCGTTCGGGTCAGGACTCCTGCTTTGCCCGGTATTCGGCCATAAACCGTTCCGTGTCCCCGCCGGGGAAGGGGGAGGGGCAGACGGGGATCGTGGGGGTCAGGCTCAGCCTCGGCGCGCCGTGGGTGGTGCGCAGCATCCCCACGCCGGGGTGGTATTCCCGCTTGGTGAGGCCCCGGGCTTTGGCATAGTCCTCCTCCGGGGGCTCCCCCTGATAGCGGCGGCAGCGCCGGGCCCAGACGCCGGGCGCTTTCAGCACTTCCAGCCAGGCGTCCGTGCCGCCCTGGGAGACCATCGTTTCCAGGGCTTTCGCCAGCTCTTCCGGCTCCTCCGGAAGCCCGGAGAGCAGGGGGATGGCCCGCAGGGCCGCCGGGCTCTCCGCCACCAGATAGAACCAGCCGTCCGCCGTCTGGAAGATGCGGTCCAGGGGCCCATAGCCCTTGGCTTCCGGTCCGGCGGGCTCGTCCCAGACCTTGCCCTCGTAGTCCAGCATGAAGGGGAGCTGGGTCAGGCCGCCGCTGCGGGAAAGGCAGGCCTGCACCCGCTGGCCCACGCCGGTCTTTTCCATGCTGACCTTCTCCTTTGTTAAAACAGTTCGGCGGCCTTGGCGGCGAAGCGGCGGCCGAAGATGCGGAAATTCTCCTTGTAATGGGCCATGCCGTTATGCTCTTCCGCGTTGGAATTGACGCCCACGGGCCCCAGGTGGATCACCGGATGGCCCTGGCTGCCGCCGCCGGAATAGCAGAGCATGCCCCACACCAGTTCGTTTGTGAGGATGGCCTGGATCACCAGCTCCGCCCCGCCGTGGGTGTACTGCTCTGTGGCGAAGGCGCCGCCCAGCTTCCCGGCCATGGCGTATTTGCCCCCCGCGCCCATGAGCCAGGTGCGCAGATCCGGGGTCATGAGGGCAGCATATACGGGGCAGCCGATCACCGCTCCTCTGGCCTCCCTCACGAAATCGGCGTCCTCCTGCCCAATCTGGAAGGCCCGGGCCT
>JAEEGH010028424.1_pt1 | contig 11001 bp, 8 predicted proteins | sample 9134181 | NCBI WGS metagenome assembly JAEEGH01 (sample SAMN16246544, study PRJNA631951) | gut metagenome | biome: gut microbiome; feature: rumen; material: DP-attached | host: Bos | place: Iran: Karaj | collected 2018-10
CATGCAGGGCAATGCCGGCGTGTTCTCGCGGGTGTTCCCCGTCTACGAGCGGGTCGACAGCGGACAGTATTTTATGCGGCGCATACCCCGGCAGGCAAAGGCTACGTCGACAATGGCAACGACGGCCAAGGACAAACTGCAGATTGACTTCTATCCCGAAGGCGGCAATCTGGTGCGTGGAGTGCCGACCCGCATCGCCTTCCAGACCCGCAATGCCGAGGGACGCACGCTGAACGTGGCAGGCGCCTTGGTGCGACGGGGCGACAGCATAGGCTACTTCAAGACCGACTATGCAGGGCGGGGCATGTTCTCGGTGACACCCGACTCGCTCGATGCCGAGGAACTCACCGACGGTCTGAAGCTGAGGCTTAACTATCAAGGAAAGGACTATCACTTCGACCTGCCCCGTCCGAAGAAGCGCGGCTACTCGCTCAGCGTACTCCAGACCGACAATCAGCTGAAGACCATCATCAGCCGCAACGACAGGACCGAGTGCCGGATGCTGGGACTGAGCGTCACCTCACGCGGGCATACCTACTACTATAGTACCGTGGACTTGACGCACGACGAGCGGGCCGTGGCCCTCATCGACAAGCAGTCGCTGCAGACGGGTGTCAACGTGGTGACGCTCTTCACCGACGACGGCAAGGTGCTGGCCCAGCGCATGACGTTTGTGGACAACCACGACATGGGCGGATTTAGACTGAAGCCTGTAGGTTCTACCTCCCTTGACAGGGAGGGGACGGGGAAGGGACTTTCGCCCTATTCCAAAGTCACCCTCGACTACCAGCTGGTCGACACGGCAGGCCGCCCGGTGCATGCTGCCCACGACTTCTCCATAGCCGTCACCGACGGTGAAAGCCGGGAAGACACCTACGACGACGGCAACGTGCTGAGCTACCTGCTGTTGGCTTCGGAGGTGAAGGGCTTCATCCCGCATCCTGAGTACTACTTCGAGGCCGACGACAACGAACGGCGGCAGGCACTCGACGTGCTGATGATGGTGCAGGGCTGGACCCGCTACGACTACGAGCAGATGATGAGCGGCGAGAAGTTCGACCCCATGCTGGCCATCGAGCGCGGACTGACGTTCGCAGGACGTGTGTGGGACGACAACGACTACAATGCCCGCCAGCATTGGAAGGTGCAGGAGAACAAGCCCTACTGGGTATATTCCGAACTGTACCTGAATGGTGATACCATCCTTACCGACCACTCGCTCGACAAGTGGAAATATCCCCGCCGGGCCATCAACCTGGGAGGCAGCGAGTGGGTGATTCGCGAAGAGGGACAGGCCCCGCAGCTGATCCTGTCGGGCGAGAGCAAGATTGACTCCACGGGCTGCTTCCGCCTGAACATGCAGCCCTTCTACGGTAAAGGGCGCATGGCCCTGATGCTCAACAAGCAGAGCATCGAGGAGTTGGGAATCGCTAAGGGCGGCGTAGGTGGCCACAACTTCCAGTGGAACACCATCAAGCGTCCGTTTTACCTGCTGGGCAAGCGTATAGAGCCGCTGAACCAATATTCACCCCTGCCCAAGGATTACGACTACTACGAGACGGCGGCACTGAACGATCCGATAGACCGCGATATGTTCCGCTATGGCTTCATGGCTGTGCCCAAGGGCAACAAGGACCGCCTGATATTCTACGACGACGTCAGCCAGACCTACATGCTGCCCGACGTGCAGAAGAAAAAGCGTCGTGCGTGGAGCGACTTTAGCGACGTGAAGCCCGTGTCGGTGATGGACGTGAAGGACGTGATGGCGTGGCTGTCGAACATCTTCGGTGACATCCAGGACTTCAAGATTGGTTCACGGCTGGCGGATGATAATAGCACCGTATTCGACCCTTACGACAACTTCCTGTACCGCATGGTGTTGGAGGATTCTTACTGGCTCGACTCGGAATCGGGGCGCGAACGCCATGCAAGGGAATTGAGCGCGAACGTTGACCGCATCGTCAATCACGTCAAGACCAACATGGCGGGCGGCACCTACCATATTGACGACCGTCCCTACTTCACTAACCTGGTTGAGATGCTATACGTCTTCGGACTCGACGGTCAGAACATGTACTACGTAGATGCCGAAAAGGATGGCACCTATCCCCACTTTACCAAGGTTACTGGCTCGGAGGCGATGCTGCCCTTGGGGTTGCGCTTCTTCCCCATCAACGAGAACTTCAAGAATGTAGAACTCTATGCCGATGCCAACAACCGACAGCTGACCCACCAGCGGGGACGCTTCCACGAGACGGTAGGGTCGTATGAATCCTATTCCGCCTTCAATGCCGACTTCCCGCTGACGTCCATCATCAACTTCACCACCGACAGCATCTACGACAACTCCCATCCGTTGCCCGACTTCTTGGGCTTCCGCATCAACTTCCAGGGACTGATACAGCCTGCTGAGTTCTATGAACCGAACTACGACTGGGAGCCGGAACCCGAGAATACCGACTACCGCCGCACGGTGTACTGGAACCCCCAGGTGACTACCGACAGCGAGGGACGTGCCCACATGGAGTTCTACAACAACGGCTTCAGCCAGTCGCTGAAGGTGTCGGCTGAAGGATTGACGGCTAACGGCCAGCCGATATCCACCACCACCATTCGGCCTAATGGAAAATGAATAATGAGAACAGATATGAGCAGCAATAGTCATAGACGCAGACGATGGATGATGAGGGCTCTCTTCATGCTGTATGCCTCATTGCTCATGACTACGGCACAGGCACAAACCGTCAGTCTGCAGGCTGCGATGAACGACTCGACGTTCCTGAACGTCCGTCTGGGCTACAGCACGGCAGGCAAGGGTACGCTGACGCTGAAGAATGCCTACCTGACCCGTCGGGGACAGCTGAAACGCATGCCTGTGGAGTGCAAGGAACTGCACTATCAGTTCGAACGACAGTCGCCCCCTTCGTTCCTCTTTTCCATGAACGTCAGCCACGAGGGACGGCGCTACCGTGTACATGGCAGCTACAGCGAGGCTGGCGGCGTGCCCGACTGCTCGTTGCGCTGCGTACCCTTGCGGTTGAGCGACAAAACCCTACGCGAAAGTGAATACCCATGAGCAAGAATAGTGATAGACGCAGACGGTGGATGATAGCTCTTCTTGCTTCATTGTTCATCAGCCCCGCAAGGGCTCAATACGTGGCTACGGTCATCGATGCCGTCACCCACGAACGACTGCCCTTTGCCAGCGTGTGGGTGGATGGCGCGACTTCCACCATCACCAATGCCGTGGGTACGTTCTCCCTGCATTGTGAGCCTACCGACGTGCTGCGCATCACCTACGTGGGCTATAAGGCAGTCTACGTTGAGGCCAGTCAGTTGGGCGAGGTGGTGGCCATGCAGCCGCAGGAGCGACTGTTGCAGGAGGTAGTGGTGGTACCCATCGGCCCGATGATCAACAAGATTTGCAAGGAGACGCTGCGCCTGCAGCAGAAATACAAGTACCGCGAGTCGAAGTTCTTCTACCGCCAGACGGCTTTCCTCGGTGCCCGCTGCTATGAGTTTGCCGAGTCGTTCCTCAAGGGCAATCCCGCCGTGGTACTCCATAACCTGAGTATCTATACGGGACGCTATGCCGGTATACAGTCCGACAGTCTGAACCGCTACACCTACTTCGGCAACTTCTACACCTTCTCGCAGCTCGAAGTGGCCGCTTACTATAAGGAACCCGGTAAGTTGGACGACGTGGTGCCCCTGTTCCGCAACTACGATAAGTTCTACGACGTCAGCTACACCGTCATCAGCGGCGACGACGGTGAACGAATCTTTGCCATCCGCTTCGATCCGAAGCCCGAGGTGCTGAAACATTACTCCATGCTCAGCGGCACCCTCTACGTCGACGAGCAGACCCTCCACATACGCCGCTTCGAGGGCGAGGGCCACAACTTCAGGGTGATGACGCGTATCCAGTCCGGCACAGGGTTGGGCGGGGCTAGCCGTTACACGCGCACCACCTCGCTGGCACACTTCAGCTATGTGGTGGAGATGACCGAGGAGCACGGCTACCCCGAGGTGCAGTCCGTCTATGTCGACGAGTCGCACGATTTTGAGGGTCAGACCATCACCACCCGCTCGCTCCTGTTCAACCTCGGTGACGCGTCGAAGAAGAAGGGCAGCCTGCTGAAGCGCATCGGCAACTGGTTTGCCGACCAGTATTCCCACAGCAAAAGGAGCAGCATGCTCGAATTCAACAGCGAGCTGCACAAGGAAATCCTGCGCACAGGCTACGACCCCGACTTCTGGCAGAAGAACGAAATCGTCCGCCGCACCCCCATCGAGCAGGCCGTCCTACAACTCTTCGAAGAAAACGACCTGTTCGGGGTGATGGAGTGAATTCTGATATCTTGTGTTACTCTGGGTAGTTACCTTCAATGTAGGCTTTAATCAGTGAAGCATGAGAGAGTGGTTTCTTTGAATTGTTGACATCCGGATTAGTGTTGTAGTCAAGCAGCACCACAGGTTTGTTCTTAGAGATGATGCGAATTGCAGTTACCAGCTTCTTGAGTTTATTCTCAGAATCAGGCCTGGAAATGGAAGTACGCCTCCGGGCACCTCTGCTCACAACCAAAGGCTATAGCATCATTGTTGCCAATCACAACGACAACACAGCTATTGTCATGCAAGATTCTGCTTCAGACGTAAACAAAAGGCTATTGAGTAAATATCTGGAGTAGAACTCATACAACAATCCTGCTGGTTCATACAACGCGGCAGGATTTTCTTTCTATGTTCAAATAGTATTCATATCTTTGCATCGACTTACAAATGAGTAGTTATTTATGATAGCTTATGTCGAAATCGTACTGCTGTGTGTATCCATCGTGGTACTCACAGCAGTATCAAAAAAGATGGAGGAATGAAACGAAAGAAGAGATGGGGCTGTGCCCTGATAGTTTTGGCAGTAGTTGCTGTGGTGGCAATCTTCGGCCTGCATTGGGCCTGGAAGTACTACGGACTGCCTGAGTGGCCCGACCGCAGGGAGTACAAAACCATTGAGGAACGGGCCGAGAAGGCGCTGGCTTTTGCACGTCGGCACAACATGAACGAGCACTATGCGCTGTTCGTTGACTATGGCATTCCCTCTGGTACTCCACGCCTGTTTGTTTGGGACTTCCATCAGAAGAAGATTGTGGCCAGTACCTACGCCATGCACGGGCCGGGTGGTGGCAGTACGGCTGAACGTCCGAAGTTCAGTAATAAGCCCGGCAGCGAATGTTCTGCCTTGGGACGGTTTCTCGTCACCAAGGAACATGGTAGCAGGCTTAAACGCAGTTTCCGGCTCAAGGGAATGGATATGGATAATCAGTCATCATACGCACGGGGATTGATGATTCATAGTTCTCCGTGGGTTGACAGTTGGTGCTGGAAAAAATGTATTCCCCTCCATCGCCTAAGCTGTAAGGGCTGTGTCACCGTCTCAACCAGAGGCATGAATTATCTGTGGCCGCTCGTCAACCAGGAAAGGAAGCCGCTGCTGTTGTGGAACTTCGTGTCAGCACAATAAAAACAATGATGCCCACGTTACATATATAGTATGGAATGGCTCAGAATATCTACCAGTACCGAATTGGTTAGAGTCGCCACGGACGAGATTGTCTATGTCCGTGCCGACGGCAACTATTCTGACCTCGTACTGACCAATGGCAAGAGCCGCAAGATGACATTTCAGCTACACTTCTTCGACGAGGTGTTCCAGCAGCTTCAGAACAATATGTTTGCCCGTGTTGGCAGGAGTCTCATCGTCAACAAGCGCTATATTCATGTCATCAATCTCACGGAACAGATACTGATATTCTCTGGCCAGCAGATAAAGGGAGACATCAAGCCCGTCAATGTGTCGCGCGATGCATTGAAGCAGTTAAAGGAATTACTTGAAAACGAGAAAGGGGTCGACAATGGATGATATAAACATGCAGAAACCAGAAGTGCCCGTCATCATCATCGAGCGTGATGAGCAGCCACAGCCTAAAGAGTCTGTGACTAAGGTCGTTGCCCCGTCGTGGAAGCGGAAGTGGCTCAAGAGAATCCTTGCGTTCATTGCGGCACTATGTTGTATGGTCGCTGTCTTCGTCGGCTATCAATTATGGAACTACTACTATAACATTGGCGTTTCCGTCTCCGTCACTCCAGAGCAGAACATCGAAAAGCTTCAGAAACCTGTTAGGCAGGAGGCACCAGAGGTTGTGATGACCAGCGACAGCATCCTGGGTGTAGCAATGGATTTCTATGCCATTCACGGCCTGAAAGCCTCCATTGAGTTCGAAGAGCCCGATACTGCCGATACCTCCGTTTACCTGTACTGTCGCTCAGCCGATCATAAGGCTGACAGCACTTACATCGGTTCGCTTGTAGTCAATGGTGAAGAACGTCAGAGCGACACCCACCGACTGGCTTATATGGCCATGCTGGGAGGCAACAGCGTCATCGGTATTTCAAGGAGCGAGAAGGTCAAGGACTTCGTGCAAGAGCGTGGTGGCTCATTCTTCCGCCAGTTCATCCTCGTCAGCGATGGCACCATCCCCAGCCGTTTCTTCCTGCATGGCAAGGTAGAACGCCGCGCCATCGGCCGCATCGGCGACCAACTCTACTACATTGCCACCCGCCACAAGGAAACCCTCTGGGACTTTGCCGATGCCCTCCGTGAGTACGGCTTCATCGACGCCATCTACATCACAGGCGGGGCCGATTACGTGTTCTGTCGCGATAAGAACGGTATCAGGCACGACATAGGTGATACCGCCGATTATCCACACACTAAATGGAAAGGAATAGTACCTTGGCTGGTATTCAGAGCGCCTTAATCATTCGGCACTCAGCCACTCAGCCATGAATTTGTCATAGACTTCATAAACACCTTGTTGATGAGTCAACAACTGCTTCTCCATGAGGGCTTGTGCTGATTTTTGCACGCTGCTGGCTGAGGCAAGATGATAGCGCTTGACAAACGGCATACCGGTAATCTGCCTGGCCTTCCCTTCACGGCTGACGGCAACGAGCAGGTCGCGTTGGCGCGCTGTCAACTGGTAGAGAACATCCTTGTAGGCCTCTTCGTTTTGGTTGATAATCTGTGTCACGGCGCTGTCCACATCCTCAATGCCTACGGTATCCCGAGTTGCGAAGAGTTGATTGAGAACTTTCTGCAAATACCAGGTTGTGCCGTCAAAACGTTCATAGATGGCGCTTACCACGCCCTCGTCAATCTGCTTCCCTGCCCTTTCGAAATGCCCCTTGGCAAAAACTTCATACTCAGCCAGTTGTACTGGCTTTAAGAACATCATCGATACACTTTGGTAGAACGGTCTTGCGGGTGACGAGAACATCTCGCTCATCATACTCTTCTGTGAACCAGAGAATATGAACACGGCATTGCGACAATCCTGCACGTATGTCCGCATCAACTCTTCTACATTCTGTTCCGGGTAGTCAGCAATAGCCTGAAACTCGTCGATGGCAACAATACATTTCCTGTCGGCAGCCCTCAGGTAGCTGAAAATTTCTTCCAGTGTGAAATCCGGCGACTTAATGTCTCCCAGTCCCATATTCCAGCTGGCATTCCCCTGTCCATCGAAAGATATGCCTGTACGTAGGGAGGTTACAAAACGGAGGAAGCCGTCGATAGCCGATTGTCCGCGTGACTTCAGACGGTTAACAATACTCTGTCCCATACGGTAAACCATATCCTGCAGATTCTTGGTTGCATAAATATCTATCAGGAAGGTATAGTATCGATTCTGTATGTCCTTTTGTGCAAAGCAGTGGTGAATTAGTCCTGTCTTGCCCATACGGCGTGGGGAAATCAGCGCCGTATGATTACCATTCGTCAACAGGGTTGTCAATTCTTGGGTTTCAGCCTTACGGTCACAGAAATAGGCTGCCGACTCGTAGCCGTAGGTAATGAATGGATTCTCAATCATCATCAATTACTGTTTTAGACGTTGCAAAGATACACGATTATATTGGAATATCCAAACAATTATCCAAAAAAGATTATCCAAATAGGATAAAACTTAAGCAAAATTGCCTCGGCCGTGGCTAACTTGCCGAGTTAGGACGGCTAATTCATAGGGTTAGCACGGCAAACTATCACATGCTTTTTGCCAAACATGTGGCTCGTTCTATTTTTTTTTCTTTGTTGTTTTACTTTTATCCGACATCTTCTATTGATGCGACAGACTGCATCTTTGTTTGACTTTAGGTAGGGGTAACTCCCCTTTTGCCCAAATCCCCACCACCCGGCAGAATCTCAGCTTAGGAATCAAAATGTGACCAAGGTCTGAGAATGATGTCTTGGCTGGTATTCAGAGCACCTAAACCATAAATACTCCTAACCTCCTAACCCAGTAGTCTGAAACCCCTTTGTAGAAAGGCATTCTGAGAGGTTAGGAGTTGCCGTGACTCCTAACCAACCCCTAACCAACTTCAGAGGAGTAGGTTAGGAGTAGGTTAGGAGTGGGTTAGGAGTTCATCAAACTCCTAACCTGCCTGAAACCCCGATGTACAAAGCATTTCAGGGCAGTCAGGTTAGGGGTTAGGAGTTTTTTCAAAAAAGCCTGTATAAAGCGAGCACTCTGTCATTCATCGTTGCATTTTTATTCGCAACCCGCATAAATATACGTCCAATGGTCTCCACCTGAGTTTCCTTACGGTAAACCCAAGGTTTGGGTAGGGTAAACTCCCAGTTTACTTACGGCAAACTCCCAGTTTCCCGCGTTCCGTTTGTAAGTGCATATATATGCATCCGACGAGGCATTTCATACAAGCCAATGAAAATACCCACCTGATTTCTTGTTCATTTCAAAAAATATTCTTATCTTTGCCCCTGTTCCACGCTAATGATGGTTAACAAAGAGATTATGACCAATAAGAACGACGAGGTGATTGGAGGATTCGACAAGGAGTATTATGATTGGATTTCGGAACTGAGCCAACGCTATCGCCAGAGCCAGATCAAGGCTGCTGTCAGGGTGAATAGTGAAATGCTCCGATTCTATTGGTCTGTTGGAAAGGATATTGAGCAGCGTAAATTTGAGAATAGATACGGTTCCCATTTCTATGAAAACCTGAGCCGAGACTTGTCATTGGCACTCAACAAGAAGAAAGGTTTTTCGCCTACAAGCTTAAAGTACACTAAGTACTTTTATTGCTTGTATTCTCCTCTTTTTGAGAATCGTCGGCAAGTTGCCGACGAATTGATGACAGCAAATCTCCAACGAGTTGTTGGAGAATCAACAGGCCCAAGTCGTCGGCAAGTTGCCGACGATTTCGAGATGCTACTTTGCATACCTTGGACACATCATCAAAAAATCATTGATAAGGTGAAAGGCGACTGCCAGAAAGCCCTGTTCTTTGTCCGTAAGACACTAGAAAACAACTGGGGGCGTGGTACACTTATGAACTTCCTCTCTACCGACCTCTATGAGCGGCAAGGAGCTGCGCAGACCAACTTTGCTATGACTATGCCAAAAGCTGAAGGCGACTTGGCGCAGGAGTACTTCAAAGACCCCTATCGTTTCGAATTTGCTCAGCTGAACGAAGAATACACAGAAAAAGAACTCAAAGATGAGCTGATGAGCAAACTGACACAGTTCCTATTGGAACTCGGAAAGGGCTTTTCTTTCGTAGGCCGCGAATACCGTTTGTCTGTAGGAGGAAAGGATAAGTATATTGACCTGCTTTTCTACATCATTCCGTTGCATAAGTATTGTGTTATAGAGGTCAAGATTACGGAGTTCGATTTTCCCGATATTGGTCAGTTGGCAGGTTATACGGCTATGGTTGACGACTTGATGAACACTCCGCATGACAATCCCTCTATAGGCTTGCTGATTTGTAAGGAGAAAAACAGCGTATTGGCTCGATATGCCCTCTCGCGTGTGAATGTTCCTATAGGTATCTCCAAATATGAACTTTCACAACAATCTCTCCCAGAAGAGTTGCAGGACAAATTGCCTACTGAACAGGAAATTGAGGAAGGACTGAAAATGATTGCCAAGAAATGATAAGCAATTGTGCAACGCACCGTTGCACAATTACCAAAGACATATCGGATAAGTGGAAATCCTCTCTTCCCACCATTGAAGAGTTGGAACAGGAATTGAACCGCTAAAGACAACCAATACATGAAAACGAACAATAATAGCGGTCAAAACAAACATAGTTTTTTTGTAAGTCTTCGGCATATGCCGAAGAATTGATGACAGCAAATCGTCAACAACTTGTTAACAAATCGATGGACTCAAATCATCCGCAAATTGTGGACGATTTCGAAAAGCTCTTCTCCATTCCTTGGGGGCATCATTGGCACATCATTGGTAGAACAGCGTATCTCTGCTCAACACTTATTCCAGCATTATCTGTTGACCGTTTCATACATCAAGGCGGGCATTTCATACAAATTGATGAAAATATCATTCAGCGTGGGGCGTTTGTGTTGCTCGTTTCGACTATCTGGGCAATGCGAAGGCCTTTACATCGTGGAGCGAGCGACGAAGCATCGGCTCCACGTCTGAGCCGGAATTACATTTTGCTTTTATTGATTATCAATATGCTACAGGTGGGCGTTTGATGTGCTGATACTACAATGTTCCCAAGCTATGACATCTTTGGCTATTGTTTCCCAAGAGGTGACAATTAGACTTTTTACCACGGAAGGGCAATTTGCAGTTGTTAACACATCGAATTGCCGTTAAGCTGTTATCACTTTTTAATCTGTTCTTGTGCAACTGTGATAGCATCATTACTAAGTTCATCATCGCCTACTGCATCAAGAACTTTATCAGCTAACCACAACGTCAGCATCTCCTTCTCGTCCTGATGCAAGTATTCTGCGAGCTTGATTACATGTTCGCGCTTTGCCCGTCTGTCACCTCGCTCTATCTTGCTGAACATAGGTGTGTCAATCTCTAATAGTGCCGCCAACTGTCGTTGCAGCACTCCTTGCTCATCTCTGAGCTCTCTTATCTTCTTTCCAAATATCATATCTTT
>JAEEGH010028428.1_pt1 | contig 11000 bp, 10 predicted proteins | sample 9134181 | NCBI WGS metagenome assembly JAEEGH01 (sample SAMN16246544, study PRJNA631951) | gut metagenome | biome: gut microbiome; feature: rumen; material: DP-attached | host: Bos | place: Iran: Karaj | collected 2018-10
AGCCAATTCAGATACGGAACTATCTTATCAAGTTCCGGGCGATATCTTAAAACTATGTCCTCTACGCTGTTCTCATTGACACTTCCGTCATTTTCGAAACCCATTGAACACCGCTCCCCTTCTGGCTTTGCGCCATTTCTAAACTGATTCGTCAGAAATCATTATATCAATTACCACAAAAAAAGTACAGATGATTTTCCCCGAATATTATACGTACCCCGGATAGTCATCCTTTAGCATGAACATGAAAAATCCGGCGAGCTTACTTACAAAAATACAGGTAAAAATCTTAAATGCAAGTCCAAGAGGCTCTGCTCTGTCAAGCTTTTTCCATGCAACAACGGTCATGGGTACCATCCATAAAAGAGGTATCAGGTAAGCTGTTGCACCGGCTATACATGCAATTATAAGCATGACCTTGATAGCTGTGACATATCCTCTGTTCTGGTTCCTTGTCTTAATTGCCGCCTGGCGCTGCCACTCATCCATTGATTCCTGTGTCAGAACCGGCTGCGCCATAGGCTGAACCATTGGCTGCTGAACCATTGGCTGCTGCACTACAGGCTGCTGCACAGATTCAGGCCTGAAAAATACAGGAGCAGGCTCCATGTCCATCACAGTCTTGGGCGCCTGTATCCTGGGCTTACCCGTAGCTGCTCCGCAGTTAGGGCAAAAAGCGTCCTCATCTGAAAGAGGTACTCCGCATGAATTACAGTTGGTCATTCATAAACTCCTTAATATAAATCAATATCTGACACCAAGGCCGTGAAGTTCTTCCACAACCTGGTCATAAGTCTTGTAGTCAATGCCGTGCCATCCAAGCTCTCTTGCAGTCTTTATATTGGCCGGTGTATCATCGATAAACACTGTTTTCTCGGGAACAAGATCATATCTCTCCATAAGGAGCCTGTATATTGCCTGATCGGGCTTAACCACATGATCTCTGTAGCTAAGGATTCCTCCGTCAACATAGTCAAGGAAAGCCATGGCATCCTTGCAGCCCTCAAGAGCCTGCTTGCTGAAATTGGATAAAACCAGTACCCTGTAGCCTGCTGCCTTAAGCGCCTTTATCCATGGTATAGTCTCTTCTCTCTTGATAACGATATCTTTGATATCCGAAAAAGCACTCTTAAGCTCATCACCTATCTCAGGATCATTGTCCGCAAATCTCTGAGTAATCTCCTGCGTAGTAAGATTTCCTATATCAAACTGAACCCAGTCATCACTGTTTACAGATGCCTTGCCCATTCTCTCTACCATCTCTTTATCATATCCCTTGTTCTCAAGGAACTTGTCCCAGGCAAAGGTTGTGAGCACGTTTCCTATATCAAATACAACAGTATCGATCTCACCATCCGGCACTACATTTCCGTACTTGTCATGCTTCTTGTTACTGGTCATAGCATCGAGAGAAGCCACGGTATGTCTTCCGGTAAATACTCCGATAGCCCAGATAAGGAGCCATAAAAGGATCGGCACAGCGATGGTCGCTGCAACGCATCCAATAAATACATTGTAGGTATCCGGTGAACCTGTGAGTGCTTCATATAAAAGAAGAAGGTACATGCCTACGAGCAGAAAAATTCCGACCCAGGCAAGCACCCTCTTATATGTTTTTGTTTCCTTTTTCTCATTCATATGGTACATATTCCTCGCATAAATATAAAATCCGTTAATGCCAGGGAATATAATACACTATAAATTATTTATTGCCAAGATATTTAAAACCAAGCATTGTGATGTCATCAAACTGCGGAGCATCGCCCACAAATTCATCGATTCCATCAGCTACGATCTCGCACATGCGCCTTGCATCCGCATCGGGTTCACTGTTAAGGACTCTAAGAAGTCCGTCAGTTTTAAAGAGCTTATCCTCGGAATTGGTAGCTTCTGTGACACCGTCTGTGTAAATAAAGAGACTGTCTCCGGGCTCTAACGTAAACTCGTTTTCTCTGAACTTAAGGCCCGGAAGCGTAGCAACCGCAGGTGAATGCTTGTATTTTACAAGTTCGAACTCTCCTCCGACCTTTCTTACAGCCGGGTGCTCGTGGCCTGCATTTGCTTCCACAACTTTTCCTGTCGAGATCTCCAGGATTCCCAGCCATACCGTTACAAACAGTTCTGCATCATTGCCCTCGCACAGCTGATTATTGACATCATAGAGCACCTGTGAAGGAGAGAGCTTACCTCCGTTCAGGGTCCTGTTCTTGATACTGGTCTTGGCATTTACCATGAAAAGAGCTGCCGGGATACCCTTACCCGAAACATCAGCCATTACAATAACGAGATGGTCATCATCCAGGAAAAAGAAATCGTAGAAGTCTCCTCCTACTATCTTGGCAGGGTTCATGGTCGCATAGATATCAAACTCTTTTCTGTCCGGGAAAGGAGGAAAATCACTTGGCAGCATATCCGACTGGATCTTGGCTGCAACGTCAAGCTCTGCGCTGATCCTCTCCTTCTCAGCTGTGATGGTCTTGATACTGTCAATGTAATTCACAATATCTTTTTCCATGCTGCTGATCTCTTCGGCAAGATCCTGCATCTCATCCCTGGTCTTAATGGCATCCAGAGTATCGTCGGGCTGCGCATTGTTCCTGGCAAAGCTGCTGACGTTATTCTTTATGGTGAGCAGAGGCCCTATCAGATTCTGTTTCAGAGCAATATAGCTAAAGACAACATACAAAGCCAGAAGTATCAGAGCTATTATTATCATGTAAAAGACATAGCTGTATAGTGTTGAAAGAATAACTTCCATGTATGTGTCAACAAATAAAAGAGCCACCACATTTCCGCTGCTGTCCTTAACAGGCATACAGCTGGAAGTCAAATATCCGTATTTCTTGGACTTTCTGACAAGATAACTCTGGGGCCTTACTCCCTCTTTATAAGCTGTCCATATCTCATCAAAGGAAGCAGCTATGGGATCCGTATCCCCCATAAAGGTGTCAGGATCGTAGATATAGCGCATGGTTCTGTCTTCATAGGGAACCATGATGTAAATATAAGCCGCGCCCGTGTGCTGCTGCATACCTCTTAGGTAAGACGACATTTCTTTATAATAGTCATCACCTCTCCAGGTAGTGGTATATTCGGCTATCTTATCGTGATCTATCTCATCCAGAATGATATTCGCTATAACATATCCCTTGTCGTTATACTCTTTTTGTATTGCGCGATTAAATATATAAGATCCGCTGAGGCACATAAGAGCACTGAGTATCAACGCAAATATGCTTATGCTCAGTACACTCTTTTTAGTTACCGTCCACCTGGTCTTCATTGTTTATCCCCTCCCGGAGCTCTTTTCTGTGTCTTACCTCTCCGGCAAACTTTATTATCTTTTCCTTCCAGTCATCATCAGGGCCGTCCAGTTGATAGGCCTCATACCCAAAGGTTCTGCCCTGCGTGCAGATGATGGCTTCATCATCGATGTGAAGGGATATCCTGTATCTGCTGGGTACTTTCTGCGGAAGGAGCTGCGAGCTGTTCTTCTGAACTTCATTAAGATGCCTGTTCCCGTTGATTATACCATCAAATTTAACACCGTAGTGTTTAAACAGCCCCTTTATATATTTCTCACTTCGAAAAGATGATGTGTAAACCCACACTTCATATCCGAGCTCCTGCAGGGTATTGATCAGCTCAGGCGTTCCAAGGCGCAGTCTTTCCTTGTAGTATTTATTAAACGGAAACTTAAGCTCCGGCTCAGTCTTATGGGTCTTCGGGTACACAAAAAGAACTTCATCAAGATCAAAGGATACCCTCATCTTTTCTTCATTATTCCTGCTTTTTTTCATCGAATTCTCCGACAATCTTCATGACCTGATCGGCCCAGTTCCCCTTTTCTTTGTCTATCTCAAAATCTTCGAATTCCTTTGTGACGGTATTGATCCTGACAACAGAATCATTGTCGATGTGCATGGTGTATTTGTACTTCTCGGCGATCATCTTATCAAGATCGGTCTTACTCATCGAGCTGATGGATTTCTGCCTCTCAGTACCGGTCACAATACCGTTGACCTTTACATGGTAGCGCTTAAAGTAATTGCGGATGTAGTCCATGGAATAGTACTTGGCAGTAAATACCCAGATATCATAGCCATACTTGGACAGATAATGGAAAAGAGCCGGAATACCGAGCCTTATATCTTCCTTAAAGAAACGGTTAAAAGGAAACATCAGCTTCTTTTCAAGCTTGCCGTCATACCCTGTTGTAAAGACAACTTCGTCCAGGTCAAAAGAAACTATCTTGTCATGGACTGCACCATTAAGCATTTCCTTGATATCGGCGTCATGAGTAAGGTTTACCAGCTTAACCGGTGCTCTCCTCCTGCCCACAGTGTAGTAGGCAGCCCATCTGTGATGACCGTTTATAAGCATATATCCGTCGGGATGCATCTTCTCGATAATAAGAGGTTCTTCCTTATAAAGATCAACATTTCTTCTAAAGAACTGCTCATACTCCGAAATGATACGATCGCTGGGTCCTACCTCAGGTTTTGTGAACTCGTCATCGGGATTGGGATGAAGCTTCATCACGTCTGCCTTGGTTGTAAAAAAGCGCTCCAAAGGGCTTGCCTTTATGGGAAATGCTATTCCCTGGTAGGTTTCAATCTGCTTTTTAAGATAGTCTTTAAATCTTTCTCTCATCAAGAATAATCTCCATCATTCTTTCTTTCGTGGTCATTCCCATCTTTTCATAGAAATGTTCTGCAGACTCATTGCCTTTCCATACATTTAGGGTGACTTCATAGCAGCCAAGCCTTTTGGCCTCGTCTTTGACATATTCAAATATCTTTTCCCCAATATGCTGTCCGCGGGCGTTTTCATCAACGCACAGATCGTCTATGAAAAGAGATTTATGAGGAACCATGGTGCTGGTAAAAGCGGGGTTCTTCAGCTGACAAAACGCATAGCCCAGAACCGTATCGCTCTCATCTGTTGCCACAAAAATAGGTTTCTCGTCATCAAGTATCATCTCTTTCAGATCATCTTCGCTGTACTTGGTCGTACCCGAAACGAATATGTCAGGTCTGATGTTTGCATGAATCTCAAGTACCTGCCCCAATAGCTCAAGGATTCTTTTTATATCTTTGTTTTCTGCTCGTCTTATATTCATATCATTGTCTCCTCCAAGCTTAATTATACACTCGGAGGTAAACAATGATAAGACAAAACCCCTCGCGCAGGAGCAGGGCCATACGCAAAGGGCCTTTTAGTGTCTTATAAAGGCTGACCTTGATCAGCCGTTTATTGTGAATTGTCCGATCAGGTTGTTCAGGGACTCTGACTGCTCCGAAAGCTCTAAGGATACAGCGCTGGACTCCTGTGCTGTAGCTGAATTGTTCTGCACAACATTGGATATCATCTCTATTCCCTTATCGATCTCTTCCATGCTCTGAGCCTGCTGGCCTGCCAGATCTCCGGTCTCAACGATCATGGCTGTGATCTCTTCTACGCTGTCTCTCATGGCATCAAGAGCCTCTGTGGTCTCTGCCACAACCGAATTACCGTTATTGATCTCATCCATTGTGTCTGCAATGAGCTGATGTGTATTCTTGGCAGCTTCACTACTCTGGTCTGCGAGCTTACCGATCTGGTCAGCAACAACCGCAAAGCCTTTTCCTGTCTCACCGGCTCTTGCAGCCTCAATAGAAGCATTGAGGGCAAGGAGTGATGTCTGCTTGGCAATGGCTTCGATGGAGTTTGTTACCTGCTCGATCTCTGCGGAAGCCTCAGTTATTCTGGTCATGGCATCAGTAACGAGATGCATCTTGCGGGCACTGAGCTCTGCGTTATCCATAACGGAAGTCGCCATATTTTTACTCTTCTCGGCAACCTCAGCCAGCTGCTTGGTCTGCTCCGTAATGGAATTTACGGAAGCTGTAAGCTCCTCTACTGCTGCAGCCTGATCCGTAGCACCCTCTGCAAGATCCGATGCGCCCTGGGACATATTGCTTGCTCCCTGGGATACCTGGCTTGAAGAATTCTTAACCTCAAGAAGTGTGCTTGAGAGATTCTCTGAAATATCAGCGAAGGCATTTTTTATTGCTTCGTAGTCTCCGATGTACAGTTCTTCGTTCTGTGAGCCGGTGGAGAAATCACCTCCGGACATTCTCCTCAGGGTTTCATCAATGTCTTTTACAATACTCTCGATAACCGTTGTGGATTCCTGAAGATCACCTGCCAGCTTGCCCAGCTCATCCTCTGAATCTGTCTGGATATTGACCTCCAGTTTACCCTTTGCCATATCATCGGCTGCGGTTGTGATGGCACTTATAGGTCCAAGGATGCCCTTTGTAAGAGCTCCTCTTGCATTCCTTGAATACATAAGAGCATAGATAACAATTCCAAGTGCAATGAGCGTCATTACGCTTACCATTACAAGGGATTGCATGTATGCTTTCTTGGCTTCAGCCTTGGCTGAAAGTCCTATCTCTTTAAAGTCCTTTACAACTACTTTGATGGCTTCATTCACGGTGCCAACATAGTATGCATAAATCTCTTCTCTGGAAGCTCCGGAGTTCATCAGCTCTTTTAACTGTTCATCTGCACTGTCAATGTCTGCAACATGCGCATGGGCAGTCGAAAGATCTCCCTTATATACCTTGGCAAGTGTATCAAGGCCATCGTTCATCTCGTCGATCTTCTCCTGCGCTCCGGCCAGCTGCTCCTGCCTGTCTGCATCATCAACGGCATTCATAGCCCACAGGTAATACTTGGCAAGAGCCTGGATCGTGATCCTTATTTCGCCCTGCTGTGTATTCTGCTCATAATAAACCTTATAGATGTTTCCAAGGTTCATTACAGCCACAATGTCGATAATGAAAACAACGACAAAAATTACAATTAAGTTGTTTCGGAAATTATTGAATACTTTTTTGAACTTATCTGCGACAGAAAGTCTTTTGAAACCATCGCCGCCAAACTCGCTTGACTTAGCACCTGTCTTTGCCATAGAGGTCCTCCTGGTATATCGGGGAAAAGAAATTGTCAACAATCTGTACCTTATATTTTAAACGATATTACGTCAAATGAATCTTAATATTGTATAAATATTTATAAAATAAAGAAAAAACATAAACATTTCAGTCACTTTTGCAACTTTCGTTTTACTTCTGCGCGTTAATAGGATATATTTATATGTGGTTTGAAACTTAGTTTCTATATAAGTAATGAGGAGGCTTTCTATTATGGTAAAAGCTGTTGTAGGTGCCAACTGGGGAGACGAGGGAAAAGGTAAGATCACAGATACCCTCGCAGACAAGGCGGACGTTGTTATCCGTTTCCAAGGCGGTGCCAATGCTGGACACACAATTGTAAACGACTATGGCAAATTTGCACTTCACACAATGCCCTCAGGCGTTTTCCACCAGCACATTATGAATATCATCGGTAACGGTGTTGCCTTTGATATCACAAAGTTCATGAAAGAGCTTAATGAGATCACATCAAAGGGCGTTCCGATGCCACAGATCATGATCTCTGACAGAGTACAGGTCATGATGCCCTATCACGTACTCTTCGATACACTTGAGGAGGCAAGACTTGCAGGCAAGAGCTTTGGCTCAACCAAGTCAGGTATCGCTCCCTTCTATTCAGATAAGTTTGCTAAGATCGGCTGGCAGATAAACGAGTTCTTCCAGGACGATGATGTTATCAAAGAGAAGATCGCAAGGATCGCTGAGATCAAGGATGTACTTCTTGTTAATCTCTACCACTCAGATCCTATCGATCAGGAAGCTCTCTTTAATCAGATCGTGGAATGGAGAGAACAGGTTAAAGAGTATGTTGGAAATGTATCTCTTTATCTTGATGAAGCAATCAAGGAAGGAAAGACAATCCTCCTCGAGGGTCAGCTCGGAACCATGAAGGATCCCGACCACGGAATCTATCCTATGGTTACAAGTTCTTCACCTCTTGCAGCATACGGTGCGATCGGCGCAGGTATTCCGCCTTATGAGATCAAGCAGATCGTAACTGTATCCAAGGCTTATTCATCAGCTGTAGGAGCAGGTGCTTTCGTATCAGAGCTCTTTGGTGATGAAGCTGAAGAACTCAGAAGACGCGGTGGTGACGGCGGCGAGTACGGCGCAACAACCGGTCGTCCCAGAAGAGTTGGCTGGTATGACTGCGTAGCAAGTAAGTACGGCTGCAGACTTCAGGGCACAACAGATGTTGCCTTCACAGTACTTGACGTTTTAGGATACCTCGATGAGATTCCTGTATGCGTTGGCTACGACATTGACGGAGAGGTTACAACAGAGTTCCCTGTAACTCACCTCCTTGACAAGGCAAAGCCCGTGTTTGAAACTCTTCCCGGATGGAAATGCGACATCAGAGGAATCAAGAACTACGAAGATCTCCCTGAGAACTGCAGAAAGTACATCGAGTTCATCGAAGAGCACATCGGCTATCCTATCACAATGGTAAGTAACGGCCCTGCAAGAACAGATATCATCTACAGAGAGAGCAAGCTCTCCAAGTAAATAAGCAAAAATAAGGGAAGGTACCTTTTAAAGGTCCTTCCCATTTTTTATTCTGTATTCAGTTGTGCTCTTAAGGTTTATACTGCTCTTACCTTAACGTAAGCAACTGCTTTCTTTTCCTCAGCGTGTACAGTTTTGCGAACCAGTGTTGAGCTGTGTACTGCATACTCTGATGTCTCGTCTTCATCCACCATACTTCCGGCTCCAAGAAGGTCTAGCGCCTTGAACTTGCCGTATGAAAGGTTCTGCTCCTTTGCCTTGATTGCGTCTGCCATGATTGCGATGCTGCTCTGGCTAACTTTGTGTCTGCTCTTTGCGGAACGTCTCATATTCAATTCCTCCATCTCATAAGAAATATGATTTTAAATGAAATGACCGGTGAAATAAAAAGGCCCCTCAACCCTTAACTTTTCACAATAAAATTTCATTTAATGGGTACATTATATCTCTTATACCCCCTAAAAGATAGAGAATAAGCCACACTTTTTTACGTTAAACCATTAAAAGTTTATAAAGTGGTTTAGACTTTTTTTATTATTTCTGCACCTTTATTCGGTCGTCTCCTGCCAGATACCGCAGCAGTGCTGCTCTTGCGTGCTCTTTATCGCTTGCTTCCACGCTGACGGTGAATCTGTAGGTGTGCTTCTTAACACCGTCCTCCTGCCTCTTTTGCTCCGCTTCGGCAAGGGACCTGTCCTTGGTATCTTCGCTTGTCATCTCCATGATATCCTCGATGGCAAACTTACGAAATTCCTCCTTGTGCTTCTCATCATCAGCCAGATACTTGTCTATGAGAGATAGAGTATTTCCAAGGTTTAGGTAATCTCCGTGGAGGAAGGACTCCATATCCAGGATATCCTGCATGCTGTCACTGGCATCTTCCCGCCAGTGAAGCTCTTTTTCAAGAAGCTCTTTTGAGCTGGTTTTATATTTCTGCTGCCAGTCCATGATGTACCATTTCCAGATCTGAAGCCTTTTCCTGTTTACGTCCTCATCAGAGAGTTCGGACATCTTCTGGCAGGCATGCCTTGTGCCTCTTGCCACAAGCTCTTTTGTCGTATCAGAGACCACATAGGTCCTGCTGGCAGTGATCTGGCTCTTCTTGGTGTTCTCGGTTGTAAGCTCAAGCTCATCGTCTGATACCCTGCGAAGAAAGAGCGTATAGTCCCCGTTGCGCGCAATAACTACAGGCCTTTCAAGGAGCACGGAATTCTTGAACTCCTCAAAAGACTTAAGCACATCATCATCTTGTACGAAACGAAACAACTTGCTCATCTATTCCTCCGGGCTGAAGGACGCAGTTACTGTCCAAGCAGCTCAAGTTTCTTAAAATCTTCTATTCTGCAAGGTCTTCCATAGTAGTAGCCCATAAGTTCAGATACAGGGTACTGTCTTGCAATCGCATCCGTCGCCTGATCCTCTATACCGGAAAAGCACGTTCTGATACCCAGTCTGTGGGTAAAAGAGGTGATGGCTTCGATCATGTATTTGACAGTAAGATTGTCTGCAACCACTCCCGTCAGTGCAGGTGAGAGGTTCACGATATCAACAGGAAGGCTCTTTACCATATCAAGAGCAGCAAAGCTCGAACAGTCAACTCCTATCTTGATTCCACAGGACTTCATGAACTCGATCTGGCTCTTTAAGTGCTCCATGGAGAGCTGTCTGCTGCTGGACTGACTCATCTCAAGGCAGATACCTGTAGCAGGGTAACCTGTCTTTCTTAAGATATCAAGTAGAGTTGTTCTGAACTCGGATCTCTCAAGCTGCATGAATGCAAGGTTTACACTTACATAGAAATCCTTGTTGTTCTTCCTGATCTCAAGAGCATCTGTGAGTGCCTTTTCAAGGATCCAGTTGCCAAGAGAGTAAAATACAGGGTCCTGCTCAAGCCAGGGCACAAATTCAGAAGGAAGCACCTCTCCGTATGGTTCCTTGCTCCATCTTACAAAGACTTCCATTCCTACAAGTTTGCCGCCCACAGAGGACACTCTTGGCTGATACTCAAGGTGGAAACCTTCAAAGTTATTTAAAACGCTGTTTCTGACTGCGTCTACAAGCTCAATGCTGCTCTTGTTGTTGTCCAGTGCATCGTTGTGGAAAATAATGAGATTTCCGTGCTTCTGGGTCTTGGAATAATCAAGAGCATACTTGGCGCTGGTGTAGATTGAATGCTCATCTACGTTATGATCTGTCGAGACGATAACGCCACCTGCAAGCTCTGCTCCCACTTTCTTATCATCAACCATAAGAGATTCCCTGGCGTAGGTTCTCATGCGCCCGTAGAATTTCTTGATCTCTTCTATGTTCATGGAATCAGAAATGAAAGCAAGGGTAGTTCCATCGCCCCTGAAGGCTCTTCCGAGGTTCCCACCCTCATCAACAAGCCTCTGGGCTGTCGCTCTTAAAATGGTATTACCCATGGTATAGCCGTATCTTCTGTTGATGCCACCAAAATCAATGTAATTGATCATGAGGATTGAGTACTCTTTCATCTGAGCCTTAAGC
>JAEEGH010028429.1_pt1 | contig 11000 bp, 6 predicted proteins | sample 9134181 | NCBI WGS metagenome assembly JAEEGH01 (sample SAMN16246544, study PRJNA631951) | gut metagenome | biome: gut microbiome; feature: rumen; material: DP-attached | host: Bos | place: Iran: Karaj | collected 2018-10
AAGAACTTCATCGAGCTCGGCTATTACCGCATGGAACGCAACTGCTACACCAAGGAGGACGTCGAAAAGTTCCGCGCCGCGGTGCAGAAGTACGTTGTGCCGATCGCGGACCGGATCATGCGCGCGCAGGCAAATCGGATCGGCGTACCCTATCCCATGTCGTTTGCGGATGAATCGCTGAAGTTCCGGAGCGGCAACCCGCGGCCTGCGGGCACGCCGGACGATATCCTTGCGCAAGGCAGAAAGTTCTACGATGAGCTTTCGCCGGAAACCTCCGAATTCTTCCGCACGATGCTCGACGAGGAGCTCATGGACGTGCTTTCCACCGAAGGAAAGATGGGCGGCGGCTACTGCAACGATCTTGCAAAGTACGAGCGTCCGTTCATCTTCGCAAACTTCAACGGCACCTCCGGCGATGTCGAAGTCGTCACGCACGAGGCGGGACACGCCTTCGCGTACTGGATGAACCGCAAACGCATTCCGAGCGAGTACAACAGTCCGAGCGAGGAGGGCTGCGAGGTCCACTCGATGAGCATGGAGTTCTTCGGCTGGAAGAACGCCGAGGGCTTCTTCGGCCCAGACGCAAGAAAGTTCAGGTACAGCCACCTTTCCGACGCGCTGACGTTCATTCCGTACGGTACGATGGTCGACCACTTCCAGCACATCGTTTATGAGCATCCGGAGTACACCCCTGCGGAGCGCCACGCGGCGTGGAAAGAACTGCTCGGCATCTATATGCCCTGGGAGAAACTGGACGGCGAGATCCCGTTCTATAGTGACGGCGAGGGCTGGCAGCGGCAGATCCACATCTACGAGGTTCCGTTCTACTACATCGACTACTGCCTGGCGCAGACCGTTGCGCTGCAGTTCTGGGCGATGATCCAAAAGGACGAAAAGGCGGCGTGGGAACGCTATATGGCGTACACTGCGCAGGGCGGCAGCCGCACGTTCGTCGAGCTTTTGAAGCACGCAAACCTCCGCACACCGTTCGACGAGGCGTGCCTTCGGGAGGTCTGCGAGATCGCGACCGCGTGGCTCGACGGTTACGACATGACCGGCATCGAATAAATAACACGGGAAGATATGCGCCCGCTCCGCGCGGCGCGGGCGCAAAAGGAGAACGAAATGATTTATGAACTGAAAGATCTCGGGAAGGTCGAACACCTGTTCGGAGACTGGGTGTTACCCGAATTAAAAGACCGTGACGGTCTTACTATCCGGATCTTTGTGACCGATCCGGACGCGCCGCGTTCGGCCATGCTGTTTACGGGCGAAGAAGAATACTTTGCGGGAGAGCCGAACAGAGAACTTGTGCAAAGCAAACAGTCGAAAGAAGTCGCGCTGCTTGCCAAAGAGGAAGCGTGGGAACCGCTTTTTCGGGAGTGTTACCCGGAAGCCGAACGGGTCACCCGCTACGCGATCCACCGGTGTAAAGACTTTGAACGGGAAAAGCTCCAGTCGTTCGCCGACGCGCTGCCTAAAGGGTACGAGATCCGGCGCATCGACAGCGAGATCTACGATTTGATCGGGAAACTCGACGATGAGGATTTGCAGGATCTGACCGGCGACTTCGACACGAAGGAGGAGTTTCTCATAAAGGGGCGCGGGTTCGTCGTGCTGAAGGACGGCGGGATCGTTGCCGGCGCTTCCAGCGCATATTGCTATTGCGATGGCATTGAAGTCGAGATCGACACCGACAAAGCGGAGCGGCGCAAGGGGCTTGCGACCGCAGTCGGCGCAAAGCTGATCCTGTCCTGCCTGGACGACGGACTGGAACCGCGCTGGGACGCGGCAAACCTGATTTCGGTGCATCTTGCGGAGAAGCTCGGATACCGGTTCGACCGCGAATACGCGTACTACTGGGTAAACGAGACGCAGAATCTCATGATCAAAGATCCCGACAAGAGCAAATGGCCGGCGTTCTGCGGCGACTATGAACCGCTGTGCAAGGCGTTTCCGCTCAAAAACATCCGGATGCAGAACGACGATCTGTACGGAACGGCGGTCAACTATCTGGGGGAGGACTTTACGTTCAAGCTGCTCCCGCTCGGAGAAAACCGCTTCGGCAGGGCGGGCGGCTGCGTGATCATCGATTTCGGCGAAAACTGCCTCACAATCGACGGGATCACCTGCAGAAAGCTGCAAGACACATAAGACAGATTGAAGAATGCGGAGGAAAACAGTATGGATCTGAAAACAACAATGGAAAACCTTGCCCGCGCGGCATACGAAAAGGGCGGCTTCAACGGCGCGTGGCTGTATGCCGAAAACGGCAAGATCGTAAGCTCGGGCGCCTTCGGCTGGGTCGATGCAGAAAACACCCTGCCCATGCGGGAGGACAGCATCTTTGAAATGGCGTCCGTCACCAAGATGTTCACGGCAACGGCGGTCATGCTGCTGGTTCGCGAAGGCAAGCTGGGGCTCGACGACGCATACACGAAGTATTTCCCGGACTACCCGTACGAGGGCGTTACGATCCGGCATCTTCTGACGCACACGAGCGGTATGCCCGATTTTGACGTGGAAGAACTGGTCGGTCCGGTGCTTGACGAAGAAAACAGGATCCCGGAAAATTGCGAGATCATCGACCTGATCCGTAAGACCGAAGAGGACGCCGTCTGTGCGCCGGGCGAAACGTACGAGTATTCCGACGTCGGCTACATGCTGCTTGCCAACGCGGTGGAAAAGGTCTCCGGCATGCCGTTCGAGGACTTTATGAAAAAGAACGTATTCGAGCCCGCCGGCATGAAGGATTCCGGAATCTACCATACCCGCCGGGACGGCAGACCCAATGACCGCTTTACCCGCAATATGATTCTGGAAGACGGAAAATACGTTCCCTCGGATCTCTCGGAACACACGAGGAGCTATGTGGTCGGTTCGGACGGCATGAACGGCTGCGACTATCTGTACACCACCGTATTCGATATGCTCGCCTGGGACCGGGCGCTGCGCGAAGAAACGGTGCTGACACGCGAGGAGCAGAACATCATGTACGCCCCGATGCCGCTCAACAACGGCGACATTGCCGGAGCAGATGAGGACAGCGACGGCTATGGCTTCGGATGGGGTTTCAAAACCGAACCGGAATCAGGGCTTATCGTTCGCCACTCGGGCGGCATGCCCGGGCTCGAAACGTGGTTCGAGCGCTTCGTTGACGCGGACAAAGTGCTCGTCATTATGAACTGCCACGATGTTGAAGACGCCAGAGCGTTCGAGAGCTTCTGGGATGGCATGGAAGCGGTCGTAAGGGGTGAGGAGCCCGAGCCCGTCGTCTGCATTGAGGATCTGGTGATCAAGGACCCCGACAAGTCGAAGTGGGAGAGCTACTGCGGAAAGTACGAGCATCCGGAGGACGAGGGGTTCGTGATCGACGAGGTGTTTGAAAAGGACGGAGAACTGTGGGCGAAAGCGATCATTGACGACGATGACTACTACGAGCAGGGAGAATTTTCGTTCCGTCTCTATCCGCTCGGCGAAAACGAATTCGGCAGAAAAGGCGGCTTCCTGAAAGTGGAATTCGGCGACGGCTGTCTCGTAATGGACGATATCACCTGCAAAAAGCTGTAAGCGTACGACAACAGGGGCGGCGGGGCGCACACCCTGCCGCCCGGAAAAGAGGAAACCGATATGATGTTTGAAATGACGCCTTGCACGGAAGACGAGGCGAAATTCATCGAAGAACAGGCGGAAAAGGCCTTCCGCGCGATCGCGCCGCCCGCACCGGATGCGGAGGAGGAAGAAATACATTATAAGATCACCGACGGGGAAGGAAACGTTATCGGCGGGTGTACACTGGAGACGGACGAATGGGAAACCGCATCGCTTTCCCGCCTGTGGGTGGATGAGCCGTACCGCAGACAGGGGATCGCCTCTGCGTTGATTCAGGAGACAGAGCGGGAAGCAAGGGCGCGCGGCTGCTATCTGATGATGCTCGGCACCTTTGACTGGCAGGCAAAGCCGCTCTATGAAAAACACGGCTATACGCTGATCGAAGCCACGCCGGACTGGCCGAAAGGACATACGCATTACTTTTTTGCGAAACGGCTTGACCGCGAAATCAGGGGCTACATTCCGCACAAGCCGTGTGCATACGAGATCAAGCGCGGCGACGAAGAAACCGCAAAAACGCTTTCAGCCAGGTTTCGGCAGTTCGACGAAGCCGTCGCGCCGCGTGAGCATGCATATATTCCGATCGGCAGAAAGGTCATGAACGAAGACGGTAGGATCATTGCCGGGATCACAGGCGGTCTTGACGGCTGGAACTACATGGATTTAGAGGCGATCTGGGTGGATGAACCGTATCGCGGGAAAGGGATCGGTTCCGATCTTCTCCGCGCGTTCGAGCAGGAAGCAAAGAAAAACGGCGCTGATCGAATGATGATTGAGCCGTTCGACCGGAACGTATCGTTTTTCAGAAAAAACGGTTACGAGAAAGTCACAAGCGTACTGGAGGATTTTCCGCAAGGGCATACCATGTACTGCATGGAAAAGCCTCTCTGAAAAACGTCGGCAACGGAATATCACGAAATCAAACTAAAAGGGGAAAACCAGTATGGATCGGAAAACGGAATACAGACTTTTGGATCTGACAGAAGAAGACGCCGCACATATCGGCGAAGGGATCGTCGCGATTGTGCCGCACGAAACAGAGGCGGATGCAGAAGAATTCGTCCTCAAGGTCGAGGACGAAAACGGCAAGATCATCGGCGGATGCGTCATCGAGGCATACGAATACCGCTGGCGCAGGATGTATCTGGACACCCTTTGGGTGGATGAACGCTATCGCCATCACGGGATTGGCTCCATGATCATCCGCGAGATCGAGCGGATCGCAAGGGAAAAGGGCTGCCGGGTCGTGACGCTCGGCACCGCAAGCTTCATGGCAAGGCCGTTCTATGAAAAACACGGCTACACGGTGTTTACGACGCTGAAAAAGGCGAACGGCTACATCAGCTATTCCATGGTCAAGTATCTTGACCGTGACACGCCGGACTACGTGCCGACCGACAACAGCGGCACGCGCTTCCGGCTCTCGCTCGGCAGCGACGGCGACGCGAAAGTGATCGTAAACGGCATTCATACGTACAGCGAAGCCTACGAGCCGGAATACGAGAGCGTCGATTTTTACAAGAAGCTTGTCGACAAAGACGGCAGGCTTATCGCGGGCGTGATCGCAGATGTCGACAAAGGCGCTTTGGGCTATGTCGAAGGGTTGTATGTGGAAGAATCGCTGCGGCGAACGGGACTCGGCACGGCTCTTTTGCAGAAAGCGGAAGCCTTCGCAATGGAAAACGGCGCGCCGATGATCCTGACAAGTGCGGGCGACTGGAACGTCGACTTTTTCAAAAAGAACGGCTATCAGCTCCGCGGCGAGCTCAGGGACGTCCCGAAAGGACATGACTGCTACGAGCTTTACAAGAACCTATAAAGCGGCAAAAGCGGGGGATCCGGTCACGGATCCCCTCTTTTCAGCCGCAGAAAAACGGTCGTAATCGAAAACTTGTAACAAAAAAGTGCAGATTTAGACGCATTTCCGTGCTACAATGCCGATATGAAAACGAACATGAAACAGATATTGATATTCCTGTGCGCGGCGGCGCTACTGCTTGCCGCCTGCACGGGCAAACCGCAGCAAGCGGCGGATCCGATCCAAACGGAGATCACGGAAGAGACCGTTCTTCCGGCGCAGACCGCCGGAACGGAACCCGCCGATACGGCCGCGCCGACTGCCGAAGCGCGCGGTCCGGTCGACCTTGACGAATTCGTCGGCGTCTACGCAAACGAAAATACCGATTTCGTCGTGATCGAGGAGATCGAAGACTCGTACATCATGTCGGTCGTGCTGTACCGTCTGATCGGACTGGACGGCGGAACGGTCTCCGCATCCTCCGACGGCGTCGTCTTCCGTTCCGTCGATCCCGAGGGCAATCCGATGACGGTCACGTTCTGTCGGGACGGGGAGCAGTACGCGCTGCGCGTGGACGAAAGCACATGGGAATATCTCGCGCCGGGAACGGTCGTTTCCGGCTTTGAGCGGGTCGAGAGCCTGCCTTCTACCGGCGAATACGGCGAGCAGATCGATGAGGAGGAGCTTCCCGAGGCGCCGAAAGGTCACTATACGTTCAATCCCAAGGTCTGCCCCGATTTTATGGAGGAGGTCTTCGGGAAGGACATGTGCGACGCGTGGTTCAATCTCGTCGATGCGGTGCTGAACGGCGAAAACACGTTTGCCTGCAAGGATCAGTACACCTATGACTGGATGATGGGGCAATTCCGGGAGTACCTGCTGCCGATCCTTCCGGAGCTGATCGACTACGCGTGGGATCGCGAACACTCCGTGATCGACGGCGTTGCGAGCTTCACATGGCTCGTCCCGCCGGAGGAAGCCAAGGCGCGGATCGAGGAATTCGGCAAACAGATCGAGGACATCCTGAACGTGGTGTTCGAGGACGATGACTCGGATTTCGAGAAGTGTCTTGCGCTCTATATCTATTTTTCCGACCATTATACCTACGACTGGGATACGTACGCGAAGATGAGCGACGCGTATGTGGACTATACCTCATGCTACCGCTTCTTTCAAACCGGGATCGGCATCTGCCACGAGATCTCCTCGGCGTACTCCTATCTGCTCCTCGAGGCGGGCGTGCAGGCGACCACGATGAGCGGCAACCGGTCCTATGATCACGAGGGACATCAATGGAGCTATGTGCGCATCAACGGGAAGGAATATCACATCGACCCGACCTATGTGCTCGGCACCGGCGGCGCGCTGCGGTATTTCATGATGACCGACGCAAAGCGCGAGGAAGAGGATTCTTACGACCCGGCGACGTTCTATGCCGTGTCCCATTATTCGCAGGACCATCCGCATCCCGCCTACGTTGCGGACGACGAGACGTTCTCTCCGCTGTGGGATCTGTGCTTTGAATCGCTGGACCGAAAGACCCATACCGTCGTCTGCCCGATCGAGGTCGGCGATTACGGCGAGCGGTCATATTTCAGGTTCGACTATACCGGGTATTGAGCAAAAGATGTGAGGAAATACGGTATGCTTGAGAAGATGGACGCGTTTTTTGAAGCCCGGCTGAACAGGTACGAGGAGCACCAGCTGACGTGCATTGCATCGGCGCGGGAGTTCTATCCGTTTACCGCAAGCTGCCTCCCAGAGGCGTCGGATTCCGAAATTCTGGATCTGGGATGCGGTACCGGACTGGAGCTCGGATTCTATTTTGAAACGGTCCCGACGGCAAAGGTCACCGGGATCGACCTTGCGCAGGGGATGCTGGACGCGCTTTTGAAGAAGTTTCCCGACCGGTCGCTGACGCTGATCGCCGGTTCCTATTTCGACGTACCGTTTGCGGAAAGCGCGTTCGACGCGGCGGTGTCGGTCGAGTCGCTGCATCATTTCACAAAGGAAGAAAAGATCCCCCTGTATGCGAAGGTGCAAAGAGCACTGAAGCCAGGCGGGTTTTTCATCCTGACGGATTATTTCGCCGGTTCGGACGAAGAAGAACGGTCCCGCCGCGCGGAACTGCTCCGATTGAAGCGGGAGCAGGGCATCGAGGACGACGCGTTCTATCATTTTGATACCCCGCTGACCGTCGCGCACGAAACGGAAGCCCTGCTTGCCGCGGGATTTTCCTCCGTTACGGTTCTCAAAAGCTGGGGCGCGACGTATACGCTGAAAGCGATCGGATAACCGTCTGGATCCTAAAGCGTTCGTCCGCGAAAACGGTTTATGAAAGGACGGAAAGCAGCGGATGATCGCCGTTTTCAAGCACGGCGCATATGAAAAAGAAAAAAGTCCCAGGTTCTGGGACTTTTTTGTATGGATGCCACTCAGACGCCGCGGAAATAGGCGACGGCAGATTCAAACAGATGACTGTCGTAGCAGCCGGGAACGTTCTGATAGAGATCCGGACCGATGCGTTCGGAGTGTCCCATCTTGCCGAGGACCCGGCCGTCGGGCGAGGTGATGCCCTCGATGGCAAGGACAGAGCCGTTCGGGTTGAACCGCAGATCGGAGGTCGGAACGCCGTTCAGGTCCACATACTGCGTGGCGATCTGCCCGTTTCGGATCAGCTCCGCAAGAACGGCGTCGGACGCGATGAAGCGCCCCTCGCCGTGGGAGATCGGCACGCTGACGACGTCGCCGACCTGAAGCCCCGAAAACCACGGAGACTTGTCGGAAACGACGCGGGTGCGCACGATGCGGGACTGGTGACGTCCGATCGTGTTGAACGTCAGGGTCGGGCTGTCCGGATCCGGATCGGTGATCCTGCCGTACGGCACGAGTCCGAGCTTAATAAGCGCCTGGAAGCCGTTGCAGACGCCCAGCATCAGACCGTCGCGGCGCTCGAGAAGCGTCGTCACGCCTTCGCGGATCGCCGCGTTCCGGAAGAACGCGGTGATGAACTTGCCGCTGCCGTCCGGCTCGTCGCCGCCGGAAAACCCGCCCGGGATGAAGACGATCTGCGCGTTTTGCAGGGCTTCGGCGAAGCGGTCGACGGAACGGCGGATGCCGTCGGCGGAGCGGTTGTTGATGATCAGGATCTCCGGCTCGGCGCCTGCTTCCCGGACCGCCCGCGCGCTGTCGTACTCGCAGTTGGTGCCGGGGAAGACGGGGATCAGAACGCGCGGCTTTGCGCAGCGCACGGCGGGCGCGATCCGGCGTTCGGCGTGATAGGAGAGCGCTGCATAGGTCTCGGGCTTTTCGTCGATCCCGGCGGGATAGACGGATTCGAGACGGCGTTCCCATTTCATGCGCAAATCATCGGCGTCCAGATTCGTTTCGCCGTATGTGAAGAGCGGCGCTTCGGTGACGTCGCCGACGGGCCTGCCGTCCGGCACCTGTTCGGTGACTTCCGCAAGGAACGAGCCGTACTGCTTTTTCGTCAGTTCCGCCACGGGGATCGTTTCGTCGAAGCGGAATCCGAAGCCGTTGCCGAAGGACATCTTCAGCACCGCCTCGAGCACGCCGCCCGGACCGACGGCATAACATGCGGTGACGATCCCCGCGCGCTGCAGCGCGGTGATGCGATCGAACAGCGCAAGCAAAGAAGCGGCTTCGGGCAGCCCGTTTTCGTCCCGCTCCGGGGCGAACAGGAGCACGGAATGTCCCGGCGCTTTGAACTCCGGAGAAACGATGTGCGCCGTTTTGTCGGTCGTGACCGCGAAGCTCACGAGCGTGGGCGGCACGTCCAGCGTTTCAAAGGTGCCGGACATGGAATCCTTGCCGCCGATCGCGCCGACGCCGAGCTCCGTCTGCGCGCGGAATGCGCCGAGCAGCGCGGAAAGCGGCTGTCCCCAGCGCTTCGGATCGCGGCCGGGCTTCGCAAAATATTCCTGAAAGCTCAGATAGACGTCCTCGAACTTCGCGCCGGAAGCGACCAGCCTGGAGACGGAATCCGCAACGGCAAGGTACGCGCCGTGATAGGGGCTCAGGGAGGACAGATACGGATCGAACCCGTACGCCATCAGCGAACAATCATCGGTTCGGCCCTGCTCCGCGGCGATCTTATGGACCATCGCCTGAACGGGCGTCAGCTGGTTTTTGCCGCCGAAGGGCATCAGCACCGTGCCCGCGCCGATGGTGGAGTCGAATCGCTCGGAGAGCCCGCGGTGCGAGCAGAGATTCAGATCGTCCGCGATGTGCTCGCAGGCCGCCCGGAAGCTTGTTTCCTCAGCCGGTTCTTCCTTTTGCGGCGCGGCGGTTTCGATGCTGATATGCTTTTCCGCGCCGTTAGAATCCAAAAAGGCGCGGCTCAGGTCCACGATGCGCTTTCCGTTCCAATGCATGACCAGGCGCGGTTCTTCCGTGACCTTCGCCACGACGCACGCTTGCAGGTTCTCCTGCGCGGCAAGCGTTAAAAACCGGTCGGCGTCTTCGGGCGCGACGACCACCGCCATGCGCTCCTGTGATTCGGAGATCGCAAGCTCGGTGCCGTCCAGACCTTCATACTTGCGGGGCACGGCGTTGAGGTCGATTTCCACGCCGTCCGCCAGCTCGCCGATGGCGACGCTGACGCCGCCGGCGCCGAAATCGTTGGACTTCTTGATCAGGCGCGTCACTTCCGGGCGGCGGAACAGGCGCTGCAACTGACGCTCCTCAGGGGCATTGCCCTTCTGGACCTCGCTGCCGCAAGTCTCCAGCGAAGACTCGGTGTGCTCCTTGGAGGAACCGGTGGCGCCGCCAATGCCGTCCCGGCCGGTCCGGCCGCCCAGCAAGAGGATCACGTCCCCGGGTGAGGGGCTTTCGCGACGCACGTCGGACGCCTTGACGGCACCGACCACGGCACCTACCTCAAGGCGCTTGGCGGTATATCCGTCGTCGAAGATTTCGCGGACGTGCGTGGTCGCGAGGCCGATCTGGTTGCCATAGCTGGAATAACCGGCGGCGGCCTTGCGGCTGATCATGCGTTGCGGGAGTTTACCCGGAAGGGCGTCCTTCACGGCGGCGGTGATGTCGCCGGCACCGGTCACGCGCATCGCCTGGTACACGTAGGCGCGCCCGGAAAGCGGGTCGCGGATGGCACCGCCCAGACAGGTCGCGGCACCGCCGAAAGGCTCGATCTCGGTCGGATGGTTATGCGTCTCGTTCTTGAATTGCAGGAGCCACTTCTCGCGCTGGCCGTCCACATCCACGTCCACGAAAATGCTGCAGGCGTTGTTCTCCTCGCTCTGCTCCAGGTCATCCAGTTTGCCGACAGAGCGCAGGTAACGCGCACCGATCGTCGCCAGCTCCATCAGGCACAGCGGCTTATGCTCTCGGCCCAGCTCCCGGCGGATGTCGTGGAAACGGCCGAGCGTGTCCTCGATCTCCTCCTTGACGAACGAATCGTCCACCTTGATGGACGTCAGCTCCGAGGTGAAAGTCGTGTGGCGGCAATGGTCGCTCCAATAGGTATCGAGGATGCGCAGCTCGGTCTCGGACGGGTCGCGGCCTTCCTGCTTGAAATACCGGACCACCTCGCCGAGGTCGTCCGTGTTCATCG
>JAEEGH010028431.1_pt1 | contig 11000 bp, 6 predicted proteins | sample 9134181 | NCBI WGS metagenome assembly JAEEGH01 (sample SAMN16246544, study PRJNA631951) | gut metagenome | biome: gut microbiome; feature: rumen; material: DP-attached | host: Bos | place: Iran: Karaj | collected 2018-10
GCGCTCCTGGAAAAATCAATTACTGCGCATATCTTGATCGCGGAATCTGGTGTGATAATGTAAGTACTTCTGACGGAGCAATTTTTCTTGAAGACAGCCATGGCATTACTTTTTGCGTAGGGGCAGGGGCAGTAGCAGAAGGTGGAGAGTCTGGAACTCGCGGAGTTTGTTTTTACGGTCAGGCTTGTGATGAAGTTCTCTTTTTTATTGATATCCAGTCTATGCGCTGGAACAAAAAATGGAATGACAAACCTGTTACTCCAAAAAAGTTTAATAAGCTTGCTCAAAAAAATGTCTGGACGGTTGAGTGTAAAAAAAATCTGCAGGAAATAAAAGCACGCATAAATAAAGTTGGACTTTCTGTTGCTGCCGAAGATTTTTTTGGCTGGCATCTTGTTGAATATAAAAATTATTGGGACCGCGTGAATGTGCAGATCGGCGAGGAGGCCTTTCGACCCCTTCGACAAGCTCAGGGACCGCAAAATGATATTCCAACTCCGGAGCTCCTCAAATCTGCAAGTGCATCTAATACTGTGTTAGTAAATCAATATATAAATTTCTCACGCTATCTTTTAATATCAGGAAGTCGAAGTCCGGGCCTGCTTCCATTAACCTTACAGGGCTTGTGGAACGGCTCAATGGAACCTCCCTGGCAGAGTAAATATACAATCAATATAAATGCGCAGATGAATTACTGGCCTGTAAATATGGCAGCCTTGAGTGAATGTGAGCTTCCTTTGTTTGAGCTTTTGGAACGTGCATATCCAAACGGAAAATATATGGCTCAAAAAATGTATGGCTGTCGTGGTTATATGCTTCATCATAATACTGATTATTGGGGAGATGCTGCTCCTCAAGATGCATGGCTCCCTGCAACTTATTGGACTTTAGGCGCTGCCTGGCTTGCAACTCATATCATAGAACATTACGAATACACAATGGATAAGGCCTTCCTCCAAAAATACTATTACCTCATGCACGAAGCGGCATTATTCTTTGTTGATTTTCTTGTTCCTTCCAGCGAGAATGCTGCAGACGGAAAGCCTTATCTTGTAATTAATCCAAGTCTTTCGCCGGAAAATTCTTATGTTACAAAAACTGGTGAAGCCGGAACTTTTTGCGAAGGCTGCCAGATGGATAACATGATTTTAGAGCATCTTTTAACCGGCTGTAAAAAGGCTCGTGAAGTCCTTGGTCAAAACTGCACTAACAAAAAATCACATGCTTACGCTCAAGCTGATTTTGATTCTTTTGATTACATACTTGCTCATCTTAAAAAGCCAGCTCTTAATGCCGACGGCTCTTTAATGGAATGGAACCGTGAAGTAGAAGAAGTTGAACCTGGACACAGACACATCTCTCATCTTTACGGACTTTTCCCTGGACACACAATTACTGTAGAAAAAACTCCAGAGCTTGCACAGGCTGCAAAAAAGACTTTGCAAAAGCGTCTTGAAAATGGCGGCGGTCACACAGGCTGGAGTCAGTCCTGGATTATAAATTTCCGTGCGCAGTTAGAGCAGGGTAATGAAGCACTTGAATCTCTTGTAAAGCTTTTTACTCATTCAACGCTGCCTAATCTTTTAGATAATCATCCACCGTTCCAGATTGACGGGAACTTTGGAAGTCTTGCAGCAGTTTACAGAATGCTTGTTCAAAGTAATTTTGACGAGAAAGGTAATGTAATTGTAAAATTGCTCCCGGCCCTTCCTGAAGAAAAAGCCTGGCAGAGTGGAACTGTTAGAGGTCTTGCAATTAAAGGCGACTGGACAATTGATTTTGAATGGAAGAACGGAAAGATTGTTAGTCAAGAACTGCATCCTGGAAAGAATGCAATTCCTGAACAAAAAATTACATTGATCCCTTCATCTCAAGCTTGATGAGGTTGTTCATTTCTACAGCGTATTCAAGTGGCAATTCCTTGCTTACAGGATTTGCGAATCCACTTACAATCATGCTGCGGGCGTCGTCTTCTGGAATGCCGCGGGACATTAAATAGAAAATCGCGTCATTCGAAATGCGTCCAATTTTCGCTTCATGTCCTACATCGCATTCATCAGTTTTTATAACCATTGCTGGAATTGTGTCTGAACGGCTGATGTCATCGAGCATAAGGCTTTCGCAGGATACGCTTGTTTTACTGCCCTTTGCATTTTTGTCTATATAAACTGCGGAACGGTAAATGCTTACACCACCGCCCTTAGAAATTGACTTTGTAGAAATTAAGCTTGTTGTTTCCGGGGCAAGGTGAACCATTTTTGCACCTGTATCAAGCTCCTGGCCGGCACCTGCAAATGTAATACCTGTAAACTCAGATTTTGCACCGCGACCAACTAAATCACTTTCTGGATACAAATAAGAAACATGGCTTCCGAACGAACCGCTTACCCATTCAATTGAACCGCCTTCTTCGACCTTTGCACGTTTTGTGTTAAGGTTGTACATATTCTTAGACCAGTTTTCTATAGTAGAGTAGCGCAGATGTGCTCCCTTCTTTACAAAAAGCTCTACGGCACCTGCGTGTAAGTTTGCCTCGTTATATTTTGGAGCAGAACAGCCTTCAATAAAATGAAGGTCTGCACCTTCGTCAACAATAATCAGTGTGTGTTCAAATTGTCCAGCCCCGCGCGCATTCAAACGGAAATACGACTGAAGCGGGAACGAAAGATGCACACCCTTTGGAACATATACAAATGAACCACCAGACCAGACAGCGCCATGAAGTGCTGCAAACTTGTGGTCGCGTGGAGTAATCAATGTCATAAAGTATTCCTGAACCATCGGACCCCATTCTTCGCTCTTCAAGGCCTCTTCAAAACCAAGGTAAATAACACCCTGCTTTGCAACTTCTTCCTGAACATTGTGGTAAACAAGCTCACTGTCATACTGAGCGCCAACGCCTGCAAGTGATTTTCGCTCTGCTTCCGGGATTCCTAATTTTTCAAAGGTTTCTTTAATATCATCAGGAACATCTTCCCATTTTCCACTCATTTGAGTTTTTGGGCGAACGTATGTTGCAATGTTATCTATGTTGAGTCCGTCAATCGAAGGTCCCCATTTTGGAACCTTAAGCTGATTATAAAGCTCCAGAGACTTTAGACGGAACTCGCGCATCCATTGAGGGTCGCCTTTTTCTTCTGAGATTTTCTGTACAATTTCCGGAGTGAGTCCGCTTTCAATACGGTAAAAATCCTTTTCGGATTCTGCATAGCGGAAATCATAGAACTCGCGGTTTATATCTTGTATGTCTAATTTTTCTTCCATAATTTATTTAATGAACTCTTCAAATCCTTTTTCATTGATCTGCTTGAACAGCTGACCATCACCTGTCTTAACAATGTGGCCCTTTACGATGATGTGAGTTTTATCAATATCAAGGCCTTCCAAAAGCTTTGTTGTATGTGTGATTATAAGAAGAGATCCGTTTGTAAGCTTGCGGTATTCGGCAATTCCTTTTGCAACTACGCGAACTGCATCAACATCAAGGCCGGAATCTGTTTCATCAAGAATTGCAAAGGCAGGCTTAAGCATAAGAAGCTGAAGGATTTCTGCCTTTTTGCGTTCTCCACCAGAAAAACCTACGTTAAGATCGCGCTTTGCATATTCAGGCTTCATATCAAGCAGCTCCATACAGCGCTGAAGCTCCTTCTGGAAATGGAAAAGCTTTACATGTTCGCCTGTAATCTGCTGAATTGCAGAACGGATGAATGCTTCGAGCGAAATGCCAGGGATTTCAAGAGGCTGCTGGAAGGACATAAACATTCCAAGACGGGCACGCTTGTCGGCACTTTCTTCAGTGATATCTGTATCCTTAAAAACAATCTTTCCGCCGGTAATTTTATATACAGGGTTTCCCATGAGAGTATTTCCAAGCGAAGATTTTCCGGCTCCGTTTGGTCCCATAAGAGCATGAATTTCGCCCTGTCCAATTTGTATATTCAGGTCGTTGAGAATCTGTTTTCCGTCCTCAAGTCCCGCATTTAAATTAGTTACATCTAACAACATGAGTATAATATACAGAAAAATCGAGGTATTAACAACTATATATGTATTTTGGTCATGTATTCTTGAAAAAATGGGAATGTGGATTTACAATTATGTTGGAGGCCGTATGAAACACCGTGCACTTTTTTTGTCTGGACTTTTGGCAATGCTTGTTTTAACTTCCTGTGAGAATTTTCTTGATGGCGCTGGAGTAAAAAAACAGATTGTAGAGCAGATTGAAATTAACAATTCAAACCCGGTAACAATTTATATTTCTGTTGAACAGGGCTCGGGTTCTGTAAATCTGGAACGTATTTCGGCCAAAAAAAAGCAAAAGTTTGATTTAGTGTTTACGCCTTCTGCTTCCTGGCAATTTGTCGGCTGGGAAGTTTATGACCATCTGACAAAACAGAAAATTGACGATGCTATAATCTTTACAGATTCAACTTCTCCAGATACAAAAGTTACAGTTGTCAAACCCTTGGAAAATATTGAAATTCGTGCAAGATGTCTTAAGGTTCTGGTAACCCCTGAGTCTGGTTCTATAAACTGGGCCAATATTCCTATAAAAATTTTGTTTAATGTTCCTGTAGAGCAGGAGGTAGCAGACTCTGTAAAAATAGAATATGGTGGTGTGTCGCTTAGGGAGCTTGCGCTTTTTGAAGAACCCGTTCTTAGTGACGATAAAACTCTTATTACAATTACTCCAAAGCCTACTGCGCTTGCTGCATACATAACAGAACAAAATCTTTCACTTATAAAGCTTGATGTAATTCTTGGTTCTAAAATCAAAACTCAGGGCGTTGAAATCCCTCTTAATTCTTCGTTCCAAAATTTTACAATCTGGTACGAAATGTTTATTGAACAGGAAAAGCCGGTAATACATGATTTTTTTGTTACACATGTTCCTTCAGAAGAAAATACTCCTGCATTGAATCTGACCTTGAGCACAATAAATGCACAGGACAAATTTGTTTCAAAAACAATAGACGATCTTGAAAAGAATGATGAAGATATTCTTCACAATAGAACTTTGGGTACAGTATATCTTTACGGCCGCTGTTATGATAAAGATTCTGGAATAGAAAGTATAACCGTTTATGAAAAAAGAACTAATCAGCAGGATGGTTATTCTATTATTGGAACTTTACTAGAAGAGAAGGAAATTATTACCGAATATACTGCTGAAAGCTCTGATGCAGAATTCCTGCGTGATGAAAATGGTAATTTTGTTTTCCGTATAAAATATACTCTTCAGGGAAATGCCGATGACCCTAAAAATGGAGCTGTGCGTTTAAAACTTGAAGCAAAGGATATGGCCGGAAATTCTTCTGAGAAAAAGCCGGAACTATCTTTAATAAAAGTAAGCGAAATTCAGTTGGGCGATGTAAAGGTTCACAATTATTTATATAATTGTTTTTATGAAGAAGGAACAACAAATCATCCTTTAGCCGGTTTGGGATTGAATTGGCAAAAAACATATGATTTTGATTATGAGTATTATGAACAAAATGCAAAGAAAATATATTTAAATGATTTTGCAAAGGATTATCCAGATGGTGATGAAGTAAACTGGAGTAGTATAAACACTTATTCAGATATTCATGAATTCATATATAAAAATACTGTAATTTCGGCAGATAAGCTTACAGTAAAAATGCAATTAATGGATGGTGACGAACAGAAGAGTGTAAATATGCAATATGATTCTGAGCAACAAACCTGGAATATTGATTTACAGCAGGCTTTTGATGTTGCTGACCTCTCTGGCAAAGGTTTTAAATTGATTGTTACAGATGATATGGGACTTACTGGTGAAAAAGAGTTTACTTATCCATGGAAAGCAGACTGTTTATGTAATGATATAAATAATAAATATAGTATAAAAATGATCAGTAATGATTATGAAGAGTCAGTAAATCCAAAGTATCAGGTACTTATAGTTTATAAAATAAATGGACAATATAAAGCAGGTTTAAGAAAGTTTCTTTACAGTAAATATGAATATTATACAATTCCGGACAGTTCTACAGAATGCTTTCTTTTTCTAATGCTAGATAGTTTCAATTCAGGATTTGTCAGCGAAAAATCTAAAACCTATTATCCAGCGAATGTTGGTTCAGAAGATCCTGCTGCTATAGAAACCTGGGGAACTCCTTCGTATTCTTTTTCTAAAAGTCAGATAAGTAACTGTGTAGATGTTATTATAACAATAAATGAGCACGCCTGGGATAACAACAGATATGATTTAATCCGTGCTGATGCAAGTTTTATAAAAGAAGGCTTTTTTGAAAATGGAAGCAACAAAATTGTTATTCCTGTACAAATTGAATTATTAAAAAAGCAGGAAAATGTAATAAAACTTTATGGAATAAAGGATTCCGTACCTGGTCCTGAAACTTTGATTACAATTACTCAACAGACTCAGGAAGCTATGCTGCAATATGATAATTATATAAGCAAACAGATATTTAGAAACTTTAATGCTTATTCTAATAAAAATGTATATATTAAAGATTATGAAACTCTGGCTATTACTTATTCTTATGATGATGATAATGATATAGAGTATTTTAAGTTTAAACTAAATGATAAGAACGAAGTAATTTTTAAACCTGCAGATTACACAGATACAGACGGATATGTAAATGGAACTAATAATGAAATTAAGTATTCGAACCTCGGAACGAAGGATGCTGCAATTGAAATTCCTGAATGGTATTTCCGTAAAGACAATAATGTAATTACTTATGAGAAAAAAGATTTTGCAAATAATCAGGTAAAAGAGACTGTAAAATTTTCATACCCGTGGAAAATGCAATATGAAGGTTTGTTTCCTTTTGATGTTCTGCCTCAGGATAATGGAAAATGGAGAATAGAAACAAAGCCATGGACTAACGGGTATTCTGACAGGGTTGATTTTTATAATTTGTCTGGTTCCGATATAAATGCTGTTTTTGATTACTTTACGCTTTTATCATATAGTTATTCTTCATCTCAATTGGAACCTGGTTATGCTAAAGCTGGTAAATCAGATATAGTTTTCCCTGAAGATTCATTTATCCGTATTGTCCCGCGTTCCTGCTATGGCGCACAGACAATTTTTTACACAGGTTCTGCAGGCAGCTCAAACGGAAAAAGTGACCTTCTTTTACAAAACGGTAATTCTTCAGATTCTGTAGCCATTCAAAGTGATGCTCCTGTTTTCGTTCACACTTTAATTACCGATGAACCTTACGAAGTCTGCAAAGACTGGACAATTACTGAATGGGAAACTCAAAAAAAGCATATTGGCAATGAAATTCTTCCTCCAGAGGGAACTTCAGGTATATATTCTTTGCGTTATGATATTCCTATTGAACAGATAAAGACAGGACAGTGTTACTGCGTAATTGCTCACTATGCTACCAATAAAATATTACAAAGTCAGGTCATGGTAAGATAAAGTGATTTATGGTAAGATGTGTTTATGAATCATAAATCTTTTGTTTTTTTTGACTGTGAATGCGCTAATGTTTTTGACGGCGTTGGAAAAATCTGTTCCCTTGGATATGTTATTTGCGACGATGACCTTAATATTATAGAAAGCGAAGATGTCGTTATGAATCCTGAGTGTGATTTTGACTGGTATCTTTTTAGCGGAAAAGGGGAGTGCAGACTTGCTTATTCCAAGGATTACTTCCGCTCTAAACCAAATTTTGAAGCCTATTACAAAGATATAAAAAAGCTTTTTACTACAGGCAACCGTTATATTGCAGGTTTTGCTGTAAGCAATGATGTTGGATTTGTGAATAATGCCTGTGAGCGTTATGAACTGCCATATATTCAATTCCGGGCTTTTGATCTTGAACGTTACCTTGAACGTAAATATGAACGAAAACAAAAACTCAGCGAATGGGCAGAAGAGTTTGGGGTTGATGTTTCAAAATATCAGAGTCACAAATCAGAAGATGATGCAATTATGACTATGCTTTGTCTTAAAGCAGAATGTGAACGCACCGGCCAGAACGTAGAAGAAATTTTGAGCCAGAAAAAGGATTGCTTTGTTTCAAACGAACAGATTCTTGAACAGGCCGAAGAACGTGCTTACCGCCGCGAAGTTACCGAAAAAATCAAACGTCTTTACAATAAAAAATCCCCAATGCCTCGTTTTAAAAGCGTGCTTGGTTACCGCTTTGAGCTTGACCGCAAGGTTATGCACGATGTTGATGAAGCTTTTGAACTTGTTAAACGCATCTACGAAAACGGCGGAATGGTTTGCGAGCGCATTACAGGTCGCCTTCCTGCCGGCGAAAAAGCCTATGCAGTTTTCAAAAAGGTACCCGAAAATCCTCATTTTTTGAAAAAGCTCAAGGAACGTGGGCTTGAGGTCATGACTCTTGAAGAATTAGAAGAAAAATTAAAATAAAGCTTGATGAATTCGTGTGGAAAAAGCGGAGTGGAGTTTTGTGTTTTGCGGAACGTCCTCTTCGTTTAGTGGAGCAAAACACGAAAATCCACGTGAGCTTTTTCCATACTAGCAAAAACTCCGTTTTTATGTTAATCTCTCCCTTACAACTAAAAAAACGCGTAGGAAGGCACATTCCCTGTGAACCGACTCCGCGAAAAATCACAAAACGGCCCACGCCAGAGTCGTAAGGAGATAAAAATGGCAAATAACGAAAAAGACACACACGCATGTACCTTGGACAAAATCATCAGCTTGTGTAAGAGACGAGGCTTTGTTTATCAGGCTTCAGAAATCTATGGAGGCCAGGCAGGTGCATGGGACTATGGTCCTCTTGGTGTAGAATTCAAAAGAAATATTCAGAATGAATGGTGGCACTACATGACTCAGCTTCATGATGATGTAGTTGGTCTTGATTCTGCAATCTTCCAGCATCACACAACATGGAAGGCTTCTGGTCACGTTGATCACTTCTCTGATCCAATGGTTGACTGTATTGAATGTAATGCACGCCACCGCGCAGATAAATTAATCGAAGACTTTGTTGCAGCTAATCCTGATGTAAACCCAGGAAAACCTGTAGACACAATGACACACGATGAAATGAAAGCTTTCATCGATGCAAACATCAACTGTCCAACTTGTGGCTCTAAAAACCGCAAGTATACTGCAGTCCGCGAATTCAACCTTATGTTCAAAACATATCAGGGACCAATCGCTGATGACAGCCACTTGATTTACCTCCGTCCTGAAACATGTCAGGGTATCTTTACAGACTTTAAGAACATTGTTCAGTCTAACCGCATGAAGGTTCCTTTTGGTGTTGCTCAGGTTGGTAAATCATTCCGTAACGAAATTATTTTCAAGAACTTTATTTTCCGTACATGTGAATTTGAACAGATGGAAATGGAATATTTCTGTAAGCCTGGTACAGAGGACGAAACCTTTGACCGCTGGAGAAAGGACCGCTGGCAGTTCTACTTAAAGTACGGTATTCCAGAAAAGCAGCTCAAGTGGCACCACCACGACAAGCTTGCTCACTACGCTAAGGATGCTTACGATATTACTTACAACTTCCCAATCGGATTTGAAGAAATCGAAGGTATTCACAGTCGTACAGACTTTGACCTTTCACAGCATCAGACATACTCAAAGAAGGATATGTCTTATATCGACCAGGAAGACGGAAACAAGAAGTACGTTCCATACGTAATCGAAACTTCTGCCGGATTGAACAGAAACTTCCTTATGTTCCTTTGCGAAGGCTACGAAGAACAGAACGTTGCAAAGCCAGGTGAACCAGAAGACTACAGAACAGTTCTTCACCTTGACCCACGCCTTGCACCAATCACAGTTGCAGTTCTTCCACTTATGAAGAAAGACGGTCTTGCAGAAAAAGCAAAGGAAATCCAGCACATGCTTAAGGAAGACTTTGTAACAGACTACGATACTTCTGGAACAGTAGGTAAGCGCTACCGCCGCCAGGACGAAGTAGGAACTCCATTCTGCGTAACTGTAGACTACGATACAATTCAGGAAAAGAAAGACGACGGAACTCCAAACGACCTGTTCAACACAGTAACAGTACGTTACCGCGACAGCATGGAACAGGAACGCGTTGCTCTTGATGACCTCGTATTCTTTATCCAGAAGGCAATCAAAAACTATAAGCCTGTACAGCGATAAACCAGATGGAATACGTTCGTTTAGGAAAGACAGACTTATTAATTTCCCGTGTGGCTTTTGGTGCAATGCGCCTTGCAGATGCTTCAAGTGATGAAGAGGCTGCAAAAATTGTGCGTACTGCCTACGATGCGGGAATTAATTTTTTTGATGTTTCCCATCAGACTCCCGTGAGCGAAAAACTTTTGGGAGAAGCTTTGTTTGATATTAAGCGCAACGTATTCCTATCTACTGCTACAAGCGCAAAAACTTCGGCCGAAATAAAAGCAGATCTAGAAGAAAGCCTTATGACTCTTCATTGCGATACTGTAGATTTGTATCAGCTCGAAGTTAATAAATTTCTTCCGTTGCAGGGCGGGGCAGACAAAATCTACGAAACCCTGCAGGAACTTAAAGAACAAAAAAAAATAAATCACTTTGGAATTGTTACTACAAATTTTGAAGTTGCTGTAAAAGCTGTTGAATCTGAACAGTATGAAACGCTTCAGTTTCCGTTCAGCATGATAAGCTCTCCGCACACAATTGAACTTGTAAAGCTTTGCGAAGAACACGATGTTGGCTTTATTGCAATGCAGCCGCTTGGTGGCGGACTTGTAGATAACATTCCGCTTGCCTTTGGTTTTTTAAGTCAATATGAAAACGTTATTCCAATCTGGGGTGCACATACTCTGGAGCAAATGAAACAAATACTTTTCTTTAATGAGCATCCGCCTGTTATTGACGAAAAGTTTCATGAGGATGTTGAAAGAATAAGGAATTTCTTTAATTAAGCAAACTCGCTTATATCTACGTCTTCTGTAGATGCCATGTTTGGTCTGTTGGCGTCGGTAACAGTAATCTGAGGTTTTGGTTCCTGTGGAGCTGCTGCTGCTTCGGCCTGTGCCTC
>JAEEGH010028432.1_pt1 | contig 11000 bp, 15 predicted proteins | sample 9134181 | NCBI WGS metagenome assembly JAEEGH01 (sample SAMN16246544, study PRJNA631951) | gut metagenome | biome: gut microbiome; feature: rumen; material: DP-attached | host: Bos | place: Iran: Karaj | collected 2018-10
AGACACCGATCAACACCTGCTGAACATTCGCATATTTGAGGACAGCGTACAGAAAACGGTGTATGCTCGTCAGACCAACGAGGCACAGGCACAAGGCATCAGCAACTGCCCTGAGTGCGCCAAAGGTCACGATAATGTACGCACCAAAATCTACAAGTTTAGCGAAATGGATGCCGACCACGTGACAGCATGGAGCAAAGGCGGTGCAACTGATATAAGCAATTGTCAGATGCTGTGTAAGACACATAACAGAGCGAAAGGAAACAGATAACTAAAATAAAAAGATTATGAAAAAGGTATTATTGGTATTGACAGCACTTACATTCATAATGAACGTAAATGCACAGAACATTCAACTCAATGAAAACAAAATTTATGAGAAAAAAGTGGTGGAGAAAGTTGATTCTGTAGTGGCTAGCGAACTCTACTTGCGTGCATTGGAGGCATTGAGCGATTGGGTAGGTGTTGATGGAAAATCTTCTTATGGTATTGACTATCAAGACAAGGAGTCGGGAACAATTATATTCAAGGGTAAGGATTATCTAGGTTATCGTAACTTTGTTCTTGGGGCCTTTTGGAGCGTTTGGTCAGAATTTACGCTAAAAATACGTTGTAAGGATGGACGTGCGCAAATTGTCGTATCAATTCCAAGTCTCTGGCTAGAATACAGTGCCAATGCTACAGCTAAAACCAGCGTAGCTTTGTCAGAGATTACGCCCGAATATACTTTTAATGCATATAGATGCAAGAAAGCATGTCTGCAATATATAAACAGTGTACCAGAAAGTGCTGATAGAATTATTACTATTGTTAAAGAGAAGCTACATCAGGAAGCAGATAATTTTTAGGTTTTAATATTCGATAGACAAATAAAAATATATGGCAAGAGGTAAGGTTATTACGACGCATTTGCGTACTGGCACCCTCAATGGAATTTGTAACGTGTTCATCAGCAACAAAATCTGCGAAATGATAGTGTTTCCCAAGAAGAGGCTGTGATAAGCGTAATGCCATTATCACCGCAATGTCGAAACCTACGAAGGACGGCTTCTGGGAACTTCAGCACGACTACGTTTTAGCTAGTCCGAGTACTGCTGCCAGTTATTGCTCAGGCCGCTGTTGCAACGGCTGGCTGCACTGGATAAATGAAGCAGGGCAATCACTGGATGAATTGTATAGGAGCGAATAAGGTAAAAGATGCTGGACTATTTATAATCCTGCGTTTTTCATTTGTTTTTGATTTTTCTTGTGGATCTGGCTGGTTTGCTATTTTTAGCGATAAATATTCCTGTTAAATCGCGTCTATCTTGGATTCGGGTAATCCCTTTAGATGGCGAAATTACGGAAAACAATCTTAATTCGGAATGTTTTCAGTTCAAATCTATGGAAGTATCAAGAAAAGTAGTAACTTTGCAACAAAGATTTTAAATGAGACAATACCTCGACATACTGGACAATGTCTTTGAATGTTCAAAAATGGCAGAGAACTATTTGAAGACAGGATTCACCACTTCGGCAGACGTGGTGATGAAGGCTGGTGGGCTGCGCCTTGAGGCTATTCGTGTAATAGCCCGTGAGCAAGGCGTAGAGATAGAGGACACGTCGTGCAGATGTATAGACGAAAGCCTGCTCGACGCTTTGGCGGATGCTCACGTCCGCAAAATGAGGGCATACTTCAATAATGCCCAACGACACATTGCCGAACTCGCTGGCGACGAGTTGGCAACGTTCATCAATTTTTGTCAAACCTTTAACAATCGCCAATCTTCAGATTCCGCTGCTCAGACATGGAGCGACATTGACACGGATGCCATTCGCGAGCAGTTCATACAGAAAGTACACGAACAAACACCATCTGCCTATAGGCGATTTACGCTGGGAGGCTTTGCATTAGAGAAGATTCTTTCTTCTCTGAGTTTAGAATCTTGTGGTAACCTCAGCTTCGAACTAAATGATAATCCAGACACGCTTGAATATAAGCAGCGTTGCGAAGCCATTGAAAAGGTTCTCAACAGTCATTTGTTCTATGAGAAGCCGTCAGGGACACAAAAGCCCTGCATCGATATTCGATCTGTTGTCAGGAGGGTTACCTTGTCAGCAAGATACCACCTATTTTCATCTGAAGATGATGACCATCAGCAAGACGCGATTAATATTCTTAGTATTAACCGTGCCCCTGCGATGGCTGCATGACATTTTGCATCATTGAGGGGCCATAACAAATAATATAGTTATGACACCCATAATAATTATTTTTCGAGATAAGATAGATGGTCACTTACCTACAGCGGGTGAGATAAAATGGCTGGTGCTGGAACAACATAATAACGGAGGACTGAGATATGGGAGGTAGAGGCAGTTTTGACAAGGCCACCATGTCAATCCCCGTTCAAAATAGAAAATACAAGACGCTTGACGTAGTGGATGGTATTAAGATAATTGAAGACTTTGAGAGTGGTAACGGCAAGACACCTGTTATGTCCAACACTGCTGACACGGTTTATGCTGTATGGAGTCAGTCTGCTGGAAGAATCAAGCATGTATTCTTTTACAAGAATCACGTATTGTATTACTCCATTGATTTGGAAGGGAAGAACTCCCATGCTCACAACGTTTTTGTCAACCCAAAAACGGGGGAGATAGGCAGAAAGACTCATAGCAAAGACAATTATCTTGAACTGAGTCCGAAAGAATGGAACATCGTAAACAAATTAGAAAAATGGACAAAGAAGTAAAAGTAGTTATAGATAACTGGATGGAATTTCATCCAGTTATCACCACCCGTGAACTGGGGTGGAGCGAAGAGTGCATCAGGGATGCTATGTCGGAAGATCCAAAGGAAATATTCAACTATTTCATTCGTAATTTCTTCTCTATCATCTTCTATTATGTGGGTGACGATAACTTCTATGAGTTCTTTATGGAATCTGAGCCGCACAAGTTCTGGCGAATCCCTAAACGACAAGACTGGGACGGGAATTTTGTCGGCAGACAAATCAAGTGGGAAAACCATGAAGAAGGAGATGTGCTCTTTGAGTTCGATGATGATACTGACTTGTGGAATGAGCTGAAGATTGACGGCAAATCCATTGGTGAGGTTCTGGAGCGTTCGTACATAGCAGAAATAGAATGAGATATGAATAACATTCAACCATCATTGTTTTCGGAGAAGGAGCTGGCGAGAATGATTTCACCAACTCTTTCCAAGAAGAGAAATCATGCTGAATGGGAACTGCGGAAGCGGAGATTGGGTGTAGTACGGGCAGACATATCAAAAGATTTGATTTTAAGCGATGAGGGATGTCCAATCATCACCCCTTACTTCGGAATACCAGAAAGTCCTTTGGTTGATTTCAAAGAAGCCTTGTCTTCCACTGATTATAAGTTGTGGGTACACTTCTTCATTGACGACGTGAACTTTGAGCAGATTTGGAATCCCAAATTCACTGAGCGTGATATTGAGATACTCGTCAGGTTCAACGGGACATTTACGCCCGACTTCACCTTGAATCCTTGTCTTTCTCAGTGGCAAGAGCAATTTAATGTTTTCAGGAGCAGGGCTATTGGACAAATCGTCCAAAGGAGGGGAGGAAATGTAATTCCTACGATAGGGTGGTCGTTCCGAAGAAGTTTCGACTATTGTTTCTGCGGTTTGTCTGAAGGAGGGACTGTAGCCATCAGCACTAACGGCGTACTCAACAATGTCGTATCATTGCGGTTATTCCTCGAAGGAGTTTTTGAACTGGAAAGGCACTTGCGCCCGGAGGTAATAATCATATATGGTGACAAAGTAGAGCTGCGTACAAAGGCTCAGCAAATATGGCATCCTAATATGCACATAACTCACATAAGGAAACTTGATTGAGGACAGCGAGCTGATTTTGATGTTGAGAGGTCCATCTGTGAACGCAGGTGGATCTTTTTTTTCATCATTATTTGTTTTCTATAATAAAAGTCGTATCTTTGCTGAGTAACTCCCTAAAAGCAACAAGACTGTTGTAGGTGTCGAAACAGTCAGTATCGGAAATGCATAAAAAAATCCTCTGACTTACCCAGTCAGAGGATTCTTTCTGCTGACACTATAGTGGACAGCATGATGCACTTACGCGTTTCTTGAAATCCATAAAGGAATGTCAGAACATGAATATCTGCTGACGCATCTGTAACGCACGGGAATGCTTGATTTTCCAAGCTCCAAACACCTGCTTGACGTTGCGGGGCAACATGTTGCTATCGCGCAGACGGGACAAGAGCTCACGTAGCGGACGTCCAGGATGCGCCTGATCGTCCTCAAGAAGTCCCTGACGGGCCAGTTCGGAGTTGGCCTCCATTTCATCAATCTCTTTCTTGCCCCTCAACTCCATGTAGCTGTCAAGGCAATGCTGCAATTTACTGTAAATCTCGTTAGACATAGTTGTAATAAATTTTTAGTTAGAACAATAATAATGAATAGAATAGCCGCTACTGAGTAGCGCAAAAGAGGAATAAGTAGATGATTTTTAGTTGTTACAAAGATAGAGCATTTCTATACATTTTGTACAATATGAAATAAATATTTAATCAGTTTTAACAAAAGGTTGTATTTTCATTCATTTACTTGCACATTTTTGCCGAAAAAGAGTTATCTTTGCACACATGGAGAATCAGTACATCAAACAATTTCCTGAGCTGATGGCCGACAAGACGGTGCTCTATGTTCACGGCTTTGGCTCAAGCGGACAGTCAGGCACGGTAAACCGACTGCGCCAAGTATTGCCCAACGCTCGCGTGGTGGCTCCCGACTTGCCCATCCACCCTGCAGAGGCCCTTCAGTTGCTGCGCGACACCTGCGAGCGCGAACAGCCGGCACTCATCCTTGGCACGTCGATGGGCGGCATGTATGCCGAGATGCTCAGCGGCTACGACCGCATTTTGACAAATCCGGCCTTCGGCATTGCCGAGACCATGCACACCCACGGACTCACTGGCAAGCAACAGTTCTTCTCGCCCAGACAGGACGGAGTGCAGGAATTCTATGTTGACAAGCCGCTGGTGAAGGAGTATCAGCTCATCACGGAGCAAAACTTTGCCCATGCCGACGATGTGGACGAGCAGGAGCGCGTGTTCGGGCTCTTCGGCGACGAGGATCCGCTGGTTCATACTTACGACACGTTTACGGCCCACTACTCGCAGGCCATACGATTCCACGGCGAGCATCGCATGGACGACCGCTCGTTCATGCACTCGGTACTGCCTGTAATCAGATGGATTGATGACCGACAGGAGCATCGCGAGCGCCCTATAATATATATAGGTGTAGAAACACTCATGGAGAATCACGCTACGAAGCAAGGCGAGGTGAAGCCTGCATCATCGGCTCAGAAGGCCGTGCGACAGCTCATTGAGCGCTATCAGGTGTACTTCGTGGACAGCAATCCCACGGTCGGACCGTGGCTTGATGAATACATCAACGTACCTGCCTGGCATCACACCGTCTATACACACAGGCGCGACCTGCTCTACGGCGACTATCTTATCAGTGCCAAGAAGGAGGGCGACACGATGGCTACGCTGTTGGAATACGGAAGCGACACGTTCAAGACGTGGGAAGATGTGATAGAATATTTCGACCGGCTGGGCGGGCAATAAGTTATTTTTCCTAAAAATCATAAGTTTTCAGAAAGATTATTCGTATATTTGCAAACTATACATCATTATTTATTCACATAAAAAGACTTTACGAATATGGAAGTACAAATCACTAACGAGAACTTTGCAAGTCTGAAGAACGGCGAACTGCCACTGGTAGTTGATTTCTGGGCAACATGGTGCGGTCCCTGCCGCATGGTGGCTCCCATTATTTCGGAACTGGCCGAGAAGTACGACGGCAAGATTGTTGTAGGCAAGTGCGACGTGGAGGAATGCGACGAACTGGCAGCCGAGTTTGGCATCCGCAACATTCCTACCATTCTGTTCTTCAAAAACGGCGAGGTGGTCGACAAACTGGTAGGTGCAGTAGCTAAGGCTAAGTTTGAAGAGAAGTTTGAAGCACTGCTCTAATTGGGTTCATTGTTAAGACTTCACAGTTATGGCAAGCTTTGAAGAAGAACTGTTACAGGACGAGGAGGAGAACCGCCGCGAACTGGAATACATGCGCGAGCAGTTGCCCACCGACCTGAAACAGAAATACTCAGACGATGACCTGCTGTTCATCATCGATGCCATCGGTACCTATTTCTACACCAGCGGCATTCTGGAGAGCAACAGTGACGAGGTGGACATTGACATGGAGACTGTGTCAGACTTCGTGTGCAACAAAGCGAAAGAAGAGGGCATCGGCCCGTTCAAGCCAGAAGAGGTGTTCTTCGTGGTAGAGGCCGACTTGGACTTTCAGGAACAAGAAAGCTGAACAACGCAAAAGAACTATGCAATCACTCCGCTTCGCACTTTTCGGCAATATCTACCAGCAGCACAAGTCGGCTGCCATCAAAGAGCTGATTGACTGTCTCAGGCAGCACAATGCACACATCCTTATCGAAGAGGAATACTACGACTTCCTGCAATGCTCAGAGCTCATCGACCTTGACGAGGCCGAGACGTTCATGGGCTGCAACTTCGATGCTGACTTCGCCGTCTCGATGGGTGGAGACGGCACCCTGCTGAAGACAGCCAGCCACGTGCGACAGAAGCAGATACCCATTTTAGGTGTGAACATGGGGCGGCTGGGGTTCCTGGCCGACGTCAGCGCAGATGCCATCGACGAAACCATTGACGCCCTCTATCGCGGTGACTACTCGGTGGAAGACCGGGCCCTGATTCATGTAGAAACCAACGGAGAGCCCATCGAAGGCTACGAATGTGCACTGAACGACGTATCGATTCTGAAACGCGACTCAGCATCGATGATTTCCATCCGGGCCAGCATCAACGGCGAGTACCTCACTACGTATCAGGCCGACGGACTCATCGTATCGACACCAACGGGCTCAACAGCCTATTCGCTGTCGAACGGAGGTCCCATCATCGTACCGCGTACAGGAGTGATGCTCATGACAGCCGTAGCTCCACATTCACTCAACGTGCGACCCATCGTACTGCCCGACACGGCTCAGATAGAACTCACCGTGACCAGCCGCAGCCACACTTTCCTCGTAGCCATCGACGGGCGCTCGGGCAAGCTGCCAGAAGGCACTACCCTACGACTCACACGTGCACCCTATATGGTGAAGGTGGTGAAGCGTAGCGGCACTCGCTACTTTGCCACCCTGCGCGAGAAGATGATGTGGGGAGCTGACGTAAGATAGTCAACTGACAAACAGAAAATAACAGAGCAGCCAGGAAGCGAAGTTCCTGGCTGCTCTGTCGTTAATAATTCTCTGAGCCTTAATCGCGCTGACGGGTTCCCATGCGGGCCTCAACGACATTCACTACATAGTCGCCCAGTTTCTCGCACTCATTCACCAGGTCGATGTAGATGGTACCTTCGGCATAGGTGTACTCGTGGTTGTTCACATCGACGATGTTCTGCGCCTTCAACTGATTGCGGTAGTTGTTGATCTCGTTCTCAATGTTGAATGTACGGTTGATGTTGTAGGCCTCCTTGCGCCCACCCATCAGCTGGTTCATCTGTGTAAGGGCCTGATCGGTAAGTCCCATCATCTGGTGCAAATGTTCGTACTGCTTCTCGATGAAATGGTCTTGCTTGGCAGCATACTTACGATTGATGGTGCGCGCCATGTTGTAGCACGAATCGCCTATCGACTCCAGTTCGCTCACCTCACGCAGCATAGCACGAATCTTGGCCTTGGTATCATCGGAAAGGTGGGCATCGCTGACACTTTCCAAATACTGGGCTATCTCAAGTTCCATGTTGTCGCTGATGCTCTCATACTTCTCAATACGCGTGAAGAGCTTGTTGAACTCAGCCTCATTGCTCTTCTCCTTGTTCGATGAACTCGACGACATATTGAGCAGGTTCTGCACCATACCGAACATGCGCTGCATACGCTCAGAGAACGACGAGATTTCCTTCTGAGCCTCAAGCACTGAGAGCTCGGGAGTCTTCATGAAGCCTGCCGTAATGAAGTGCAGACGGAAATCTTCCTCTTCATCAACACGCTTCGACTTGATTACCCAGCACACGAACTTCTCAATCTGTGGAATGAACCAAATGAGGATAAGCGTGTTGGCCACATTGAAAGTGGTGTGGAAGGCAGCCAGCACGAAGCTCAACTTAGCCGAATTGGCCAAGAAGGCAGCGGTACCTGCCACTTCCTTATCCATTGCTACATCGTAGCCTACCCATCCGCACACCATGTCGATGAAAGGACGGAAGATGGCAAGAATCCAGATGACACCGAACACATTGAAGAACATGTGAGCCAGCGCAGCGCGGCGTGCCTGCGTGTTGGCTGACATGGCGGCAAGGTTCGACGTAACGGTGGTGCCTATGTTTTCACCCATCACCAACGCAATACCTTGATAGATGGGCAGAGCGCCACTTGAACAAAGTATCATGGTGATGGCCATCACAGCTGCCGACGACTGCACACAGAACGTGAGTACGCCACCCAACAAAAGGAAGATCAGCGTGGTGACAAATGAGGTGGGATCGAACGAAGCGAAGAAATTGAGCAGCGCCTGATTCTCGCCCAAATGCATCTCAGTACCAGTGGCGCGCAACGTGCCCAAACCGAGCAATAGGAACGACAAGCCAAAGAGGAAGTCGCCTATGTAGCGGTATTTCTTCTGATAGATGAGAATAATACCCATAAAAAAGGCCGGATAGACGGCACTTGTGATGTCAAACGACATTCCTGCCGACATGATCCAGGCTGTGAGGGTGGTTCCGATGTTAGCACCCATGATGACCGAGATGGCCTGTGCCAGTGTGAGAAGTCCGGCGTTGACAAACGAAACGGTCATCACCGTTGTGGCTGTTGAAGACTGTACCGAGGCTGTAACAAGCATACCTGTAAGCATACCCGTGAAGCGGTTGGTGGTCATGGCTCCCAAGACGTGTCGCAATTGCGGACCCGCCATCTTCTGAAGCGCCTCACTCATCGACTTCATACCAAACATGAGAAGCGCGAGTGAGCCCAGAAGCTTGAAAATAATCCAAATTGACATAAGTAAAAGAGTATTGTTTGCGCAATTACGGCACAAAAATACAAAATTTTCCCAATTTATTCAATATTTTTGCCTAAATTTGCAATCGAGCATGAATTTCCAGACTACACACCTACACGAAACGGACTCTACCAACCGTTGGCTGAGCGCTCTGAGCGAAACCCAACGCAAGGATGACCGCGTGGTGACAACCGATTTCCAGACAGCAGGACGCGGGTGCGGCACCAACCGATGGGAAAGCGAGCGCGCCCAGAATCTGCTTTTTTCCATACTAGCCCACCCTACCGTCATTCAGGCGCAGCAGCAGTTTGCCGTGTCCATGATGACCGCACTCGCCATCATCGATGCACTATCGAAATATATAGGTGAGGGGCTGAGCATCAAGTGGCCCAACGACATCTACTGGCACGACCGTAAGCTGTGCGGCATACTGATTGAGAACCGTCTGTCGGGTCATCTGCTGCGCGAAAGCATCATCGGTGTGGGACTGAACGTCAATCAACAGACATTCCTAAGTGATGCTCCTAATCCCGTATCAATTATTCAAATCACAGGAGAGCAGACCGACCGCGAAGAACTGCTCAACGAAATCATACAGGCATTCACACTCCGGTTGCAACAGTGCAGAGACCAGCTGAATGAAGGCAACGCTATATATGACCAGTTGAGCCACGAATACAACCTTCGGCTCTATCGACGGGAGGGGTTCCACTCTTATAGCGACAAGAACGGAACATTCGATGCCGAGCTACTCAAGGTTGAGGACGATGGCACACTCGTGCTCAGCGACCGCAATCATCGGCAACGACGATATGCTTTCAAGGAGGTCGCCTTCATTATCTGAGACAAATCATTTTCATTTATCATTTTTACATATCATTTGTATGGCAAGATTCAAGAGAATTCTACTCAAGCTCTCGGGTGAGAGTCTGATGGGCAAACAGGGCTTCGGAATAGACCCTGAACGGCTGAGCGATTATGCACAGCAAATCAAGGAAGTAAGCGAGATGGGCGTGCAGATAGGCATCGTCATCGGTGGTGGCAACATCTTCCGAGGACTGAGTGGCTCGCAAAAGGGCTTCGACCGCGTGAAAGGCGACCAGATGGGTATGTGTGCCACCGTCATCAACTCGTTGGCACTCTCGTCGGCACTTGGAGCCATTGGCGTGAAGAACAAGGTGCTTACTGCTATCCGCATGGAACCCATTGGCGAGTTCTACACCAAGTGGCGCGCCATAGAGGCCATGGAACAGGGACAAGTGTGCATCTTCTCTGCCGGTACAGGTTCGCCCTACTTCACTACCGACACCGGCTCGTCGCTACGCGGCATCGAGATCGAGGCTGACGTCATGCTGAAGGGAACTCGAGTGGACGGCATCTATACCGCCGACCCAGAGAAAGACCCCACTGCCACCAAGTTCCAAGACATCACCTACAAGGAAGTGCTGGCTCGTGGACTGAAAGTGATGGATCTCACAGCCATCTGCATGTGCCAAGACAACAACCTGCCTATCTATGTGTTCAACATGGACATCGTAGGCAATCTGAAAAAAGTGATGCAGGGCGAGGAGATTGGAACTCTTGTGCATAACTAACCAGGCTGGATCTGACGTTTTTAGGGCATCCGTTCAAAAAACTTCGCAATTTGTTTGGTGAATTAAAATAATTCGCTTACCTTTGCACTCGCTTTCCAAGAGAAAGTGCACGATGGTGCCCGTAGTTCAGTTGGTTAGAGCGTCAGATTGTGGTTCTGAATGTCGACGGTTCGAGTCCGTCCGGGCACCCAAGAGAAAAGCTTGTAAGACAATACTTACAAGCTTTTTTGTTTGCTTTTTAACACATGTTTTTAAGTCAAATTTAACTCAATTTCTGCTAAATTACCGTTAAGCCAG
>JAEEGH010028435.1_pt1 | contig 10999 bp, 7 predicted proteins | sample 9134181 | NCBI WGS metagenome assembly JAEEGH01 (sample SAMN16246544, study PRJNA631951) | gut metagenome | biome: gut microbiome; feature: rumen; material: DP-attached | host: Bos | place: Iran: Karaj | collected 2018-10
CAAAAGTATTAACATTCGAGTCCTATTTTATTATGGCATTGAAAGTAAAAGCAGTTGAAAGACTGGTAAAGTTTAGTAAGGAAGACGCAGGCGTATGGCGTTACGTGATGTCTCCTGAGTTGTACATCGCTCTGGCACAGGACAAGGTGATCCGTGAGGCAGCCCTCCGCAGCGGCGTGAGCAAGGGCGTGATGAAGGCCTGCTGGGATGCGGCCGGTGAGGTGATAGTAGCTGCGCTCACGGCCTTCCTGACGGCCATCACGACCACGAGTTGTATGGGGCGCTCGCCTGGTCGAGTTCGATTGCAGCAAAATTATATCATTTCTGTCAAATATCATAATTATTAGCCAAAAAAGATATCATTATCTTGCAACTTTAACCCCAAAACGACAATATATGCAAAAAAATGGGTTGTGAATTATGAATTATTTATTACCTTTGCAGCGATTTAGATTCAATAAGGTATGCAGGCAATCATTTTGGCGGCGGGAATGGGCCGCAGGTTGGGAGAACTGACGAGAGAGAACACGAAGTGTATGGTGTCCGTGAACGGTGTACGCCTCATCGACCGTCTGCTCGGGCAGTTGTCGGGTCTCGGGCTCCAGCGCGTGATCATCGTGGTGGGCTATCAGGGACAGAAGCTGATGGACTATATCGGCTATCGCTACGATGACAAGCTGAAGATAGAGTATGCCGAGAACCCCATCTACGACAAGACGAACAACATCTACTCGCTCTCGCTGGTGAAGGAGCAGTTGCAGGAGGATGACACGCTGCTGATAGAGAGCGACCTGATCTTCAGCGACCGCCTCTTCCCGATGATTCTCGAGAACACGTATCCGAACCTGGCACTCGTGGCAAAGTACGAGTCGTGGATGGACGGTACGATGGTGCGCCTGGACAGCGAGAACAACATCGTGAACTTCGTGCCTAAGAAGGCCTTCAAGTACGAGGACGTGGACAGCTATTTCAAGACGGTGAACATCTACAAGTTCTCGCAAGCGTTCTCACGGCATAAGTATGTGCCCTTCCTCGAGGCCTATTGTCACGCCCTTGGCAACAACGAGTACTACGAGCAGGTGCTGCGGGTCATCACCCTGCTCGACAATGCCGAGCTGAAGGCACTGCCCATCGGCAACGAGAAATGGTACGAGATAGACGACATACAGGATCTGGACATCGCGGAGACCATCTTCGCCGAGGATGACGAGATGCTGCACCGCTTCAACTACCGCTACGGCGGGCACTGGCGCTTCCCCAAGATGCTCGACTACTGCTATCTGGTGAACCCCTATTTCCCCACAAACCGTATGAAGGACGAGCTGCGCAGCAGCTTCGACACCCTGCTGACGGAATATCCGTCGGGCATGTTCGTCAACTCGCTGCTGGCCGGCAAGTATTTCGGCATCCGTCAGGACTATGTGGTGGTGGGAAACGGTGCTGCGGAGCTCATCAAGAGCCTGATGGAGCAGACGAAGGGCAGGATAGGCGTCATCTACCCCACCTTCGAAGAATATCCCCACAGGCTGAAGAAGGAGGACATCGTGGCCTTCGAGCCTCAGAACAACGACCTGGCATACAACGAGGACGACCTCATCGCCTTCTATCAGGACAAGGGCATCGGGAGCCTGCTGCTCATCAATCCCGACAATCCCTCGGGCAACTTCATCGGCAGGGCAGGACTGCAGAAGCTCATCGACTGGTGCAAGGAGCAAGAGATACGGCTGATTGTGGACGAGTCGTTCGTGGACTTCAGCGACGACTTCGAACAGAACACCCTGCTCACAAACGGGACACTGGCTGCCAACCCCCACCTGGCGGTGATGAAGAGCATCTCGAAGTCGTACGGCGTGCCGGGCTTGCGACTGGGCATCCTCGCCAGTGCCGACACAGAGCTGATCAAATGGGTGAAGAAGGATATCTCCATCTGGAACATCAACTCGTTTGCAGAGTTCTACATGCAGATCTTCGGCAAGTACGAAAGCGACTACAAGCGAGCCGGCCGGCAGTTTATTGCCGAGCGCAGGCGCTTTGAGGCCCTTCTCAGGGCGATTCCCTACATGCGGGTGCTGCCTACACAAGCCAACTACTTCTGTATAGAGCTGACAGACAAGTACACCTCGGCAGAGCTCACCAAGCTGCTGCTGGCCCGCTATAACATCATGATCAAGGACTGTGACTCGAAGAACGGGCTGAAGGGACGGAACTTCATCCGCATCTCAGTGCGCAGCCAGGAAGACAACGACCAACTCATTGCCGCCCTCCATGAACTGTAAAGTCTGTATCTGCGGCGGCGGCAACCTGGGCCATGTGACAACGGGATTCCTCGCTGCAAGGGATGACTGTGAGGTGAGCCTGCTGACACGGCATCCGGAACGCTGGCAGCAGCAGATCTCCGTCAGCACGCCGGAGGGCAAAGCGCTTCAGGGACGGATACAAAAGGTAACGAGCGACCCCTCGGAGGTGATTCCGGCAGCAGACATCGTGCTGCTCTGCCTGCCGGGCTTCTCCATCCGCGAGGAACTGCTCGCCATCCGCGACTATCTGAAGCCGGAGACAGCCGTGGGCAGCATCGTCAGCAGTACGGGTTTCTTCTTCGAGGCCCTGGAACTGTTGCCTGCCACAACCCCTCTCTTCGGGTTCCAGCGGGTGCCGTTCATTGCCAGAACCACCGAATACGGACGTTCAGCCACCCTTCTGGGCTACAAGCCGCAGCTGTATGTGGCCATTGAACGGACGGAAGAGAAAGAGACGCTGCGACAGACCATCGAACGGCTGTTCAACATGCCGACGACGCTGATGGAGAACTACTACGAGGTGAGCCTCACCAACAGCAACCCCATCCTGCACCCCGCCCGTCTCTATACGATGTGGAAGGACTGGCACGAGGGCGTGGTCTATCCCGAAAAGCCTCTCTTCTACGAGGCTTGGACAGACGAGGCTTCGGCACTGTTGATACAGATGGACGAAGAGTTCCAGACACTGTTGCGCGCCCTACCCGTGAGGAAAGGCAGCATACCTGACATCCTGGATTATTATGAGAGCCAGGATGCACCTTCGCTGACGAGGAAACTCTGTTCGATACAGGCCTTCAAAGGCATTGCGGCGCCGATGAAAGCTACAGAAGGAGGCTTCGTGCCGGACTTTAGCAGCCGTTACTTCACGGAGGATTTCCCCTTCGGACTCCGTATCATCCAGCAGCAGGCACGACAGCACGGTATCAGTACTCCCGTCATCGACCGAATATTGCGCTGGGGCCTCTCCTGCCTGGCCCACGAGCGGTTCAACCCTGAGGGCTCGATGCTGCGCCGACAGCAGAGGCGGATGCTGGAGATACTGCTCGAGGTGGACAAGATTTGCAAGAAGCACGACATACCCTACTGGCTCAGCAGCGGGACACTCATCGGAGCCATGCGCCACGACGGCTTCATCCCCTGGGACGACGACCTCGACATCGAGATGATGCGAAGCGACTACCTGCGGCTGATGAAGGTGCTGCCGAAGGAACTGCCTGAGTGGCTCACGCTGCAGAACGACGAGACGGACAAGAACTATTTCTATTTCTACGCCAAGGTGAGAGACCGCTGCTCCAGGATGCTGGAGCAGAACGGCTACGACCGTCTGTGGAAGGAGCAGGGCATCTACATCGACATCTTCCCGATGGAACAGCACCCCATCTGGCTACACAAACTGACGGAGAAGAGCGTGGGACACATGTATAAGATCTGGCGGACCAGTACTGACGACGGGAAGGCTATCAGACAGGTGCGGCGGATCTTCGACCTGAACAACCGCCTCCTTTTCCCCTGCCTCCGAACATTTCTCTTACCTCTAACCTCTATCCTCTCACCTCTCATCACCAGCGGTATGGGCATTCCCTTCCATAATCCCCGATACAAGGATGAAATCTTCCCGCTGACAACGCATGTGTTCGAAGGCCACCAGCTACCCGTGCCACGCGATGCTGACGCCCATCTGCGGCATATTTTCGGCGACTATATGCAGTTGCCTGACTTAAACAAACTTGCACCCCATGTCGGAAAACTTGAATTCCTCTAAAAGGCTGGGCTGGCTCGACGCCCTGCGCGGCTTCACGATGCTACTCGTGGTCACCAACCATGTGGCCCTGAAATCGTTTGGCATGCAGATACGCTGGTCGGCGGCCATCCAGTTCTTCCTGCTCTTCCGCATGCCGCTGTTCTTCTTCATCAGCGGATTCCTGGCCTACAAGGCAAGCCGAGTATGGAATGCCCGAACGCTGGGCGAGCTGTCGCTGAAGAAGCTGCGGGTGCAGATCGTTCCCACAGTGGTGTTCTTCCTGCTCTTCCTGGCGATGATCCCCAGCGCACCCTTTGCCGACAGCCTCTCCAAGGCCCTCGCCTCGTCGATGAAGGCAGGCTACTGGTTTACCCTCGTGCTGCTCTACATGCTGCTGGCCTACTATCTGTTCAGTTATGTGGAGAGCAAGCTCTTCAAGGTGAAGTCGTGGATACCCCTCACCATGCTGTTCATCATCTCCCTGGGATTATTCGAGACCTGCTACCTGCCCCGCTATTTCTCGTGGGCCTTAGGACACAAGGGACCGCCGAATGAATTCATGAACTACAGCAGCTTCGTGGAGCTGTTCCGCTATTTCCCCTTCTTCCTCTTCGGCAACATCGTACACCGCTACTGGGAACGTGCGCAGCGGCTGATGGACAGCCCGTGGCTATTCCCCGTGGTGACGGTGCTGGCTGTGGTCTGTACGCTCGATGTCATCGTGTGGCACAACCTGCGTCGCGAATGGGCCTCACTGCCACATACGCTGGCGATGTTCCTGCTGTTGTCGATGGTATTTATGTTTTTCAGGCATTATCAGGATTTCTTCTCCGAGAAGACCGTCGTAGGGCGCAGTCTCCAGTTTATCGGACGCCGCACACTCGACATCTACCTGCTCCACTATTTCTTCCTGCCGAAGCTGCCGATGGTGGACGAGTTCTTCCGCGTGAACCGTCATAACTTCATTCTCGACACGACGGCCTCCTTTGCCGTTGCCCTGCTGGTGGTGGGATTCTGTATCATCACCTCGCAACTGCTCCGCGTCAGTCCCTTCTTCAAGAAATACCTTTTCGGAAGATAAAGGCCATCATCTCCTTCAGGATGACGGCTCCTGCCATTCTCATCACGGCAAAATAGAGGATGGCTGCAATAATGATACGGCTGACGAGCAGAACCCAGAGACTGGAGACGGACTGCGTGACAAGGCCTGTGACCAGCATGACTGCTGCAGCGGCGAGGGCGAAGGGCACGATGTCTTTCAGGAAATGGAGAAGGCGATAGCCCATCAGCCGTCGGGTGAAGAAATGCCATACAAACATCCACGCGATATTCAAGACAGTATAGGCTACCACCATCGTGTAGATGCCTTTGCGCCAGAGGCTTACCATCAGAATGATCTGCAGCAGGCCCAAGGCTACGGTACTCCAGAGATAGATGTCGCTGCGATGCTGGCTGATAACGGCATCGGTGAGCAACGTGGACAGTGGCATAAAGGCGCCGCAAAAACAAAGATAGGGCAGCAGAGAGGCCGAGAAAGCCCACTTCTCGCCGATGGCCAGCACGATGAACTCATGCGACACCAGTCCGAGGCCGAAGAGCAGGGGGAAGGAGATGAATGCCGTGAAGCGTATCATCTTCCGCAGCACAGCCAACTGCCGTTCCCGCTCGTCGTGGAGTCCTACGAGTACCGTCTGATCCACCTGCTTCAGCATGTTTCCCACCAAGAGGAAACACTTCGAACTCCACTGGTAGGCCTGATTGTAATGGCCTGTATTCGTCTCCCCAAAGTAGCGGCCCAGCAGCATGTTCATGATGTTGTTGTTCAGCTGTGTGAAGACGGCAGAGAGCATGATCCTGAAACTGAAGGGAAATAGTCGGCGGATGGGTTCGAAGTTGAAGGTAAAGGTGGGGCGCCAGGAACTGAAATACCATAACAACAGGGTGTTGACAGCGATATAGAGCAGATATTGCGTGGCCAGGGCCCAATAGCCGAAACCCAGTGCTGCCAGTATCACACTGACGATGCTCGATGTGAGCGTCGCCGTCATACCGCATTTCGCTATCTGCTTGATTTGCATCTGTTTGGTCAGATAGGCCGACTGTGCCATACCAAAGCTGGAGAATACGAAGCCAAGGAACACGTAACGGCTCAGGGGTACAAGGGCGGGATTGTCGTAGAAGTCGGCAATCAGAGGCGCAGAGAACCAAAGCATCACATAGATAAAGGCTCCAGCAAGGATATTGAACCAGAAGACGGCATTATAATCCTCATGACAGGGCTCCTTCAGGTTGATGAGGCCCGTCTTGAAACCACTCGACTGCAGTTCGTTGGCAATGACGGAAAAGACGGCGAGCATCACCGTCATACCATAATCTGAAGGATCGAGAAGACGGCCAAGGATGATTCCGAAAGCCAGTCCGAGCAACTGCTGCACGCCGTTGTTCATCCCGCCCCAGAAGAGCCCCTTCGCCGTCTTCTTCTTCAGATTATCCAACTTGACTGCCGGGCTTTACGTCCTTAGTGGTGGTGACCACACTGAGGCTCTCGTCAGCATCAACGGCAGAGAGAATCATGCCCTGACTCTCGATGCCCATCATGGTGCGAGGCGCAAAGTTTGCCACAAAGAGGATGCGCTTGCCGATGAGTTCCTCGGGGTTCACATAGAAAGCAGCGATACCTGAGCAGATAGTGCGGTCGGTGCCTGAGCCATCGTCGATGGTGAACTGCAGGAGCTTCTTCGACTTCTTCACCTTCTGGCAGTCCTTCACAAGACCCACGCGGATATCGAGCTTCTCGAACTCTTCGAAACTAACGGTATCCTTGATCGGAGCGGCCTTGAAATTAGCAGCCTCGTTAGCTTTCTTGGTTGCCTCGAGCTTATCGAGCTGCTTCTGGATTACGTCGTCCTCAATCTTCTCGAAGAGGAGCGAAGGCTCACCAAGCTGATGACCTGCCTTCAAGAGGTCTGTGCTGCCCAGCTGCTCCCACTCGAAGCTGTCGATGTTCAGCATCTCGCGGAGCTTCTTGCTGCTGAACGGCAGAAACGGCTCGAAAGCGATAGCGAGGTTGGCTGTCAACTGCAGACAGATATTGAGGATGGTCTCGCAACGCTTACAATCGCATTTCCAAACCTTCCAAGGCTCACACTCTGTGATGTAACGGTTACCAATACGAGCCAGGTTCATGGCCTCGAACTGAGCATCACGGAACTTGAACTGCTCCAGCAGAGCCTCAACCTTACCCTTTATGTCCTTGAACTCCTCAAGGGCTGCCTTATCAACATCCTGCAGTTCGCCACAAGCGGGAACGATGCCGTTCCAATACTTCTTAGTCAACTGGAGGGCACGATTCACGAAATTGCCATAGACAGCGACCAACTCGTTGTTATTGCGATCCTGGAAGTCCTTCCAAGTAAAGTTGTTATCCTTGGTCTCAGGTGCATTGGCTGTCAGCACATAGCGCAGCACATCCTGCTTACCTGGCATATCCACCAGATACTCGTGGAGCCATACGGCCCAGTTGCGAGAGGTAGAAATCTTATCGTTCTCGAGGTTCAGGAACTCATTGGCAGGCACATTGTCGGGCATGATATACTTGCCGTGAGCCTTCATCATTACAGGGAAGATGATGCAGTGGAACACGATGTTGTCCTTACCAATAAAGTGCACCAGACGAGTATCCTCATCCTGCCACCAATTCTCCCAGTTGCCCCACTTCTCAGGCTCCTTCTCGCAAAGCTCCTTGGTGTTCGACACATAGCCGATGGGCGCATCGAACCACACATAGAGCACCTTGCCGTCAGCACCCTCTACGGGCACGGGGATACCCCAGTCCAAATCGCGCGTCATCGCACGAGGCTGCAGATCCATATCGAGCCAAGACTTACACTGGCCGTATACATTAGGACGCCACTCTTTGTGCTCCTCGAGAATCCACTTCTTCAGCCACTCCTGATACTCGTTCAGGGGCAGATACCAGTTCTTCGTCTCCTTCAGCACAGGGGTAGAGCCGGAGATGGTCGACTTCGGATTGATGAGCTCCGTAGGCGAGAGGTCGCGTCCGCACTTCTCACACTGGTCGCCATAGGCACTCGGGTTACCGCAGTGGGGGCACTCACCTGTCACATAACGGTCAGCCAAGAACTGCTTGGCCTCCTCGTCATAAAGCTGGGTAGTGGTCTCCTCAGTCAGCTTTCCCTCATCGTAGAGCTTGCGGAACCACTCGGCAGCAAACTTATGGTGGGTGTCGCTGGTGGTGCGGCTATAGATATCGAACGAAATGCCGAACTCCTCGAAACTCTTCTTGATCATCTCATGGTAACGGTCTACCACATCCTGAGGCGTGATGCCCTCCTTACGGGCTCGGATGGTGATGGGCACACCATGCTCATCCGAACCTCCGATGAACATCACCTCGCGCTTTTTCAGTCTCAGATAGCGCACATAGATATCAGCAGGCACATACACACCAGCCAAGTGGCCGATATGCACGCCGCCATTAGCATAAGGCAGCGCCGACGTCACCGTCGTACGCTTGAAAGTCTTGTTTTCCATTCCTATAAATACGTATTTGCTCTAATTTGGCTGCAAAATTAATAAAAAAGCCGCAGACTGCAAAGGTCTGCGGCATTTTTTTAATCTTCGAGCCCAGAAAGGCTTCGTGCGAGCCAGACATCCATCTTGCCTGCACCGCGATGATTCCAGGCATAATAGGGGATGAGTTTCACTGTGACATCCCTTGCGGAGAGTTTGCCCTCAGGCGAGACGGAGGCCTCCTGTGCCTGGGCAGTGATGGCCGTCACCTGGAAGGTCTTACCGTCGCCCTCGGTATTCTGGATGCCATAACCAGCCTCTACCTCGAACTGCGGCTGACGGGGGAACAACAAGTGATGGGGGTTGATACCGTCGTTGTCAGCCCACTCTGCACAATACACCAGTGGTCCACGCTGAACGGCGATATGTCCGCGATCGTCAGCCACACGAGGATTGGCAATCACGGTGCGTACAGGCATGTCGAAATGGATGCGTACCACGTCACCCTTCTTCCAGTTGCGGTTGATAACAAGGTAACCGTTCTCGAGTTCACCATCCACTTTCTGACCATTAACGGTGACTTCATAACCTGCGAGGATATCATCACTATAGGAGTAGAGGTCGCTGGGTACCGCCTGATTCAGCACCCATCCGGGAATACGAACCAACATGTTGAAGGCCTTAGCCTTGTTCTGGAGCACCTTGATGGCAATGTCGCCCTCCCAAGGATACTGGGTGCTTTGCTCTAGCGTGACGTTCTTGCCACCCACGCTGATGGCAGCAGTGTTGGCAGCGAAGAGATTCACGTAGAGGTTGTTATCCTTGACACCATAAATATATCCTGGCATTGAAGGGATGAATCGACAGAGGTTCGAGGGACAACAGGCACAGCCGAACCAAGGCTGACGGGTCATCGTATTGTCGGCATTGAAACGGTAGTGGCCATCGCTTGAGAGTGGGTTTGGATAGAAGAACTTTCCACCATCGACGCTCATGCCACTGATGACACCATTATATAAGGTACGCTCCAGGCAGTCGATGTATTTTGCATCTCCATGGAGCAGGAACATACGTTCGAAGAGATAGACCATCGAGATGGCGGCGCAGGTCTCGTTGTAGGCTGTCAGGTTCGGCAGTTCGTAATCAGCTCCAAAGGCCTCGCCCTGATGACGGGCACCCACACCACCCGTCAAGTAGTATTTCTTGCCGACAATATTCTCGTAGATGGTATCGATGGCCTTGATATAGTCCTCATCACCTGTCAGGGCTGCCACATCGGCCATACTGGCATACATGTATCCGGCACGCACGGCATGTCCCCAGGCTTCTGTCTGATCGACTACGGGTTTGTCGCTCTGCGAATAGATGTTCTTAACTTTCGTCTTGCCACGATAGTCGAGCAGGAACTTCGCCTCATCGAGGTATTTCTTCTCACCAGTGAGTACATACAGACGGGCGAGGGCCATCTCCGCAATCTGGTGACCGGGCACCACACAGGCCTGCCCCGCATTGGGACCTACCTCCTTAATGACGCAGTCAGCATAACGTTTGGCGATATCGAGGAACTTTGTCGACCCTATAGCCTGATAGTGGGCACAGGCGGCATCCACCATGTGACCGAGGTTGTAGAGCTCATGACTTGCATGCTCTTCTGCCTCCCAACGGTTCTTGGCAGCCCATCCGTGGGGATGCTCGGGGTTGATGGTGCGGGCGGTATAAAGGTAGCCATCTGGCTCCTGGGCAGCACCTACCACGTCGAGAATGCTGTCGACATAGGCTTTCAGCTTTTTGTCGGGGAAGGTCTGGAGCACATACGAGGCTCCCTCGATGGTCTTGTAGACATCGGTATCGTCGAACGAGAAGCCCATGAACTTCGAGACATCCCACTCAGGTGTCTGCAGCGCGGCATGTCCCGGATGCTGCAGCGTGTAGGCGGCCATCTCAAAATTCTTGTAACGGTGCTCGCTCTCACATTTCGAGAAGGCAAGGGGGATCGTCACCTCTCGGGCTGCACGGATACGGTCGCCCCAGAAGGTGTTCGGCGTGATCTTCACCGAGGTGAACGGTACTTGGGTATAAGGATACCCGCTCTGGGCCATGGCTGTGCCCATAACGATTGTCAGGAAGCAGACAATAGCAGTAAAACGTCTCATATTTTTGCTGTTTTGAATTATATGGTGGCAAATTTACACTTTTTATTTGAAATAGACAAGGAATTTGGAATAAAATGCTTATCTTTGCCCACAGATTTTCATTAATACCTCAAACTATATGAACAGACGAATGCTTTTCGCTGCCCTCTTCATGGCAGCAACGCTGGGTGTCAGCGCCCAGAAGCCGATGAACGCCCCCGCTGGCGGCGAGGCTATCAGTGATGAATGAATCGGCATTTTCTTCGAGGACATCAAGAACTATGCAGATGGTGGCC
>JAEEGH010028442.1_pt1 | contig 10998 bp, 6 predicted proteins | sample 9134181 | NCBI WGS metagenome assembly JAEEGH01 (sample SAMN16246544, study PRJNA631951) | gut metagenome | biome: gut microbiome; feature: rumen; material: DP-attached | host: Bos | place: Iran: Karaj | collected 2018-10
TGTGAAACAGGTCCAATGTTTTCGTTGTTGAAGAATACCTTATCTTGGTATGCTAAAACACCGATAGGTGAGATAACTGCGGCAGTACCAGTACCGAATGCTTCTTCAAGCTTTCCTTCCTTTGCAGCCTTAAGTAAGTCATCAATAGATACTCTATCTTCTTCAGTATCATGTACCTTATAACCCTTAGCTCTTAATAATTTAATCATAGAGTCACGAGTTACACCAGGTAATACTGAACCCTTACCTAATTCAGCTGGTGCAGTATAGATTTCACCATCTATTTTGAACATAACGTTCATTGTACCAACTTCTTCAATGTATTTCTTATTTACACCATCAAGCCATAATACTTGAGAATATCCCTTAGCTTCAGCTTCAATCTGAGCTAGGATAGAAGAAGCATAGTTACCACCACACTTAGTAAAACCAGTACCACCTGTTACAGCACGTACCATGTTTTCTTCTACATAAATCTTAACTGGCTTTAAGCCTTCCTTATAATAAGAACCAACTGGTGATAAGATTACCATAAATAAATAATGATCAGCATCATGTACACCAAGCTTTGGTTGGTATGCAAACATAAATGGTCTAATATATAATGATGTATTAGGTGCGCTTGGTACCCAATCTTGTTCAACCTTAACTAATTCCTTAACAGCCTGTACGAAATCTTCAACAGGTACTTCAGGCATACATAAACGACGGTTAGATGTTTGGAATCTCTTTGCGTTCATTTCAGGACGGAATAATAAAATTCTATTATCCTTTGTTCTATAAGCCTTCATACCTTCAAATGTTTCTTGTGCATAGTGTAATACTAAGCAAGCAGGATCCATTGGAATTGGAGAATATGGAACGATTCTTGGATCAGTAAATCCTTTACCCTTAAACCAGTCCATAACGAACATATAATCTGTATAATATTTACCAAAGCCTAGGTTATTTTGATCTGGCTTTTCTTTAAGCTTATCTGCTTTTTCAAATCTAATATTTAGCATATCATCTTACCTCTTTTTCCAAAAAACTATACTCTTATTATACTACTATGAAAATAAAATAAAAGTGCTTATTTTAAAATTAAGATAAAAAAGTTTTAATATTTATTAAAATATGCTAATATTATTGTGGTTTTAAAAAGAAAAATCAAAAAAAATTAGAAAAAACGAGGATTTTTATGAATTATTTTTATAATGTTGCCTCTATAGTGATAGGCATAATTTTATTAATTTACAGTACGATTAATATTGCAAATAAAAAGGATTTGTTATTAAATATTCTTGTGATAATTTTTGGAGTTGTTTTTATCACATTAGGAGTACTATTTTTAACAGTTATTCCATCACAATTTGAATGGATATCAACTGTAATTTTAGCCACTCTTTCTATTATATTAGTAATAATGTTTTTAGTTGCTAATAAAAATACAAAAACCAAAAAATAATTTTGTTTATTGTACGGGGTAGTATAAATGAAATTTTGCAAAAAGTGTGGTAAGTTAAACGAGGGTAGTAATCAGTTATTTTGTGTTTCTTGTGGCGCAAGTTTAATTGATGATGATACTAATGATTTATTATCAAGCGATATTGAGGTTGATGAAACATTAAATAATCTATCATTTGATAATATAGATGATATATCTGATTTTACTCCACAGGATAATAATACAAGTTTTAATCAGGATTTTAATAATACATTTGATGATATTAATAAGAATAAAGATAGTATGGATGAAGTATATCCTAACCTAGATAAAAATATATATGTTGGTTTAGGTAAGGACTTAAATAATAAAGCTAGTAATAATGAAGATATAAAAGAAGATATTAAAGATAATAAAGCTAATAAAGATAATCAAAAATTTAGTAATCATATATCTAATGATGATTATGTTAAGCATACATCTCATGAAGCATATGATAATACTAATTTAAATAATACTAACATAGGTAAAAAGAAAAAGTCTATTGTAAGGACTATATCTATAATAGGTATTGTACTTATATTTGCATTACCAATCTTGTTTGGTCTTTTTAATAGCATTCATATTGTTGATGCTAACAATGCTGAAGTTGTTTATGGAACAGTTGTTAATTCAACAGAAGAATCATATAGCTCTTATGATTTTGATAAAGAAAGTTATGTGAATAAATATAGGTATAGGAATAAGGTTAGATACACGTATGAGGGTTTAGGATACTACTATATTACTTATACATCTAACTCGAAAGAATTGGGTAAAGAAGTTGCAGTATATATTACTGATCACGATCCTTCTAATGCAAGGTTAACGCCATATAGTGGAACAATGGACAATTTATTTGCTGTTTTCACTATTGTTATTTTTGTAGTTATATATGGTGGTGTGATTGCAGCATTTATAGTTATAGGTGTTAAGATTGCAAAAAGAAAGAAATAAAGTGCAAAATAATTTAATAATGTAGTTTTAGTGAGGAAATTTAATATGAAAATTTGTACAAAGTGTGGAAAAGTATTTAAGGATGAATCATTATTTTGTGATAAGTGTGGTTTAGAATTAGAAATCAAGGAAAATAATTCTGGAATTAATCAAGATGAATTATTAGTAAGACAAAGACTTTTAAATAATATATTTGTTATTGTATTTAGCTTTTTGACATTTATATGGATGTTTATTGAACTTCTATATTTATGGGGTGAAGGTAATACCTATAAAGCGGTGCTTGTTGGTATACATAGTGGCTTTACTGTATTACCTATTCTTACACTTATATTAAGTCTTATTGGCTTAGTATTAAAAAAATCAAATAAAGTAATTGCAATTATTGGATTAGTTATATCTTGCTTAGCAGTGTTGCTAATATTTATATCAGCTTCATTAATTGCAACAGGTGTTTTACGCTTATATTATTAGTAAAAAGGGATCTCAATCCCTTTTTTATTTTGGTTTATTTGAGTGTAAAAAGATTAGTATGTTTCAACATCTTTATGGTTACAAATTAAAACAAAAAAAGAGGTCAAAAGACCTCTTGTTTTTTTAGATGGCGTTCCCGGAAGGATTCGAACCTTTGACCCACGGCTTAGAAGGCCGTTGCTCTATCCAGCTGAGCTACGAGAACATCACGCCCGTTCATTATATCTCATAAAAAATTATTTTTCAAGTAGAAAATTAAAAACTTTTTAAACTATTTTAAAAAAGTCATTTAGTATGTTTTTTTTAACCATTTTTGTGATACAATTATTACGGTATTACTATTCTAGTAAGTGGAGGTGTTTAATATGGAAAGAGATTATCAAACTGAAATTAAAGAAATATTGGACTCCGAGCTACCGGAAGAAGAAAAACGTGAAAAATTATTACAATATCATGAGAGTGATATCGCTGATATTATTGATGATATGGATGAGACTGAACGTAAGGAGATATTTAGAATTTTAGGTTCTGAGGCTGCCGGTGACGTTTTACTTCACACTGATGATATTGGAGATGTCGTTTCTGACTTAAAGCCTGACCAGGCTGCAGATATCATTGAATCAATGGATGCTGATGATGCGATTGACGTACTTGATGAGCTAGAAGATGAGCAAAAGGAACAAATTGTTGCCTTAATGGATAAGGAAGCAGTTGAAGATATTCGTGACATCATCAAATTCGATGATGATATGATTGGTTCTGAAATGACTAATAACTATATAACTATTTTTGAAACTGATTCTGTTAAGACTGCAATGAAGAAGGTTATTGAGCAAGCTGCAGATAATGATAATGTTTCAAATATATATGTAGTTGATAAGGAAGAACACTTACTTGGTGTTATTGAATTAAGAGATTTAATTATTGCAAGAACAGGCACAGATATTAAATCTATTATGAAACATAATTATCCAAAGTTTTTAGCAACAACTAAGATTGAGGATTGTATTGAGGATTTAAAGGAATACGCTATGGATACATATCCTATTGTAGATGAGGCTAATGTATTACTTGGTGTAATTACACAAGATGACGTTACAGAAATTTCTAATGCTGAAATCCAAGAAGACTATGCAAAACTTGCAGGTTTAACAAATCAGGAAGAAGCAGGTGAAAGTGTATTCCAATCTGTAAAGAAAAGAATCCCTTGGCTATTAATATTATTAGTATTAGGATTAATCCAATCATTTACAATGTCTGGATTTGAGGCTGTTGTTGCAGCGTTACCTATTATTGTATTCTTCCAAACAATTGTATTAGATATGGCTGGTAACTCAGGTACTCAGTCACTAGCAGTTACAATTCGTTTGATTTCTACAAATGAGATTTCAAAGAAACAGGTTGCTGCTGCAATATTTAAGGAATTAAGAGTAGGATTTATTAATGGATTAATCTTAGGTGTATTATCTTTTGGATTTGTATTATTATATTTATTTATTACAAAGAATGGTGTTGTTCAAACTGCAGAAGCATTTGAATGGGGTAACGCAGTTAATGGTGCTGGAATTGTAGGGTTCTCACTTTTAATCGCAATGACTGTATCATCAATGATTGGTACAATTATGCCTTTATTCTTCATGAAGATTCATGTAGATCCAGCAGTTGCATCAGGACCATTTATTACAACAATTAATGATATTACTGCATTATTAATTTATTATGGTCTTGCAGGTTTATTATTTAGTTTATTTTAGGAGTAGTTATGATAAAAAAAGAATTTCAGGAATTGAAGGAAGAATTTGCAGCTGTAACTTGTAAGTTCGAACAATTTAATAAAAAAATAAATGAGATACGTGCTAAATATAATAAGTATTTCTTTGATCAGATTCAAACAACAAAGCATATTATGGCAGAAACTGTATTATTAACTAATCTTGTTTCATTAAAAACTAAGGGTGAAAGTGATGATACAATAGAAAAAACAAAGAATGATTTTGTTAATAAGGTTTTATCTGAAGAAAAAGAAGATATCTTAAATCATACTAAGCTTACAAGAATTGCAGATAATTTTGAAAATACTTCAAAAGAGGATAATGAAAAATTTGAATTTTTAGTTGAAAATTTCATATTAGATTATCATCCTTATGTTAATATAAATATGAATCCAAATGTTCAAAATGTTTTTAAATTATTAATGAAGTTCTATTATGAAAACAACATTGGTGGATTTGAAGAAGTATTTGAAATGAATAAGCAAGCCTTATCTCATCCTGAGCTTGCTGAAGAAGATTATAATAGAGCTCAAACTCTATACAATCAATTCAAGATGTTCTATCAAAAGAACTATAATGATAATAAAAATAAATTCCCTCTTAATAAGCAAATCGTATTCTTAAACGATGTTGCCTTAGATTCTGAAAGAGATGAATTAGAAATTGCAATTAAAAAAGAATTAAAAATGAATGAAGCAATTCATAAAGATTATGTTGCTACATTCGGTAGTGATTATAAAATTCCATTTGTTATTAGATAAAAAATATGCTCTATATCACAAGCTGATATAGGGCTTTTTTGTTCTTGTTTTACTTTTATTTATCCTTCCTAAATTACGTAACTATTCATTATAATTTGACAAAAAATAAACAAAAGGTTATAATAAGTTTAGATTGAAGTGTTTGTGTATAAAAATTTATATTTATTGGGTTCTAATTCACTGGCTTTACGATAAGGGTTTATTTAGTGAAAAAGCATCTTTTTTAACGAAGAAAGGGAGAAATGAGCTTCGTTATATTTTATGCTATCCTAAGGAAGAAAAAATTGTATTCCATCTATATTAAATTAAATAATTCTATCCGATGTTTTTGAAATGTGAAATCCAAAGGTTATATTGTACTTATAACCAAAACATTATTTATTTAAGAAAGGGGAGAATAATAATAAGTACAATTTTATTATTCAAAAATAATTTATGAAGAAAAAGGTCGGTTTAATTTCATTGTTTTTGGCAGGTGCATCTGCACTTGTTTTAACTGGATGTAATTCTAGCGAAGTAGAGCAAAATTCATCTGATATTAAAAAAATTACTCAGAAGATTTCTGCCCTAGAAGATAGAATTTCAACAGTAGATACAACATTATCCCAAGCTATTCAGGAAGAAATAGCTAAGATTAATGCCGCAATCGCTAAGGCTGATGAATCTAATGAGGCTGCTATTGAAGAAGCAGTTGGAGTGTTAAGAGCTGAAATGGCTTTAGCTGATGCAGATGCAAAGAAAGAAGTTCTTGCAACATTAAATGCTACAAAAGATGCAATTGATGCTGAGATTGAAAAGAAAGCTTCAAGCGCAGCAGTTGCTGAAGAAGTTGCAGAATTACAAGGACAAATTGATGATTTAAAGGCTGAGAACACAGCTAAGACAACAAAGTTAACTGAACTTGAAGAAACATTAGCTACAAAGGCAAGTTCAGAAGATGTTACAGCTATTCAAGCTGAAATTACTACTATTAAGGCTGATATTGCAGCAAACACTGAAAAGATTACTGCATTAGAAACAAGCTTAGCTGATTATGCAACAGTTGAAGCTTTAAATGCAGCTAAGGCAAGAATTACTACATTAGAAGAAGAAGTTCAAGAGCTTGATGCTGGTACAGTTACTGACCAGGAATTAGCCGCTGTTGTTACTGAACTTAATGGAGTAAAAGAAGATTTAACAGCTTTAACTACTAGAGTTTCTGATTTAGAAACAGCAAAGACAACTATTGAAGGCTCTATTGAAACTATCAATGCGACTATTACAGATCATGATACTAAGATTTCTAACCTTCAAACTACAGTTTTAAGTTTAACTAGTACAACTACAACAATGCAGCAAAAGATTACTGCATTAGAGCAGGCTAAGACTGATTTTGCTAATACAATCGCATTAATGAATCAAAATTTAGCAACTAAGGCAGCTTTAGCTGAAAATGTTGCTGAACTTGAAGCTGCAGACGAAGCATTCGATGAATTAATTGCTCAAATTAAGTCAGAACTTGAAGCTAAGGATACTGAAATTTCTGATGATATCGATGAAATTAATGCAACATTAGAAGCTCAAGCTCAACAGATTACAGAACTTATAGAGACTGTATCTCAGGACGCTTCAGGAGTTGCTAAGGCTCTAGAAGACTTCTATGGAGAAGAAGCTCAAGCTACAAAAGCTGATTATGTATATCAACTTTCACAAATTTATGCTAACTTCCAAGAAAACCTTGATGAAGTTAGATTAGAAATGCTTGAAGCATTTACAATTGATAGTGTTTTATCTGATGAAGATAGAGCATTCGTTGAAAATATTTATAGAGGATTATATAACAAGTCTAACCATGAAATGGTTGGTTATTTATGGAAGGGTGTAGAATATATTTCATTAGCAGCAGATGTTGAATCAGCAGAAGTGGCATTTAATGAATATAAAGCAAAACTTGAATCATTCATTAATGAAGCTGAATTCACTATTTCTAAAGAATTAGCAAGACAATCTGTTGAAAAATTAACATATATTCCTGAAAATACTGAAGAGGCTATCCTTCAAGCAATTGAAGCAATTACATATAATACTGATGAAACACTAGAAATGACTGCTGAAGAAGTTCAAACATATCTAGCAATTAGAACTACTAAGCTAAGTTTATTAAATGCAAAAGCACAAACTATCGATGATACTTATAAGGCTAAAGCAACAGCTAAGACTGCAATCGATAATTTAGCAAATATTACAAGTTCAGAAAAGACAAGTTTAAAGAATTTAGTTGATAGTTATGTTACACTTACAAATTACACTGCTGTTGGTGCAGATATTGAAGCTGCAACAACTGAATTAGCTCCTACAACATTTGCAGTGGCTAAGGCACAGCTTAATGAATTAAATGTAACTGATTCAGCTGAAATTGCTTTATTAGTAAAGCAAGCAACTGGATATGATACAGCAAGAGGCTATGATAAGTCTAAAGAATTTACTGCAGAAACATTAGCTAATATTAAGAATGAAACAGTTAAGGTTGATAATGTTGATGTAAATGTTGTTGCACGTATTAACGCGTTAATCGCTGGTGTAGCTCAATATGATGATTATATTGAAGCAGAAACATTAGTAGGCCAAGATGAAATTACTGCAAAAGTTAATGCAGATAAGGCAGCAATGGATTTATTAGTATCTCAAGCAACTGCATACAATACAGCAAGAGGCTTTGATGTAACTAAGGAAGCTGTTATTACAGCATTAGAAAATATTACAAGTGATGAAAAGACATCAATCAATACTTTAATTGCAGCTGTACCTGCATACGCAGATTATATTGATGCAGAAGATTTAACAACATCTCAATTAGTTGCAGCTAAGTTAACTGCTGATGCAGCAGCAATTAATGTTATAGTATTACAGGCTCAAAAGTATGATACAGCAAGAGGCTATGAACACGGATACGAATTCACAGCAGAAACATTAGCTAATATTAAGACTGAAACAGTTAAGGTTGGCGAAGAAGATGTAAATGTAATTGTACGTATTAATGATTTATTACATGCAATACCTCAATATGGCGATTACATTGGTTCTGAATTAACGACTGAAACAGCACTTAATGCAAAGGTTAATGAAAATAAGGCTGCTGTAGATTTATTAGTAGCCCAAGCAACTTCATACAATACAGCAAGAGGTTATGATGTAACTAAGGAAGCTGTTATTACAGCATTAGAAAATATTACAGCTGATGAAAAGACAGCAATCAATACTTTAATTGCAGCAGTTCCAGCATATGAAAATTATGTTGCTGCAGCAGCATTAACTGATGTAACAGCAATCAATACTAAGTTAAATGCAGATAAGGCCGCAATGGATTTATTAGTGGCTCAAGCAAATGCTTATAATGAAGTAAGAGGCTATGACTTAGGTAAGGAAGCCGTTGTTACAGCATTAACTAATATTGTGACAGCAGAAAAGAAATCAATTAATGAATTAATTGCTGCAGTACCTAATTATGCTGAATATATTACAGTACTTACTACTGATACTGCAATTACAGCAAAGAAGACTGCTGATAAAGCTGCAATTGATGATATAGTAACAAAGGCAACATATTATAATGACGTTTTAATTGAAGTAGCTACAGAAGTTGCTTCTGTAACAAGTACGACAAGAATCCCTCAAGCTGAACGTACTGCAATTAACGAATTATTTAATGCAATTCCAGTATATGCAAACTATATTAATGATAATACAACTACTCAAGTTGCAACTCAAAAGACTAATGATCTTGCAGCAGTTGCTTTAATTGATTATCAATTTGATAAGTACTTAGGTATTCTTAATGAAATTGATTCAAGAGTTGAAACTATTGTGGATACTTATGAAGATACAACTGAACGTGAAACAATTATTGCATTAATGCAAGCAATTACTTCATGGACAAATTATACTGGTAAGACAACTGGACAGGTAGATGCACAAGTTGAAACTGATATTGCTAAGTTAAATCTTATCGGTACAAGAATTGATACATTTAATAATATTAGAGCTTATATTACAACAAGTAATGCAACTATTGATGCTTATGTTCCTGAAAATGGTACATTCAGTAGTGCAGATAAGACTAATTTCAAGGGATTATATGCAGCATATGGTACTGAAGAAGTTTATGATGCAGCAATAGCTGATTTCACAACTGCAGCTGAATATGCTAATTATGAAACTCAAGTTAAGGCAGCAATTGATTTAATTGCTAAGACTAATGCTAAGACATATTCTGATATTATTAATCAGGTTGCAGTTAATGTAGCAACAATCAATGCTAAGTTATTATTAACTGATACATTAAAGAAGAACTTTATTGCTAGATTCTCTGCTCTTGCAACATATAGTGTTCATTATGATAATACTAAGGAATTAACTACAGTTGGTGATTTCACTACATATAAGACAAATGCATACAATGCTATTAACGATGTAGTAAGAATTGCTGAATACGAAAGACAGTTAATTGAATATGGTAACAATAAGGTTAACGCTATTTTACAAAAGCAAACTAATGGCGATATAACTGCAGCAGAAGCTAACTACTTAAGTAGTGTAATTGGTGCAATTTATGAAGCTAAGACAAATAAGAATGTTACAGTTCCAACTGATGCATCTGATAATTTAGCAAATGCAAAGAATGAAATGGATAATGTAGTTAACGCAGTTACAACATTCTCTAACGTTGATGGTGCAATAGCAACATTGAATAGCAATATTAATAAGTACATTACTGATGCAGAAAAGTACATTATGGATTCTTACTATGAATCTATTTATAAAATTGCATTAACAGTATGGAATAATAATATTGATACAATTAATGCTAAGGGTGAAGAAGCAAGTTATTCTTACGCATTACCTGAAGATACTTCATATGAAGCATTCCAAACATTTGTTCAAGGTTTACCACAAGCAACAACAATTATCAACAGACTTACAATTTTATCAACTTGGTATGAAAATGAAGAAGATGCTGATGATGATGGTGTATATGATGGTATGTTATATCAGATCATTGATGAATATAACACATTAGAACAAGCACAGCTTCCTACTGTTAGAACAACATATGTTAATAATTTAGAAACTAAGTATAATGAATATTTAGCTTATGATGGAACTGATCCAGATAAGCCAGATTATACAGCATTAGCTAAGAACTTAAAGCTTGCTTATAATACTTGGAAGACTACAATCAATAACTCTACAACTATTGCATCTGTAATTTCAAGTTACAATAATGGTATTTATGCTTTAGATGCTGCAGTATTAGATACAGCTAAGTCATTCTACTTAGATAAGTTAGAAACAAATTGTGAAGCATTAAAGACTCAGTATCCAGCATTGGAAGATGATATTGATGATGCATTTGACTATTGGCAAGGTCTTATTAATGGTCAAACTACTAGTGCCGCTGTAGCAGCACAATATGAAAATGCATGTGAAGCATTAGATGCTATAATTCAAGATTAATTTAATTAAAATAACTAATTAAATAAATAATGTTAATGGTGGCTATCACGAAAGTGGTAGCCACTTTTATGTTAAA
>JAEEGH010028443.1_pt1 | contig 10998 bp, 12 predicted proteins | sample 9134181 | NCBI WGS metagenome assembly JAEEGH01 (sample SAMN16246544, study PRJNA631951) | gut metagenome | biome: gut microbiome; feature: rumen; material: DP-attached | host: Bos | place: Iran: Karaj | collected 2018-10
AAGAAGGTGCCTTCCCCTTCCGTGACTACCCCTACAAGGATTATGAGCAGGGCTATCTTAACACCAAGCCCGTCGTGCGCGTGCGCCACGAGGGTGACGATTACGTCCTTACTTACAAAGGCAAAGGCATGATGGTCCGTGAGGAGTACAACCTTCCTCTGAACAAAGAAAGCTTTGAGCACCTTATTGCCAAGGCTGACGGCAACATTATCCGCAAGCGTCGCTACTTTATACCCCTTGGCGAGCTCACTGTCGAGCTTGACGAATTCCGCGAGCCCTTCGCGCCGCTTCTCATGGCCGAAGTCGAGTTCCCGTCGGAAGAAGCCGCACGTTCTTTTGTCCCGCCCGAGTGGTTCGGCGAGGATGTGACGCTTAATAAGGAATATCACAATGCAACAATGAGTCAAAAGAAATTTTAGATGTAAAAAGCGCCGTTTATACGACGCTTTTTCTTATGTTTCATTAGTTTAAGTATTGTATCCGTGCAAGTTCTGCATACTTGCCTTCCGCGGCGCACAGTTCGTCATGCGTTCCCGCTTCCGTAATCTTTCCGTTTTCAAATACATAAATTCTGTCGCAGTTTCTGATAAGGCTGAGCCTGTGAGCGATGATTATCACTGTAATGTCCCGGGCAAAAGAATCGAGTGACTCGGTAAGAGTCTTCTCCGTCAAAGCATCCAGATTGCTGGTGGCTTCGTCAAGTATCAGTATGCGAGGCTTCTTAACAATTGCTCTTGCTATGGCGAGCCTCTGCTTTTGCCCGCCCGACAAGTTGGAACCGTTTTCTTCAATCAACGTATCGTAGCCAAGCGGCATATCTTCTATGAAGTCATGCGCCATCGCGGTCTTGGCCGCCGCTGCCACATCTTCCTGCGTAGCGTGCTCGCAACCGATAGCTATATTCTCGGTCACCGTACCTCGGAACAAGAAAGTATCCTGAGGAATATAGACCACATTTTCTCTCAGCGTGCTCTTTGAAATATCCGAAATATTGGTGCCGCCAATCTCGATTGTTCCGCCTTTCGCCTCGTAAAAGCCGAGAAGGAGCTTTGCAATCGTGGTCTTACCCGAGCCGCTGTCACCCACAAAGGCAACATGCTCGCCGGACGCTATATTTGCGCTTATGCCGCTTATTACTTCTTTTCTGAAACCGTAAGAGAAGTGAACATCCTTAACAGAAATACTGTTGTCCGCCGGAAAAGCTTTATCGGCGTCCTTCTTTCCTTCCTCATCAAGTTCCATAACTTCGTTAAGCCTGTCGGCTGCAACCATGGCGGTCTGCACCTGAGGCTGGAGGTTAATAATGCTTTTCAACGGTTCCATGAAGAATGACATAAGCGAGCTGAATGCAAGCACCGTACCAATGCTTATCTCGCCCCTTATTACGCTCATGGCGCCGACCCAGATTATCACGCTTGTGCCCACAAGCTCGGTGGCACTCTTCAGGGCATCCTGGGCATTTATTGAATAATTCATTTTGCAAAGGCTGCTTACAAATTCCTCAAATCGCTCTTCTCCCTTGTCGATAACGTTTTTCTCGGTTCTGTATGCTTTAACCGTCAGGATACCGTTTAAGGCTTCAACCATATGAGAAGTAAGCTTGGAATTGTTCTCCATCACTTCTTCATTGAGTCTTCTGAAAAGCCCGTTGTAGCAAAGTGCTATCAGGGCATAGACAAACGCCACCGCAAGAGTTATAAAGAACAGCTTGGCATCTTGTAAATAAAGAACCACTGCACCCGCTGCTGCCATAAGCGTATCAACCATGATAGTGACGGTCGCGCCTATAACTGCATCCCTTACCTTTCCGGCATCCGAAAATCTTGACACTATTTCACCGATTCTTCTGCTGTCAAAAAAAGTCATCGGAAGCTTCAGAACATGCTTAAAATAGCCAAATATCAGAGCCGTATCCACCTTTCGCCCAAGCGAAATAAGAAGATGCCTTCTGAAGGCGTTTAACAGCACCCTGAATATATTTAGCAAAATAACGCTTATCGAAACTGTCGCAAGCATCCTCTCTAAGGCATTTGGAAGGATATTGTCCAGGATTTCTTTCAAAAAGAAAGAGCTTATAATACCCGCTACCGAAAAAAGAACCGATGCCAAAAAAACAGCGGCAAGTATTCCCTTGTGGGCATACAGTATTTCAAGTGCTCTCCTTATTCCGCCTTTTGTCCGAGTTATGGTTACCGTTTCATCGGTTTTTTCAAGCAAAACAATAATCCCGGACCACTTATATGTATGGCGGCCTTTTGAAGACTTTTTTAAGCCCAAGAATTCATCTATAGTCAAATGCACCAGTCCCGCTGCGGGATCGGCAATAAGTATTTTTCCGTCTTTAATCCTGTGTATCACCACAAAGTGAAGCAACCCTTCGTCCACCAGCATATGAGCAATACACGGAGTTTCCAGGTCGCTTGTAAGCACCTCTTTACTGCCCCTGTAGCCCTTAGCCTTGTATCCAAGCTTTCCTGCGGCATGAATCAACCCCTTGATATTCGTGCCCATTTTGTCGGTTCCGGCAATCTCACGAATTCCGGCGATGCTTACCGTTTTTTTGTCCTGCTTGCATATCGTGGCAAGACACGCTGCGGCACAATCCGTATAATCGTGCTGCCTGACACATGCATACTTCATCTGTTCCCACTCCATTCTCAATATAGCTCGTCTGAGTTTTCCTTTACGAATCCTTTATATTTGTAACAGTTCCACGCGCAAATGTCTACCCCGGTAAGTTCGGCATCCATGTAGCTCGTTGCCATAACAAATAGGCATCCACCCGCAATTTAGGTGGATGCCTGATATTAAGTTATCAAATAAATTGGAAACCCGTAAAAAGATTCACGATTAACCGAGTATCACTGATTCGGGATTTTCAATAGACTTATATAAGTAGAATAATCCGCCATCGACGTTTTCAAGTTCCTGATCGTTTAATTCAACTAATAACTCTTTATTCATAATCTATGTACCTTTCCTATTCTCATTCAATTATCTGTTGTGATTAGCGACCGCCGCCACCGCCTGCGCCGCCGCCAAAGCCGGCAAGGCCGCCTCCTACTACTTCCCAGTCAACAGGGACATACTCGAGCTGTCCGCCGTTAACGGTTTCAAGTTCTTCGTCGTTTAATTCAACTAAAAGTTCTTTTTTCATGCCATAACTTCCTTTCTGTTTTGTACTGATTTTCAATAACATCCCAATGTTTCTTGCAAGAATTGGTATGTGCTAATTATAATCCTTCAGTCTTCTTTTGAAAAGAGCGTAAATTATTAAATAATTATTATTATCTCATCGATATGACAGATATTATTTCTTTCATATTCCAGATAATCTATAATACTTTCACTAATCGCGAGTGAACAGCACACAAAAAAGGAGCTGTACCACACGGTACAACTCCTTTATAACCATTTTCACAATAAATCTATTCTTTACTCGTCAGCTTCGCCGTCTTCAAGCTTAATGCCTTCAGCTTCGATGTTATCGCGCTTTGCACAGGTCTTGCAAAGACGGGTCTTGTTGTCGGCGATTGCCTGGTCGACATCACCTTCGTACAATGTATCGCTGTTGTTCAAGTGTGAACAATCTGCGCTGGTGTGGTATACCTTACCGAACTGTGTCCAGTATACTTCGCCGGTAATAGCTGCCTCTGCAGCTGCCTTTTCTTCGGAAGAAATAGGGTTCCAGTCGTAGCTGCATAATCCGCCGATTAAGAGTGCGATGATACCTACAACTACCGCGATAGCCTTCGTCTTCTTGTCAAGTTTGTTCTGCTTGTCGGTGAAGATCAAAATGATGTAAGGAAGGAATGCAATGATACATACGATAACGCCCATGTTGTTCCAAAGGAAGAACTTAACAGGGTTCTTCTTGGATGCGGGATCGATGCGGTTAGCTTTCTTCCAAAGCTGGGAACCGATGATTACAAAGATTAAATCAAGTACCAGAACACCGATAATACCTGCAAGTGTAGGTAAAGGTAATCTAATCTTGTCAAAATATAATAAAAATCCTAATACTTCAAAACAAATTGCGACAAGCCAGCAAATAATTGCGCCGCATCTTAAGCCGCCTGCGTTGCCTACAGGCTTAGCTTCTTTAATGGTCTTACCGTCTTCGGTCTTCTCAACCTTGACGATTTTGCGTTCCTTTTTCTCTTCTGCCATGGTTACTCTCCCTGTATGATAGTGTGTGCGCGGGTACCTCCCGAGCCAAAATTATTATATAACAAAATAAACTGTCATTTCAATACTTTGCGAGCTCTATGCGAGATAATAATTGACTTTTGTGAGTTATAAACTCATAATTGAATTTAAAGAGGTATAGCCCTCGGAAAAGGAGAGAATCATGGATTTATCTAATGTTTTGGGCCTTTTATCAGGCGGCGAAGTAAGTAAAGTAAGTAAAGAAACAGGCGCATCCACCAAGGATGTCACAAGTGTTTTGACAACAGCTCTTCCCCTCCTTGCAGGCGGAGCCGATAAAAAGAAAGCGAGCGAAGCTGTGGCTAAGAAAACCGGCCTCTCCCTCGAGACCGTTCTTCCCATCATCACCGCTGCACTTCCCCTTCTCCAGAAGTTAATCAACACCAATGCCGAAGAAGAAACCACTTCCACCGGCAAAAAGAAGAAAAAGAAACCTGCAGCCGGACAGTCTCAGGCATCCGGTGCCCTCGGCCTTCTCGGCGGATTACTCGGTGGCGGAAGCTCCTCAGGTAGCAGCTCAGGCGGCGGATTATTAAGCGGTCTTGCTAGCTTGGTAAGCACCTCTACCGAAGAGGAAGAAGAAAAACCTAAGAAACCCGCGGCTAAGAAGAAAAAGGCTTCTTCAAGCAGCACTACCGCCAAGAAGAAAACTTCTTCGACTTCTTCTACTGCCAAGAAAAAGACAAGCACTACAGCCAAGAAAACCACAGCAAAGAAATAGCATTATTAAAGGCACAGGCCCTGCGGCTTGTGCCTTTTTGATTATCATTCAAATTGTATCTTTAAGTACCCGTCTTCGAACTTTGCCCCCGCCACATTCCGCTCCTTGAACTCTGCCGGCACAGGGAACCTGCGGCGCTCGTTCTTGACGCCTACGGTTATTTCGGAGCCGTCCTGGTTGAGTTCGAGTTCTTCTTTGGCCGCAAAAGGAAGGTAGATGGTGAGGGTGTGAGCGGTGCTGTCTACACGGTACATTTCTTTCTTGAAGAGGACTGCATCGGGTTGCATGTCTTTAAACATGAGGTCGCCGATTCTGCCAAGGTCGTCGACGGTGCGAAGCTCGCTATCCTGAAGCTCCACGTAAATCTTGGGCACTTCGCCGAAGCATTCTTTAATCTCTGTCAGGCCTTCCTCCTGGCGCTTGATCCACTTGTTGAAGTAGCCTTCCATAGCCTTTGCGGGGTAAATGTGATTCACGATTACCGCGTCTACGTTGTAATGGTAGAGGTAAAGGCAGGTGAAGTTACGCTTCGCCTCGCTGATAACGATTTTCTCGGGCTTTGTCACCACTCTGAGGCTGACGGTATCCGTGTCGAGCATCAGCTTCTGAAGGCGCTGCATCTTGTCCATGAGATACTCAACGTCGTCGAATACGTTCTCTCCGGGCATGGGAATCTTCATGAGCCCTTCTACCACGGGGCCTGCTACTTTCACGCCCACTTTCTTCATGGGAAGCACCTTGTCAATGAGTGTCGAGAAGCGCTCGGGATACTTAAGCAGCGACAGTGTCTCGCCTGTGGGGGCGCAGTCTACGATGATTACGTCGTACCTGCCGCTTTCATACATCTCCAGAATCTTAAACATAGAAAACAGTTCTTCAAGTCCCGGAAAAACAAGGAGCTCCTCCGCCTCGATTCCACCTTCACCCCTGCTGGTTATGAGACGCTTCATGTAGTCCTTGAGGTTGCCCCAGCTTTTCTCACCCTCGTAAACCGTATCGATTTCCATGGCATCGAGATTGTCGGTAACCGGCGTAGCTTCACGTCCCACCTTGCAGTCAAAAGAATCTCCCAGGCTGTGGGCCTGATCGGTACTCATAATGAGCACTTTCTTGCCTTCTCCGGCCAGCTTCACGGCGGTTGCGGCGGCCATGCTGGTCTTGCCTACGCCGCCTTTGCCTGTATATATAATCACTCTCATGTGTGTGTTCTCCTTACTGAATGTCTACTTTCTTGACGCGTTCTTCGGTCTCCCCACTATTGTCGGCGCAGGCGCCGGCGTCCGTTCCGAAGGCGCACTCGCGTCCAAATCTTATGGCGCTTTCTTTTACCAGCGCCTTCAGCTCCCTGGCTATCACTTCAATATGTCCTGCCGACTCCTTGGGAAGGAGCTCCATTATTGCTTTCTTTTGATACTCGCTTGCGCACTTGATTCGTTGTCTTAACTCTCTATTCATTCGAGTCTCCTTTCTCCTCTTTGGTGAAAAGAATGTTTAACTTGCCGTCCTCGTATCCTGCTTTGGCCACGCTTAAGTTCATGAGCGTATTGGGAAGAGGAATGTTTCTTTTGAAGTTACCTATCTTGATTACTATGTCCGCGCCTGCCTGGAAGAGGTCGATGTCGCCCTTGTCAGCGCAGGGAATGTTGACCTTGAGCACGTAGCCGTCGTCGGTCTTCTCGAAGTTTTCGCGCTCTGTCGTGGCGTGGCTTGCGAATACGTCCTTGTCCGCGAGAGCATCATTTACAAGTCTTTCGACGTTCTTAATGCCCTTGAGTTCCTCGTCATACCAAGGAATCTCGCAGATGGGGAGTCCCGCGAAGGTGTTCTTAAGCGCATCGATGTAATCCTTCTGGAGCCTTATCCACTTGTCAAAGAAATCGTTGCCGATATCCTCGGGCAGAATTCTGTTGATGTAGAGACCGTCTACGTTGAAGTTGTAGAGGTTCATGTACATGTAGTTACGCTTGGTCTCCTCGACCACCATCTTCTCGGGCACGCTGACGATGCGCACGCTCGTGGTCTCGCGGTTCTTAAGAAGTTCCTGCAGTTCTGCCAGCTTCATGTAAATCTTCTCGATATCGTTCATCGCCTGCTTGTTAGGCATCTCAATCTTAAAAAGCGACTTCGATACCGGCGCAAGTACCCGGACACCTACCTTACCTATCGGGAAAAGCTTCTCCATGTACCAAGAAAGCATCTCGGGGAACTTAAGAAGCGATAACGTCTCACCCGTCGGTGCGCAGTCCACGATTATGCGCTCATATGTGCCGCTCTTGTGAAGTTCTGCGATTTTTAACAGCGAAAAAAGTTCTTCCGTTCCCGGTATGATTCCTATGTCCGCCGGTGCCAGTTCGTCTGCGCCCGCCAGCAGGTTCTTGGCATATCTGATTATGTCTGCAAAGTCAGTCTCGCACACATACGCGGGGTCTATCTCGTAAATATCAAGGTTCGGCATTACCGTCTCGATATCTCTTGATAACTTACGCTCGAAGATGTCCCCGAGATTGTGCGCCATGTCGGTGCTGACAAGAAGCGTTTTCTTGCCTTCTTTGGCGCTTTTATAAGCGTGGGCTGCCGCAATACTGCTTTTGCCAACTCCGCCTTTACCTGTAAAAATGTATATTCTGCTCATTATTTCGCCTTTCGTGTAATTCTTTGTATGAATAGTTCGCATGCCGAAGTATTTCTTTTTATGTAAGGCAGCGACCGTAACCGTGCTGCCTTGGTGTAGCTATTCTATTGTTATCTTTCGTACCTTTTTGACCTCTGCTTCCTTGTCGTGTTCTTCCTTAAACACGGCCTTCGCCTTGGTCATGATGCTTTCGAGAAGCTTAAGCTCGTCACCCGTGAGCGAGCCAAGTATTTTCATACCGTATGACAGCAGTTCCTCCACCAGGCGGTTAAACTGCGCGCGTCCCTTCTCCGTGAAGGTGATAAGCACCACTCTCTTATCTTCCTTGGAATGCGTGCGCTCGATAAGACCGTTCTTCTCCATACGGCTCACAATACCCGTCGCCGTATTAAGCGGCACATGAATATACTCGGCGATCTCCGACATATTCACCTCGCCCTTCTGATAAAGCAGCCAAAAAAGAAGCACCTCATTTTTCGAGCAATTAAGAAAAATATTGCTCCAAAGATCAAGTGATAGCAGCTCCTTAATCTCTTCAATATAGTCCGTGAAGTTCTTTAACACTTCTTCCGGCTTATCGTTTCGGCTTATTTTAACAGTCATTTCAGGTCCTTATAAAAATACTTCGCATCTCGAACTAAATTAATTCTACACGCGAAGTATTTTTTTGTCAAGAGTTATTTGCTTATGTATTTAGTAACTGCTTTCTGCAATGATTTCACACAAGTGTTAAGACTTATCTCTCCATTAAAGTACTTATCGGTCCAGTAAGTAACCAGCTTGACCACACGTGCCTCTCGCTCATCCGGCACGGCGATATTATTGACTGCCGTAATAAACTTGTCAGAATCGGTATAGTCGCCAATCTTCTCAAAAGCCTTCGCATATGCGGGAATGATCCCATCTCTCACATTCGGCCTGTAATTCTTAAACAAATACTCAAGGAAGTCAATTGCCCCATCCACGCACTCACAGTACTCGGTTATGCCAAAGCCCGAAGCCGTAGCATGGAATTTCTTTTGCCCGTCAGCAGTTGGAAGTCCTAAAAGAATCACGTCATCGCCAAGGTCTGATGATTTATCTTCAAACCAGCTTCTGCTACTGATCTTAGTCTTAGTAAGCATACGACCCGTTTCATCTTTAAGCGCCCACCCGAGTTTCTTCGTGTACCGATTATCGCTGTACGCTCCGTCTACTTTTTCCACTAATTCCTTAAACTCCTCAGTGTCAAAAGAACACGTTCCTTTCTCAAAGTCCACAAAGTGCGTGACATCAGACGTCATAAAGGCTTCCATTACGCTCTCTTTGCTTAAGAAATAGTCTGTGTAGAGCACGCCTTTCTTCTCGATATACAATAAAAAGTCGTCAAAAGAGAAGCTTCCTGTTCCGGAATAATCACTTTCACCGGCCGCAAATGTCTCAAGGGTGATGTTAAGCGGAAGCATTTTAACAGAAGTTCCTTCTCTGCAGGCCGATAAAACGCCGGCATTGAAATCCGAAACCTTCAGGCCTTTTGAAGTAGCCATGTACGATTCAAGATCTATGAGGCGACCCTTATTCTTTTTAAACAAAACATCGTCCATGAACATGATATCGGGACGGTTTCCTGAAGTGTTCCTATCGGTAAGTACTATTTCGTATTCCTGCGTCGACTTATTGTAATCTTCAATCGTCTCTAAAATCGCAGGATTATTATTAATCAAGCCTTTGTCAAATAGCTTAATCTGTTTCACGCCAGCAGGTGTGTATGTGTAAAGTCTGGACAGTTTCTGAGTTCCGAAAGGATCGTAGACTACAAACCTTATCCGACCTTCATAAGTGTCAAGACACCTTAAGTGTCCGCACGTTGTTCCTTCCACGTAATCAATAACCGATTCCTTCTCATCTGTTCTGACATTGTACTTGTATATATTGATTCCGCCGTAATAAAGAACCGTATCCTCTCCGCAAGCGCAGAATAATTCGTTGGTAATTGACCCACATTTATCAGTGTCCCCCGGGATTCCTTTGTTTAAGTCCGCCTCGAAAAAACCCTCCTTGAAACTTCCAATGCCAAAGTTTCCCTTTTCTTCGCTGACAATTTTCTGATAAAAGAGCTTACCGTTATCTCCCGGTGCAAAATCTAAGACCATGCCGACAGGTGCTTCCCAGTTCATATTGCCCTTTAGGTCAAATTCCATAAGGCTCGTGGGGCCGCTTACATATACTTTGGAGTCCTCAGTTACCGCCAACTTGTAAATTCCCGAATCAGAGATACAGTTTTGAAGTTCAAATTTATCAAGCACATTTCCTTCTTTGTCGATTACACAAATTCCTTCTTCAAACCCATCTATTCTGTACGCAAAATATATTTTGTAATCATAATAATATGCAGCATCCAGCCATACCTCAGACAAGTCATACGGTACCTTTGTCACCGCACAATCTTGCGCCGTATCCACAATAAAAAATGTCACATCATCCACATTCTTCCAGCACAAAAACTCATCGCCGCAAAAATTGCCAAGACTAAGCTTATCCAGTTCACAGAAATCATACAATTTCATATCTGTCATAGCCTTTTCATAGTACACCGGGCTGTCTGCGAAGCTTGTAATCTTGTGAAATGTAAAGACTGTTAAGATTAAAAAGAATGCAAAAAGAAATCGTTTCATGTTACCCCCTCGTATACTTGCCACAATCCATACCCACTTGAATTGCGTCCCTCGTAAACATCATACATCTTCGCGCTCAAATCGTTTCTTAATTCTTTCTGAATACGCAGTTCCTCCGTACTTTATCCCAATATGAAAAAAATGCCAAATTGGGATAAGAAATCGCCCTATATTTGTGTTATGTAAACCGTGTTTATCCCAATATCAAATTTTTATAAAATTGGGATAAGATTTTCCTGTTTTTTTATCCTAAAATCAAGATTTTTTCATATTGGGATAAGTAGTTTACATAACTCAGTGCTCACCAATCATTTTTTATCCCAATCCGCAACTTTTTTCGTATTGGGATAACCTGACCCGCAAACCGGCAAAAGAAAGCCCCCACCGGCCCCAACACACCCCAAAGCCACGCAAAAACAGCCGCCAGAACTAACCGACGGCTGCTTTAATTACACTTATCAAGTATTAAATTATCTCAGACAAAGCTTCCTGAGCTTATCAATCTCCTTCGCGAGCTTCTTGGTGCAGGCGTTCTTTTTCATGCGCCACTGCCAGTTGCCGCCGAGGACTGCGGGGGTGTTGATGCGTCCCTCGCCGCCGATGTTTAAGAAGTCCTGCATGGGGATGATTACGGTGTCGCAGACACTCTTGTAGCAAAGCTCAATGAGCGCCCAGGCCATCTTTGTAGCATCCTCCTCGCGAGCGTAGAAACGCACGTACTCCGCGCATTTCTTGTCATCCGTAAGCATTCTTTCGTACCAGCCGCGGACGGTTTCGTTGTC
>JAEEGH010028446.1_pt1 | contig 10997 bp, 8 predicted proteins | sample 9134181 | NCBI WGS metagenome assembly JAEEGH01 (sample SAMN16246544, study PRJNA631951) | gut metagenome | biome: gut microbiome; feature: rumen; material: DP-attached | host: Bos | place: Iran: Karaj | collected 2018-10
GGTTCTATGAGCTCTTTAGCATGTCAGTATGATAAGAATTACAGACTTCCCAGCAATACCTTTAAAGCTCCATCCGGCTACAAATTCAAATCATGGAGTCCATATCAGGATGGACACAAACTGAACTTTCCCGATACAGCTTGTTTATCAGTAGTTCCACCCCAAAACGGTTATGAGCTTATACTCTATGCACAGTGGGAGGAAATAGAATATGTTGTGCATTATGACGCCAACGGCGGTACTTTGCAGGCCAATGACGGCCTCCTCACAAAGCAATATTCCAATCTTCCAACTCCTGTCAGGACAGGTTACGTATTTACAGGCTGGTATTCTTCAAAATCTGATGGCACAAAGGCAGAAAACGGAAAGAACCTGGTCTCAAAGAAAGATCACACGCTTTACGCCCAGTGGAAAGCGATCAAGTACAACATTGTATTTGACGCTAACGGCGGAACCGGTAAGACAAACAAGATGACCTGCTCGTATGATAAGTCATATAAGCTTACTTCAAATGCATTTAAGGCAAAAGAAGGATATGCTTTTGCCGGATGGAATACAGCTCCGGATGGCAGCGGCATCCCTTTTGCCAATGCTTCATCAATAAAGAATCTGTCATATACAGATAATGATTCAGTTGTACTTTATGCACAGTGGAGTGTTTTGGCATATATAGTGACTTTTGACGCCAATGGCGGTACATCACCATCAGATGAAATTGTTGTTTCAGCAAGATACAAAGACTTACCGACTCCTGTAAGAAACGGTTATGTCTTTAACGGATGGTATTCTTCCAAGAACGGCGGCAAGAGAGCACTCAACGACAAGCAGTTGATCTCCAAGAAAAACCATACGCTGTATGCGCATTGGAGCCCCCTTAAATATACAATAAGTTTTGATGCAAATGGCGGCAAAGGTAAGATGGGCACCATGAAATGCACATATGGCAAAGCTTATAAGCTTACCAAAAACTCTTTTAAGGCTGCTGGCTATAGTTTCGTTGGGTGGAATACCAAAGCCAATGGAAGTGGTACTTTTTATACTAATAACGATTCCGTAAAGAATCTTATGTCAGTGGAAGGCAATGTTGTTTTGTATGCACAGTGGGTACCTATAACCTACTCCGTGACATTTGATTCAAAAGGCGGAAGTCAGGTACAACAACAGACAATCTATTTCAATCCTAATCAAAACAAGTTCGAGCGTGCTCTGGTGCCTTACGAACCGACTCGTGATAACTATACTTTTGTAGGATGGTATTCCGATAAGTCTTTAAAGAAAAAGTACAACTTTAACACCCCTGTAACCAAAAACATCACTTTATATGCCAAGTGGAAGGCAGAATAAATCCAGAAGCAAAAAGTCCACATAATGAAAAAATTAAGACCTGCCCATAACACCGGGCAGGTCTTATTGATTAGGTCATAGATTACTTATGGCTTGGAAACATGGTGGCGATCATACTCATCAAAAAGAGTCTGTCTAAATGTGGCATCGTTTAACGCCTTGAACAGATCGTCATCACGCTTTTGCTCATGAAGCCATACATATAGCGCATTCAGTTCTTCTCTGCCTGCGGTACGATTGGAATTCCAGTCAGCAACTGCCATTTTTTCTGCCAATAACATTGCCTGAACCTCCTTATCTCTAGAAAACTCTAATGCCTCATCGCAAATATCCTTAAGCATCTTATTGTTTATGACCGACTGTCTTACCTTTACATTATTCGGGTCCGCCATCTCCTTGTCACTCATGACACGCTGAAGAATATAGTCAAGTCTTTCAGGATAGACGTCCGGCGACAGAACATGCTTTGCTATGACATCAGAAGTTATTGAAGGTGTCTTCTCCCCACGAAAAACAGCAATCAATTCTTGTTTCTCATGCTCATCTAATGGGCTAAGAAGTACCTGTTCCTCAATTCCTCCGGTTATGATTTCCATCTGTTTACACTCCTATAATATAACAAAAGGTCACAAATTATCAATTTTGAATATTGGGTTCAAACGCTGAGTCTCCGATAATATGCACCATTTTGAATTATCTGACCCGTGGAGATCATATCCATCAGGGTTGTGATAAGCATCGGTACTGCGATCTCAACACCACGTCTATATAGTTCATCCATTATGAAAGATGTTGAAACCGGGATAATATCCACTATTTCCAGGATAAGCTTCTCAAGACTAAAGTTGCTGTTATCACTGCCTCCCCCGGCATTATAAGCCTCAAAATCTTCAATCTCATCATCAATGCAGCTCTCATTATCATCTTCTTTTTGCCTGGCAGACGCATTTATCCACAGCCTGTCCAGCACATCCTCGGCCTTTACGGCGATGCCGGCGCCCTGGCTTATCAGGTAGTTGCAGCCGTCGCTGAGCCTGTCGGTGACTCTGCCCGGAACTGCAAGAACTTCGCGACCCTGTTCCAGGGCCGTGTCAACGGTTATGGTAGTTCCCGACTTCTGCCTGGCCTCTACCACAAGTACCACATCTGACAAGGCGCTTATGATCCTGTTCCTTAAGGGAAAGAAATTCGCTATGGGCTGCATTCCCGATGGGTATTCAGAAATGATCCCTCCGCTTTCAAGAAGGGCATCATATATCTTGCGGTTTTCCTCCGGGTAGCAGATATCTACGCCGCATCCAAGGACGCAGAAGGAAGTGCCTCCCGCTGCCAGTGCTGCGCCTTGCGCTATCCCGTCCACGCCTCTGGCCATTCCGCTTATCACCTGGACTCCCGCAAGAGCAAGGTCTCGGCCGAACTGCCTTGCCATAAATCTGCCGTAATCGGAGCACATCCTGGCGCCGATTATGGCAACGGAAGGCGTATTCTCCTTTGGAAGGCGGCCTTTTACGTAGATTCCAAAGGGCGCGTTCGGTATGTCCTTCAGCTTTTGCGGGAACTCCTCTGACAGGCAGGATATAAATCTCACTCCCTTATCCCTTAGTTTTTTATCCTCTGCCTCAAAGTCCCAGGCAGCCTTTGACTGCCTTATCTTTTCTCTTTTGTTTTTGGACAGGACTTCAGGCAGGTCCTTAGGGTCCATCTCGTAGATCTGCCTGCAGGAAAGTCCCTCGTTCATAAGCTTTACAAGACTCGTATTTCCTACCCCCGGTACGTTCATTAACCAAAGGGCATAATCGTTTTCTTTTAGTTCCAAATCTTATTCCTCCATCTGACTGTAGTATTGTCCGTCCGTTATCCGATAGGCCACGGCCTCCATCAGGTGCAGCTGCTTTATGTCCTCCGAGCCGTCGATGTCTGCAATGGTCCTGGCAACCCTTAAGATCTTGTGATAAGCTCTGGCGCTTAGCTCCATGTTGCTGAAGGCATTTTCCAGATACGCTTCTTCTCTGGGTGCAAGCCGGCAGTATTTCTCTATGTCCTTCGGCGTCATCTCGGCATTGAACTTGAGGTTCGTGCCCTCAAAGCGCCTCTGCTGTATCTTTCTGGCCCTCAGAACTCTTTCTCTTATGGTTTTGCTTGATTCTCCGGCGCTCCTGTTTTTGGCTGTGAGGTCCGCGATATCTACTCTCGGAGCCTCGACGCAGATATCCACCCTGTCCATTATCGGACCTGAGATGTGGCCCAGATAGCGTCTTATCTCATTGGGCGTGCACTTGCACTTGTTTCTGTCAGGATAATAGCCGCAGGGACATGGGTTCAGGGCTCCGATCAGCTGAAAATCCGAAGGGTAGGTATAGGTTCCCCTGTTTCTTACGATGTGGACCTTCCTGTCCTCCAGCGGCTGCCTTAGAAGATCAAGCTTGGCCCTTGAAAACTCCGGCATTTCGTCAAGGAACAGGACGCCCCTGTGGGCCAGGGATATGATGCCGGGTCTCGGTATCCCTCCGCCTCCCACGAGGGCTGTCTCCGTCACCATGTGATGCGGGCTCATAAAGGGGCGTTTCGTGACCAGCGCCTCATTGTCCCCGAGCATTCCTGCAACGGAATAGATCGTTGATACTTCAAGGCTCTCCTCCAGCGACAGCGGCGGCATTATAGTTGGCATGCGCTTTGCCACCATGCTCTTTCCCGCACCCGGCGGTCCGATGAGCAGCAGGTGGTGGAAGCCCGCCGCAGCAATCTCAGCAGCTCTTTTCACCCCTGACTGTCCGTTTATGTCGGCAAAATCCAGAGTGTCGTCCCTGTACTCCGCTTCCTCAAAGAGCTTAGCCACATCTACAACTGTCGGGGCGATCAGATTATCTTTTTCATCCTCATCTGCATTTAAATACAGTGCGGTCTCCTGCAGAGAGGTGACTCCGATGACTTTTATGCCATCCACAACTGCCCCCTCCCTGGCGTTGGAGCTCGGAAGAATAACCGTCTTGTAACCCTGCTCCTTAGCTTTTTTGACGATGGGAAGGATGCCCTTTACGGACTTAACTTCTCCGTCAAGCCCCAACTCCCCGAGGATGATGACGTCCTCAAGTGTTTCTTTTTTGATTTCTCCCATTGACGCCATTATTCCCACCGCCACCGGCAGGTCTATGACGACTCCTGCTTTTTTGATGCCCGCGGGGGAGAGATTTACTGTGATCTTCGCAGCGGGCACTCTGCAGCCGGCGTTCCTTAAGGCAACCTTTACCCTGTCGCCGGCCTCCCGGACTTCACCGCTCATGAAGCCCACCATGTTAAAAGACGGAAGGCCGTCGGAGACATCTACTTCCACCTGCATCAGATAGGAGGCAATGCCGCTGACAGCTCCCGATGTAACCGAACTGAACATTTCTTTTCCTCGTTTTCTATTGATTTGATCTTTGTGGAATCCCCTGCCCCTGAACGGGACAGTATTCGAAAGAATTTAGACGTAAAACAAAATCGACCTGCTTATTATACAACAGGTCGATTCAATAAATCTTTAAGATTTTCTTAAGATTGAGCTTTTTGATTTTTTTATCGCAGCATCTTGTTCTGCATTGTGTCAGGATCCTGGGCATACTGAAGTGCCATCTCCCTTGTGATTCTCTGGGATCTGTAGAGTTCAAGTATAGCGTCGTCCATGGTGATCATGCCCTGTTTCCTGTAGTTCTGCATGTAGGCCACAAGCTGGTGTGACTTGCCCTCACGGATCAGGTTCCTTACAGCGCTGTTGATGTGAAGCACCTCGAAGGCAGCAAGTCTTGAAACGCCGTCCGTTGCAGGGATCAGGACCTGCGAGATAACAGCTTCAAGTACGCCTGCAAGCTGTATCCTGATCTGCTGCTGCTGATGGGATGGGAATACGTCGATAAGCCTGTCAACGGTATTGGAAGCTCCGATGGTGTGTACCGTCGAAAGCACCAGGTGTCCGGTCTCAGCTGCTGTAATGGCAGTACTGATAGTCTCAAGGTCTCTCATCTCACCTACAAGGATTACGTCGGGATCCTCTCTGAGCGCGGCTCTTAGTGCACTGGCATAGTTGTTTGAGTCGGTACCGATCTCCCTCTGGTTTACTATGGACATCCTGTGCTGATAGGTAAACTCGATAGGGTCCTCAAGTGTTATTACATGAGCTTCCCTGTTGTTGTTTATCATATCGATGATGGATGCAAGGGTGGTGGATTTTCCGCTTCCTGTGGGACCTGTTACGAGGACCAGACCTCTCTTTTTATTATATAGGTCGATTACAGTATCCGGGATTCCAAGGGTGTCGGCTCCGGGAATAGTTGATGCCACAACTCTGAAGGCCATGGCAACAGAGCCCCTCTGTTTAAACACATTGAGCCTGTATCTTCCTACATCCCTGATTGAGAAAGACATATCGCACTGTCCGTTATCATCCAGCTTGGCCTTCTGGCTGTCATTCATGATCTCATCAGCTATGGCCTTTGTGTCGGGAGGAAGCATCTTCCCGAAACGTTCCATTGCAATAAGCTTTCCGTGAAGTCTCATCTTAGGGGGAAGTCCTACTGTGATGTGTACATCGGATGCCCCTGCTTCTTTTGCCTCTCTGAGGATATCTTCTACAACTGACATATATACTCCTTCATCACGCACTCGTGTTTTCTTCAATATTGATTCCAAGAGCCTTCATCTTCGCGGTATCCATGGCATATCTGTTGTCCATGGTCTTCATTATATCAACTATCTCCAGATCATTGTATGCACTCCTGTCTGATAGATTGATGATCGAATTGTCCCTGAAGCTAAGGACCGTGGGCCGCAGGAAATCGCTGTCGTTTGTCTTGATGACCAGCGCCTTTTCACCGGTGTTGAGTTCAACACTGACTCCCGGCATGAGGATGTTGATGGAATCAACCAGTGCCTTTACAACTTTTGGATCAAAGACATCGCTCCTCTTCATCATCTCCCTTATTACCGCAACTTCAGAGGTGGGGGAGTCCTCAAGTCTCACCGAGGTCTCTTTATCATAGTATCCTGCAACCACCAGAACTTTTGCGGCTGTGAACATCTTCATTGTCTGTATCGGGTCGCCGTTGTTGTAATCCAGAAGCACTTTCCTTGCCTGGTTACAGGATCTTTTTATGTTTGGCTGGAAAGAGAATGCCTCATCAATGATGGTATATCCCTGCATCTCATGCCCATCAATGGCGTCTCTCTCTTCTTTCGTGGTGTTCTGCTTGGACTGAAGTTCCGGAGGGAGCGTGAGTTTTCCTATATCGTGGATAACTGCCGCAGAGACAGCTTCGTTCTGCTCCGACAGCGGAACATTCATGGTATGGGTTATCATCGCAGCGAGTATTGCAACGTTGAGACTGTGCTTGTAAATGTAATCCTCCGCGCTTCTGAGACTCTGCTGGAAGGTGATCTTCTTTCTGAGATTGCCGTAGTTCTTGATGATCTGGGCACAGATATTGGGAAACCTGCTCTGCTTTTTCACCTTGGCGATCTTCTCGAGTTCCTCCATGATCTCGTTGTACATCACGGTCTGGAACCTCTCAAATTCAATGTCATCCTCCGTCATGGGAGGCACAGGTTCGGCAGGTTCAAGGATAAAAAGCCCAATAAGACCGAAGCTCTTTATATTTTCAATGCTCTGCTCGTCTTTAAGGACAGAGGCACGATCATACAAAAGAACTCCCTTTTTACTGTATATGGGTTTTGCAAGCCGCATTCCCGGCTTCAGTTCTTCACACCTAATAAAGAGCATATACTACTCCCCATGCTGTTTTATCTATAGTTCTAGTATGGTGCTAAATCGGTAAAAAATCAATCAAATATCGACCAAATCTGCAAATCGCGCCTGTCAGGTCAGCTCATCCAGAGTGCTTCCGTAAGAAGAGAGGAATTCGTTGACAAAGTCCAGCACTTCCGGGAGTTCCTGATATAAGCTCCTTATGGCCTTTCCGGTGCTCTCCTTGGCAGTTCTGAACTCGGAGTTGCCCGCATTCATCTCGCCAATACATTTGATAAGGGCGGAGAGTTTGTCAGCGGCTTTTACAAGCCTTCTCATGTAACGCTCATCCTCATTGTCATCAGCCACAAAGATCTCCTCAAAGGAGGGACGAAGATCCTCAGGAAGCTTCTCTAAAAGCTTGGAATCAGCGATTGCCTCAACCTCCTTGTAGGCGGTCTTTAAGTCTGCATTGAAATACTTGACGGGAGTCGGCATATCACCGGTGATGATCTCGGACGCATCGTGGTAAAGACCTATTAGCGCAGCCTTATTGGCGTCCAGGTGCTTGCCGTAGCGCACATTTCCGATAACGCACAGGGCGTGGGCTATCATGGCAACCTCCATGGAATGCTCACAGAGGTTCTCCTGTCTGGTGTTCCTCATAAGCGCCCAGCGCTCGATATATTTCATTCTTGATATAAGTGCAAAAAAGTTATAGTTCATGGTATTCCCCCTTCATTACATATACATTATTTTCGCACGGAATGCCTGTTCGGTCAAAAGAAAAATGGTCCATGGGGACGGAGTTAGTGGTCCATTTTTGCCTACAATAGGAACTCCGCCATAACAGTGTTACTTACATCCAGGCCGGCATCAGTCAGACGCAGATATGTAACTGCACCTTTTTCAATATTTTCAAGATGGCCGGAAGCAATAAACCTGCGGATAACATCTCCATAGACGTCTGTGATGCTCACTCCGAATTGTCTCTCAAACTCAGAGGTACTTACTCCTTTTACAAGCCTGAGTCCCAGGAACATAAATTCTTCCATCTGAGACTTTTTGTCCAGACGTTCTACATTCTGAAGAAGTCCGCCATTTCCTGTTGCTTCGCACTCCCGTTTGTCCACACTATCCAAAACGCTGATATATTCGCGGATGTCCCGCGTGTTGTTCCACCTGATGTTCTCAACCATCGATGACGCACCAAGGCCAAGCCCAAGGTAATTCCCACGTCTCCAATACACCTTGTTATGGAAGCACTCATACTTCTCATCGTCTCCAAAAGCATAATTGGAGATCTCATATCTGTGGTAGCCATGCTCCGCCAGGATCCGCCCGGTCTCATGGTACATCTGCCTGTCAGTGTCCTCATCCGGCAGTTTTAAGTCCATATCAAAAAAGGGTGTCCCCTCCTCGACTATCAGGCTGTAAGCAGATATATGCTCCGGGTGCAGCTTCAGCACGGCCTCAAGTGTGTCTGCATATGATGACAGGCTCTGCTGCGGAAGGGCACTCATTATATCTACGTTTATGTTTTCAAAGCCTGCTGCCCTTGCATTTTCAAAGGTCTCAAAAAACATCGCCGAATCATGAAGTCTTCCAAGTCTCTTAAGTTCATCGTCATTAAGAGACTGTGCTCCTATGCTGATCCTGTTGAAGCCGGCCCTTCTATAGGCCTCAAGCTTTTCCTTCATGGCCGATGCAGGGTTGACTTCAATGGACACTTCCACGTCCGCATCAACATCAAACCTCTCTTTTATCTTCTGAAGCATCCGGCAGATAAACTCGCAGTCCGGAAAAGATGGTGTTCCGCCTCCGAAGAAAACCGACTTAACGCAGTAGTCCTTATACGTAAAAGCGCTTGCTGTTATCTCTTTTTCCAGTGCGTCAAAGTACTCCTCCATCAGATCTCTTTTCGCACAAAAAGAAAGGAAGTCGCAGTATAAGCACTTCCTTTCACAAAAAGGAATATGTAAATAGATAGAAAGATCTTTTTTCATCAATCGGTGTTGTCCAGCTTGAGAACGCTGAGGAAGGCAGACTGCGGAACTTCGACGTTGCCGATCTGGCGCATCTTCTTTTTGCCTTCCTTCTGTTTCTCCAGGAGTTTCTTTTTACGGGTAATGTCTCCGCCGTAGCACTTTGCAAGCACGTCTTTTCTGTAAGCCTTGACTGTTTCTCTGGCGATGATCTTGCCCGCAACCGCAGCCTGGATCGGTATTTCAAACAGGTGCCTGGGGATCTCTTCCTTGAGTTTCTCGCACATCTTGCGTCCCCTCTCGTAGGCGCCATCCTTGTGGACGATGAAGGACAGGGCGTCCACTTCCTCCCTGTTGATAAGGATATCGAGTTTCACAAGGTCTGACTTCTCATAGCCCTTGAGTTCATAGTCAAATGAAGCATATCCTCTTGAGCGGGACTTCAGAGCGTCAAAGAAGTCATAGATGATCTCATTCAGCGGAAGCTCATACTTCAGGATCGCTCTTGTCTGTTCAATATAATCGGTACTCAGGTACTTGCCGCGCCTCTCCTGGCACAGCTGCATAATGGCACCAACATAATCAGTGGTAACCATGATCTCGCCGTTTACTATAGGCTCTTCCATGTAATCTATCTCGGACGGATCCGGAAGATTGGTGGGGTTCGTCAGATCAAATACCTCTCCATCCGTCTTATGAACCTTGTATACAACAGAAGGAGCTGTAGTCACAAGGTTGAGGTCATATTCTCTCTCAAGCCTCTCCTCAATTACTTCAAGATGGAGAAGGCCAAGGAATCCGGCTCTAAATCCAAATCCCAGCGCCTGGGAAGTCTCGGGTTCATAGAAAAGAGAAGCATCATTGAGCTGAAGCTTTTCAAGAGCGTCTCGCAGGTCTGAATAATGGGCTGAATCTGCGGGGTAAAGGCCGCAGTATACCATAGGCATAACCTTCTTGTATCCGGGAAGTGGCTCTGCACATGGCTTGTCAGCGTCAGTCACGGTATCACCGACTCTGGTATCCTTGATATTCTTAAGGGATGCGGTAAAGTAGCCAACGTCGCCCGCTGTCAGCTCATCGCTTGGGATGAATCTTCCGGGGCCGAAGTAACCTACTTCCACCACCTCAGCCTCTGCGGTAGTCGCCATGAAACGAACCTTCATTCCCTTTCTTATAACGCCGTCCCTGACTCTGACAAAAACAATAACTCCCCTGTAGGAGTCGTATATACTATCGAATATCAGGGCTTTCAGCGGTGCATTCTCATCTCCTGTAGGAGCAGGAATTCTTTGTACAACAGCTTCCAGCACATCTTCTATGTTTATACCGTTCTTGGCAGAAATAAGCGGCGCGTCGTGAGCCTCAATTCCGATCACATCCTCGATCTCTTCCTTGGTCTCATCAGGCATCGCGCTTGGAAGGTCGATCTTGTTGATCACAGGGAATACGTCCAGGTCGTGGTCCAGCGCCATGTATACGTTTGCAAGAGTCTGTGCTTCAACGCCCTGTGTGGCATCCACCACCAGGATGGCTCCGTCGCAGGCCGCAAGACTCCTTGAAACCTCGTAGCCAAAGTCCACATGTCCCGGAGTATCTATCATGTTGAAGGTGTACTCCTGACCGTCCTTTGCCTTATAGATCATCCTGACCGCCTGGGACTTAATTGTGATGCCCCTCTCGCGCTCAATATCCATATTGTCAAGGACCTGGTTCTGCATCTCGCGCAGAGTCAGGACACCTGTTTTTTCTATCATTCTGTCCGCAAGGGTTGATTTGCCGTGATCGATATGGGCAACAATGCAAAAATTTCTAATCTTACTCTGATCCACTTTTTGATCCTCGTTTGCTTTATATTCGTACTCGGTGTATTATATCAAAAACTGTTGACAGTTTCTAGATTTTAATCTAAAATATCTAGCGTATGTGGCATTAACTGTCCGTGTCCGTCTTAA
>JAEEGH010028449.1_pt1 | contig 10996 bp, 2 predicted proteins | sample 9134181 | NCBI WGS metagenome assembly JAEEGH01 (sample SAMN16246544, study PRJNA631951) | gut metagenome | biome: gut microbiome; feature: rumen; material: DP-attached | host: Bos | place: Iran: Karaj | collected 2018-10
CAACAACCTCTCAGAGGGTGTCTATACGCTTCGTATCACCGTTCCGCAGGGCGTGACCATGCGGAAAGTGGTGAAGAAGTAATGGATAATTGATAATTGATAATTGATAATTGATAATGGGAGTGGGGGAATGACCCTGCTCCCATTTTTTTTACGATTTGTGATTTGTGATTTTCGACTTTCGTAAACCATAAACCACAAATCGTAAACCGTTCATTCATCGTCCGTCTTGTTAACAACTTTTTGTTGAAAAAATAGCCCGTCATATAAGGATATTTTCTATCTTTGCCGCTTGGTTGTTGCGATTTACGATTAACCGCAAACCGTAAATCGTAAACCGTAAACCGAAAAAAAGTGTAAAACCCTTATATAACTAACTTAATTATTCACCAAATTAAAACATTATGAAAAAATTCTTATTGTTTTTGATGTTTGCGCTGTTCTGCGTCCCGTGGGCGGCGAACGCGCAGGAAACATTGACTGTGTATGGAGACGGAACACAAACAAACAACGCTTATGTTCCGATGTATGGCGGCTATTTTGATGATTTCACCAAAAGCGAGTTCGTCATACCCGCCGCAAAATTAGTAGATATGGTAGGAGGGACTATCACTTCCATGAAATTCTACATTTCGAGTGTGGCCACCTATGGAACTGGATGGGACAATACTCATCAAGTTGTTTTCTTGAAGGAAATTGCTTCTACCACGCTTTCTGATTATAGTGGCATGGATGGTGCCACCATCGTGTTTGATGGTACTTTGACGGTGCCGGCATCAACTGACACTGAATTTGAAATTGAGTTCACCACAAACACTTACGAATACCAGGGAGGAAACCTTCTCGTCGGTATTTACAATACCGATGATGGCAGCTATCGTACTGTCAATTGGTATGGTGAAGCCGTAACAGGAGCCTCTGGCGGAAGTTCTAATGGTAATTCATTGGATGCCATTACTTTCACACAGCGTAATTTCATCCCCAAGACCACTTTCACATACGAGCCTGCCCAATCAGGCGGTGATGTGTGCGACAAACCCGCTACCTTAGTTGCTGAAGACGTTACCGACAACAGCGCCACATTGACTTGGACCGGCGGCAGCGGTGTCTATAACATCGAGCTTAATGGCACTATTATTGAACAAAGCTATCAAGGCTACACTTACGATCTGAGAGATCTTTCCGCTACCACTGCCTACACGGTGAAAGTGCAGAGTGTGTGCAATGGCGAAACCCCCACCAGCACCTGGAAGAGCGTGAGTTTCACCACACCGTGTGGCACATACGACATTCCTTACACCTACGGTTTCGAAGATGCCGCCCCATTTGCCTGTTGGACAGTCATTTCAGGTAATATTACATGTATTAATGGCACCCCCAACACGGGCAGCTACCGCCTTGACTTCCGTGGCACCAATTCCAACATGATTGCCCTGCCGCAATTCAATGAGGCCACCAACAACCTCCGCGTGGAATTCTGGACTCGTCCTGAAAGCAATGGAGGTAGCAGCGGCAAGTTTGCCATCGGTTATATGACCGACATCACCGATGCCAGCACCTTCGTGGCTGTTGATACCTACAACTCCACAGAGATGACCACCAGCTATGTCAAGAAGACGGTTGACTTTATGAACGTACCCGCCGATGCCAACATCGCCATGCGTCAATTCGACTGCTCCACCAACTATTACTGGTATGTGGATGATGTTACTGTGAAGGAAATTCCGAGCTGTATGGCTCCTACCGGCCTTGCCGCCAACGCCACTACCACCTCAGCCGAACTGAGCTGGACGGCCAACAGCGGCGAAACCGCTTGGACGATTTATTACAAAAAGGCCACTGATGAAAGCTACACCGAAGTGGCCAACGTGACCGCTAATCCTTACACTCTGTCAGGTTTGGATGCGTCCAGTAACTACGAATTCTATGTGGTGGCCAACTGCTCCGCCGATGATGCCAGCGAGCCTTCCGAGATGTTCACGTTTGCCACCGCCTGCGACGTGATTGCAGCCTTAGGTTACAGCGAGAACTTCGACAGCTATACGGCTGGCAATAACGTGCTGCCTACCTGCTGGAACTACATTAACACAACCACCTATAGCTCTTATCAGGTTTATCCGCGTGTTTATGCCAATAGTTCATATTCCACATACGCAAACACGGCTCCCAACTGCTTGTATCTTTATTCGTATTATTCGAGCTGGACCGACTACGACCCACAACCGCAATACGCTATCCTGCCTGAAATGGATGGCTTGAATGGCAAGCAAGTCACGCTGATGGCTAAAGGCTACACCGCCACCAGCACCTTCAAGATTGGTACGATGAGCGACCCGACCGACGTCGGCACCTTCCAACTGATTGCCGAGCAAGCCTTGACGACTTCCTACGATGAATACAGCTTCATCGTAAACCAGGAAGGCAACTATTTGGCTATCATGATTGATGCCGCCAACGAGAGCAGAACCTCTAACGGTGCTTACATTGATGACATCAGCATCGACAATGCCCCCACCTGCTTGAAGCCTTCATCCCCCATGCTCGAAACACCTGCTTCAAGAACCGCCCACACCGCTACGCTGAAGTGGACCAACGGCGAAGAAGGACAAAACGCCTGGCAGATTGCCTACAGCACCACCGCCGACTTCAACCCCGACGAGGTGACTCCTGTTGACGTGACCACCAACCCCGCCACCATCAACGGCCTTGACGCCAACACCACTTATTACGCCTACGTGCGCGCCAACTGCGGTAATGACGACCTCAGCGCATGGAGCAGAACGAAGGCCACCTTCACAACCACCGCTGCCAACGCCGCTCCTACGGGTCTTGCCGTTGACGCCTCCTCCATCACCAGCGAATCTGCCATGGTGACTTGGACGGGCGTGGCCACCAACGACTACCACCAAAGCTACGATTTGTATTTCAGCACTGAAGCCACCATGCCTGAAGAATTGGTTGCCGAAAATCTCATCACCGGCATTACCGCCGAAAGCTACGAGCTTACCCATCTGGAAGCTGAGACTCCCTATTACGTGTGGGTGCGCGACAACTGCGGCAACGATGGCCTCAGCGCATGGAGCAGCCGCGCCAGCTTCACCACGGCCAGCCGTTGCCAAACGCCTGACGGCCTTGCCGAAAGCAACGTGACCAATGAGTCGGCCACCATCACTTGGAACACCTACGGCCTCACTGAGTTCAACCTGCGCTACGGCACCGACGGCGAGAACTGGAACACGATTGAGGGTGTGAACACACCTTATACCTTGGACCGCCTGACCGCCAGCACCACCTACCAAGTGCAAGTGCAGGCCACCTGCGCCGATGCCGAAACATGGTCAAACGTGTTGAGCTTCACCACCGCTTGCGACGCCATTGCAGACCTGCCCTGGAACGAGAACTTTGATGCCTATACAGGCGCAACAAGCTCATCGGCTCCCACTGGCTATCCCAACGACGAACTGCCGAACTGCTGGCAATTCCTGAACCGTAGCAATAGCACCTCCAACTATCCCCAAGTGTTCATTTCTTCCATTAGCGGCTATTCCGTTTCCGGCAATTGCTTGTTCTTCAAGTCGAGCAGCAGCACTCCGCTGTATGCCGTCCTTCCTTCATTTGAGGAAGAAATCGCTGGCTTGCAACTCACCTTCACCTATCGTAACGAAGGAGCCTCTACAGCCAATGGTACTCTCATCGTTGGCTACATGACCGACCCTGCCGATGCCACCACTTTCACCACAGTGCTCACCTGCGAGCAAACCACTACGTTGACTGAAAAGGATGTGTTGTTCCCTGAAGCTCCTGCCGGTAGCTACATTGCTTTCATGTATCAAGGAGGTTCATCCAACAACTATTACATGAGCATCGACAATGTCAAAGTAGACTTTATTCCCACCTGCACAAAGCCTACTGCTTTGGAATGCACTGCCACCACCGCTACTTCAGCTACCCTCAGATGGACCGCTGGTGCCAACGAAAACGCTTGGCAGATTTGCCTCAATGGCGACGAAACCAACCTCATCATGGCCGAAAGCAATCCGTTCACTGTTGAAGGCCTTACTGCTGCCACTGCCTACACCGCCAAGGTGCGCGCCTATTGCAGCGCTGACGACCAGAGCGACTGGAGCAACGAAGTGAGCTTCGCCACTTTGTGCGAAGCCATTTCAACCTTCCCGTGGACGGAGAATTTCAACAGCCTCACTGCTGGCATTCCCACTTGTTGGGACAACAGCGAAGGCACAACCACCACTGAGAGCTACAAGTGGAACTATTATGCTACCGGACACGATGGTGCCGGCTTGCGCTTCAATTCGTATAACAATCCCAATAACCTCACCAACTTCCTGAAGACCGTTTCGCTCAGCTTGCCCTCAGATCAACTTATGCAATTGAGTTTCTGGTACAAGAACCCCACAGGTGGCGACTTCTCCGTCTATATCTCCACTGATGGTGGTGCCACCCACGAAACAGCCCTCGCCACTGGCCTTACTGGTGTGTCAACATGGACCGAGCAACCTGCCATCTCTCTTGCTAATTATGCTGGCCAAGAGGTGGTCATCGTATTCAAGGGTACTTCCAACTATGGTAGTGGCGATGCCTACATCTACTTGGATGACGTTACAGTTATGGAGGTGCCTTCTTGCCCGATGCCTACCGAACTTGCCATCAACTACACTGGCGGCAATACCGCTGAAGTAACCTGGGAAGGCACTGCCGAAACCTACAACATCGACGTGGACGGTACTGTGATCAACAATGTCACCACTCCTTATACTCTTGCAGGCCTCGAACTGGCCACTACCTACGCTGTGATGGTTCAAGCCAACTGCGAAGAAGATGAGACCAGCGAATGGACTGAAGCTGTCAGCTTCACCACCGACTTCTGCATGCCTGAAAACCAATGCGAAATCACCTTTGAACTTACTGACAGTTACGGTGACGGTTGGAATGGTGGCGCTGGCATCCAAGTAATCGATGTTGAAACCAATGCTGAAATTGGATTTATGACCAACGAAGACCTCGATGGTGAATCAGGTTATGACTTTAGCGAATTGAACACGCTTACCCTCGCTGTGTGCGACGGACGCGAGATCCAGTTCGTTTGGGTGAGCGGAAGCTTTGATGATGAATGCTCATACGTTGTTAAGGATGCCAACGGCGAAGTAATCTTCTCCGGCCAATATTCAGTTCTTCTGGATGAACCTGTCAACTACGTGGTGAATTGCCATGCGTCTGTCGATTGTGCCAAGATTCTCGTGGACGCTCAGAATCCTGAATGGAACGAGACCTTCGAGGATGACGCTGAAGCTGCAGGCTATGTTTATGATCCGTCGAACCCGAATCTTTGGACGGGCGTGACCCCAGCCTGCTGGGAGTATGAGATGTACACCAGCGCCAGCCAGAACCAGATCGGCGAACAGCTTGACACGGTGCCTCAAGTGTATCGCAGCTTCAACACTACCGCAGGTGGTCACTACAGCCTGCGCATGCACTACAAGTCTTTGCTGGCTATGCCGGAACTCGACGAGAATGTTGACCTTGGCAAGATTCGCCTGAGCATGTATGTGCGTCAGTCCTACTGGCGTTACCAACTGCAAATCGGTGTCCTCACTGCTGACAGTACTTTCTATCCGGTGGCGGTGGTGAACAATCCCGACAAGACGAAGACCTATTTCGAGTGCGGATTCGAGGCTGTCAAGGATCTTGTGGGCGAGGGTCGTCGCATAGCGTTCAAGAACTTTGGCAGTAGCGAGAACGACCCGTACGCTGTCAACTATTTGGACGACATCATGCTGAGCTACGTTAACGTGGCCGATCTGGAGTGCGAAATCTATCCAGAATATGAGGAAACTTTCGAAAGATACGAGGTGGGTGCTGAACCCAACTGTTGGACTGTGATTACGGAGGATGTGGCTCTTGATTCACAAACGAAACCTCAGGTGTATGCTGGTTTCAACACCACCGAAGGCGGCAGCAAGAGCTTGCGTCTGAAGAACCGTTGCCTTTATGCAATGCCGGAATTCCTTGACTATCCTATTCAAAACTTCACGATGAAGTTCAAACTTCGCCAGCCCAATTCACTCTACCGTCTGCAGGTGGGTCTTGTAGATGAGCAGGGTAACTTCGATGTCCTGAAGACCTTCAAGAGCGGAACGACCTTTGCGGAGAAGACGGTTGACTTCTCTAACTATAGCGGCAATGGCACCCGTGTTGCATTCCGCAACACGTTGGTTCCGGGCACGGGCATGAGCACCGACTATCTGGACTACAGCTACAACTACATTGACGACATCTATTTCGACTACGTTGCGAAGGGCAAGGTTGAAGCAAGCGACGAGAGTGTCATGGACACCGATTTGGACGTTGAGGTGTATCCGAACCCGACGACGGACGTTGTCAATGTAGAATGTACAATGAACAATGTACAATGTTCGGGAATCGAAATTATTGACGTGTATGGCAAAATCATCACAACGGTTGACCAAACTGCGACCCAAATCAACGTTTCGGGTCTCGCGGCGGGCATGTATTTCGTGCGCGTGACCACGGATAGGGGAGTGGTGACGAAACCGTTCGTGAAACGGTAATCTCCACGGATCACATGGATCTCGCGTATAATGAACGGGTATCGGTTTTACAACCGGTACCCGTTTTTTTTATCGTTCCTTCATTGCCTGTTCAATGATCAAGGTTCAAAGTTGCAGATACTTGGCTTTGGGAACAAACGGTCGTTGGGTAAAGAGTAATCAGAACCGTTTAAGCTTCTGTTTGTCGAAGGGGGCGATGGAGAAGATGTAGTCACTGCTGACATGGATGACGAGCAGACCTTGTTGTTGGGCGTGTTCGTAGGCGTCTCTTTCGTAGTTGAGGGCTGCGATGCCGGCAATGACTTCGTGACCGGCATACTCAGGGAACAGGGTGCGGAATTTTCCCATCGCCTCCAGGAAATGGTCGATGTCGCCCTTTGTGCAGTTGCTTTTGACCTCGATGGGGACGGCGGTTTCGTCATTGCTGAGCAACACATCCACTTCCATCTCAAGATTCCTTGCTTTGAGTTTCCGTTTTAAGTTCTTGCCCTTGTTTATGAGGTCGAATCCGGCATCTTGGAATAGCTTTTCGGCAGTGGTGCTTATCAACCCTTCCATAATATGACCCGTGATTCCTCTGATTTCGACGACCATATCTCTGATTTGGTTGCCCGTTTCCCTGATGTAGTCACCTGTTTCCTTGATGTATTTGCCCGTTTCCCTGATTTCGGCCATGGTCTGGTTGTGGAGCTCCCTCGACTCCTGCATCTGCTTGTCGAATTCTCTCCGGGATTTCTTCAATGCGAGGTCGTTAGATACTGATTGTTCGATCAACTGCCGTTGGAAGGCTTTCTGCAACTCGCGTATCTCTTGTATGTCGCGGTTGTGAGCCTGTCGTGCGCGCTCCTCTTCACGGCGAGCCTCTTCCCACCATTCTTCGCGCTCGCGGTCTTTCTGTTCCTGTTCAGAGATTTTCATATTCATCTCGTTGATTTGTGTTTCGTTCTTGTTAATTCGCTGGCTGTTCTCCAGCACCATCTGCCTCAGCTGTGGCAGTTCCAATTCGGATAGCGTAATATTATCTTTCATGATACTTAAAATTTTGTTTAAAAATCGCTGCAAAGATACAATAAAAATCAACACTCGTCAAGATTTTTTCAAAATTTTATTTTTGATTGATAAACAGATAGTTGTGTGTTTTAATATAAAAATAATTAATAAATAATTGTAAATATTATTTTAGGTTTAGCAGAGGTGTGGTTCAAAGTTCAAGGTTCAAGGGCCAGGAAACTGCAAACTGCTAACCATGTTTATAACTTGTTTATAACTTTTTTTGTGCAAAATGTAACCACTGATGGAGGTATTTCGTATAATTGCATTCACGAATACTTAAGAATGTGAAAGAGGTGTCTTCGTTTTAACAAGTTGAAAGAAAATGGATTAAACCTAATTATACAAACTAACTTTATTATTCACCAAATTAAAACATTATGAAAAAAATCTTATTGTTTTTGATGTTTGCGCTGTTCTGCCTCCCGTGGGCGGCGAACGCGCAACAATCGTTGCCGTATAGCTACGGCTTCGAGAACAACAACCTGGCCACTGACGGCTGGACAACTCAGAATCCCAGCGGACTTAACGCCTCTGAGTTTGGTATTAACGCTGCTGCCGCAAAATCGGGCAGCTACGGTTTTCGCTTTTCTTCCTTTAGTGATAGAGGAGAAAGCACCCAGTACCTCATCTCTCCTGAACTGGACGCAGCAAATGGATTGATTGCCCAGTTCTATTACAAGGCATCCAGTTCCTCTGGAACTGAAACTTTCAAAGTCGGCTATTCAACAACCAACACCGACATTACAAGCTTCACTTTCGGTTCGGAAATTTCCACCTCTAACACATCGTGGACACAATCGGAAGAGTTCGTTTTCCCTGCTGGGACCAAGTACGTGGCAGTGTACTACTCTGCTAACTACCAATATCGTCTTTATGTTGACGACTTCACCTTTGAAGCTGTGAGCAACTGCCCCAAACCGAGAAACATTGCCGTGAACTGCCCTGGTACTACAGCAACCATTAGCTGGACTGAAATGGGTAGCGCCACCGAGTGGAATCTCAATATTGACGGAACCGTCGTCACCACTCCGAACAACCCCTATACACTCAGTGGCCTTGAGCTGAACAGCACCCACACTGTGAAAGTGCAGTCTGCCTGCGGTAGCGATTGGTCAGACGAAGTCAGCTTCACCACTCCTCCTTGCGAAGGCGGACGCATTATTGAATACACTCTGAACGACAGCTACGGTGACGGCTGGAACGGCAACGCCATCAAAGTTGTGGAAGGCTGTGGCGACATCATTGCCACTTTGACCATCGAAGATGGCAATTCAGAAACGGGCACCCTCACCCTTTGTGGAGATTATTATGAATTCGTTTGGGTGAATGGCAGCTATGCTAGTGAAACCTCCTTCACCTTCAGCGAAGGTGGAACCACTCTCTTCACCAAACCCAGCAGCGTAAGCGACGGCATGGTCCTCTATACCATCGGCACCCAAGCCATGCCTAAACCCACTGGCCTCACTGCCGACACACCTGAAGCCCACAGCGTTGCCCTGAGCTGGACCGAAAACGGCACCGCCACGGCTTGGCAGATTTGCGTCAACGGCGACGAAAACAACCTGATTAACGTCACCGATCGTCCTTCCTACACTTTGGACCGCTTGGCTTCTGAAACCGCCTATACCGTGAAGGTTCGTGCCACCGATCGCACCGGAGAAAGCTGCTGGTCTGCTGCAGTGACCTTCACCACCGCTGAAGGTTCTTGCGTTAAGCCTACCGACCTTGCCGAGGCTAACATCAGTTTCACCACTGCCGACTTGAGTTGGAATGGCACCAGCGACAGCTATGTGCTGCAATATCGTCCTTGGAATCCTGCTGGTGACGATATCATCACCACCGGTGAAATGGTTACCTATACGGTTGACCTGAGCCAATACGAAGGCACGGGTTCTGTGGCCATCCGCCACTACGACATTTCCGACATGTTCCAACTGATTGTTGACAACATTGAAGTGACCAACGCTGCTGGAACGGTTGTCTATTCCCAAGACTTCGAGAGCTGCGGCGGCAATATGCCTTCCGAATTCTCTAACATGGACTTGGATGGTGATGGCTTCACATGGCAAATTGCCTCTGCTCCTTCCAGCGCTGTGGATGGTTCTTACGGCATTGTATCGGAAAGCTACAACAATGATTACGGTGCTTTGACTCCTGACAACTGGTTGATTCTCTCTGGTCTTGAAATGGGTGGCCAGATGACCTTCCAAGCTCGTGGCCAAGACCCACAATATGCCGCTGAAAACTTCGCAATCTACGTTTCTACGGAGAGCAGCATTGTTGAAGTGCCTGTCACTGCCACTACCTATAATGTCACTGACTTGACTCCCAACACACCTTACGCATGGCAAGTGAAGGGTATTTGCAGTGATGACGAAAGCAGATACGTTTCCTCTTTCTTCAAGACTAAGGACGATATGCTGGTCTTTGCTACCACAGGTAACTGGAACGTTGTTAGCAACTGGAAAGATGCCGAAGGTAATGCAGTCACGGCTCTGCCTACCGCTGATAATAACGTGCGCATCGATGCCGATGTCACCATTCCTGCCGGCTATGTCGCCTACGCTAACAAAGCCACTATCGGTACGGGTTCTATCACCATCGAGGACGGTGGTCAGCTGAAACAAAACGCTGCTACCTTGAGAGTCACCATGGAAAAAGAAATCGCTGGTTACGGCGAAAGCGATGGCAACTACTACTTCATTGCCAGCCCGTTCAATGGCCGTACCCTCTATTCAACCTCTGGTTCGTTCAGCCATGTTGACAACATGCTTACTGGTGAATACGACCTCTATGCCTTCGATGCTACCGAAGAACTTGAATGGATCAATTACGAATCCACTCCCGATCACATTTCTTTCCAAGCTGACAATGGTCTTGCTGGTCTGCTGTACGGCGAAGGCTACCTCTATGCCAGCCAAGAAGGCACAACCATTGAATTCGAAGGTACCGCTGGTAAGAGCAACAACTACATTGAGACCAGAGATGTCACGTATGATTCTGAAGCCACCGATGATTGGAATGGTTGGAAACTCGTTGGGAACATGTTTACTTGTAATGGTTACATCAATTATGTGGATGCCGAGGGTAATCTGCTGGAAGCTGACCTCTATGTGATGAACGCAGCGGGCAACGGTTTCGTGTTGGCTGAATCCAATGAGTTGGCTCCTCTCACCAGTGCCTTCATGAAGGTCAACGCCGCAGGTAAGATCCAATACTCTACCGAACCTATTGATGCTTCTCCTGCCTTGAGCTCAACCAACGCTCCTTGTCTGCCGCTTGACGGTCATGGACAAGAGACTGACCAGAGCGCAGAGTGCCCAGTCTCCCTTTGCGAGAAGATCCTCGTGGACGAG
>JAEEGH010028450.1_pt1 | contig 10996 bp, 6 predicted proteins | sample 9134181 | NCBI WGS metagenome assembly JAEEGH01 (sample SAMN16246544, study PRJNA631951) | gut metagenome | biome: gut microbiome; feature: rumen; material: DP-attached | host: Bos | place: Iran: Karaj | collected 2018-10
GTCCCGGAGCCCGCGCAAGCATGCCCGGAATGATGGACACGATATTGAACCTGGGTCTCAACGAGCAGGGCGTCAACGTCATCGCCAAGAAGTCGTGAAATCCCCGCTGGGCATGGGACTGCTACAGACGTTTCATCCAGATGTTCTCTGACGTTGTCATGGAAGTCGGCAAGAAATATTTTGAAAAACTCATCGACGAGATGAAGACCCGCAAGGGTGTCACCTACGACGTTGACCTTACCGCCGCCGATCTCGAAGAACTGGCCAATCAGTTCAAAGCCGAGTACAAGAAGCAGCTGGGCAACGATTTCCCGGACGATCCCAAGGTACAGCTTTTCGAAGCCATCAAGGCAGTGTTCCGCAGCTGGGACAACCCCCGCGCCAACATCTACCGTATGGACCACGACATTCCGTATTCCTGGGGCACCGCCGTCAACGTTCAGATGATGGCGTTCGGCAACATGGGCGACACTTCCGGCACGGGCGTTGCTTTCACCCGTAACCCCGCTACCGGCGAAAAGGGCCTTATGGGCGAGTTCCTTATGAACGCCCAGGGCGAAGACGTGGTGGCCGGCGTACGTACCCCCATGCCTATCTCCAGAATGAAAGAAGTCCTTCCCGAAGTTTACGAGCAGTTCCTGGGCGTCTGCAAGACCCTCGAGGATCACTACCGCGACATGCAGGACATGGAGTTCACCATCGAAGACCGCAAGCTTTACATGCTCCAAACCCGTAACGGCAAGCGCACCGCCGCCGCCGCTATCAAGATCGCATGCGATCTCATCGACGAAGGCATGATCACCGAAGAAGAAGCGCTTATGCAGATCGACGCCAAGTCCCTCGACATGCTGCTGCATCCCACCTTCGATCCCGCCGCTCTTAAGAAAGCCGAAGCCGTCGCTTCCGGTATTGCCGCTTCTCCCGGCGCCGCCGCGGGCACCATCGTGTTCACCGCGGAAGACGCAGTCAAGCACGGCAAGAATAAAGAAAAAGTCGTCCTTGTCCGTCTGGAAACTTCTCCCGAGGACATCGAAGGCATGAAGTTCGCTCAGGGCATCCTGACGGTCCGCGGCGGACAGACTTCCCACGCGGCAGTCGTTGCCCGCGGAATGGGTACCTGCTGCGTATCCGGCTGCGGCGACATCAAGATGGACGAGGAGAACAAGTGCTTCACGCTCCACGGCAAACTCTACAAAGAGGGCGATCCCATCTCCCTTGACGGCTCCACCGGCAAGATCTACGACCAGATCATTCCCACCATCCCCGCGGATCCCAACAGCGGTTACTTCGGCAGGATAATGGCAATGGCCGACAAGTACAAGAAGCTGGGCGTGCGCACCAACGCCGATACTCCCAAAGACGCCAAGCAGGCTGCTGCCTTCGGCGCACAGGGCATCGGCCTCTGCCGTACCGAACATATGTTCTTCGAACCCGACCGTATCGGCGCATTCCGCGAAATGATCTGCGCTGAGAACGTCGAAGAGCGCGAAGCCGCCCTTGCGAAGATCGAACCCATGCAGCAGAAAGACTTCGAAGGCCTGTTCGAAGCTCTGGGCGGATACCCGGTCACCATTCGTTTCCTGGATCCTCCGCTTCACGAATTCGTACCCACCGAAGAAGCCGACATCAAGGCTCTCGCCGATGCTCAGGGCAAGACCGTCGAGTACATCAAGCAGGTCATTGCGGATCTCCACGAGTTCAACCCCATGATGGGTCACCGCGGCTGCCGTCTGACCGTAACGTACCCCGAGATCGCCGCCATGCAGACCAAAGCCGTCATCAAAGCCGCTCTGGCCGTAAAGCGCCGCAATCCTTCCTGGAACATCATCCCCGAGATCATGATCCCGCTGGTAGGAGAGACCAAAGAGCTCAAGTTCGTTAAAGATATCGTGGTCAAGACCGCTGACGAAGTCATTGCCAAGTCCGGCACCGAACTCAAGTACGAAGTCGGTACCATGATCGAGATCCCCAGAGCCGCTCTCACGGCTGACGATATCGCCACCGAGGCCGAGTTCTTCTGCTTCGGCACCAACGACCTGACCCAGATGACCTTCGGCTTCAGCCGCGACGACGCCGGCAAGTTCCTTCCCGCATACTACGCCAACAAGATCTACGAGTCCGATCCCTTCGCACGTCTCGACACCGTCGGCGTTGGCAAACTCATGGAAATGGCCGTCAAGCTTGGCAAGGCCACCCGTCCCGACCTCCACTGCGGCATCTGCGGCGAACACGGCGGCGATCCTTCGTCAATCGAGTTCTGCCACAAGATCGGCCTGGACTACGTGTCCTGCTCGCCTTACCGCGTGCCGATCGCCAGACTCGCTGCAGCCCAGGCAGCTATCAGATCAAAAGGGGAATAAGCTTTACCTCAGTTTTATAGCCGATTATGCCCATGCGAAGGCTTTTCGGGCCAAAAATGGCTATAATCAGGCTCCAAAACACTGGGAAGACATCCGTGTAGAGGTCTTCATACAGTAAAATCACACCCGGCAGAGAGAAATTTCTGCCGGGTTTCTTGATTCTTGAGCCGGATACTGCTGCAAGAGGGGAAAAAATAGGCAAAGTTTTTGGGAGGCAGCTATCATAGTAAAGCAGGACTTTTGGCCCAACTTTGACCCCCTTTATTTCCCCACTTGTTACTCAGCAATATCTGGGGGTGGTTACTATCATAATGACAGGAGTTTTTACGAAAAACTGGTAACACTCTTCTCTCCGGCTGAATGTCTCTGCTTTGTAAATTCTTTCTTAAATCTGAGGATTGTAGCTGGACTTTTCCGAAAAAATGTTTATTGTATTGTGTGCGTAAAAATAACAAGGAGGAATTGCCTATGTCACGCAATACATCATTTTATCCGAACCTACTGCTCGACCGGAACAGAGAGAGACGGGTTGTCTTCTATGGGAGAGTATCCACAGAACACGAAGCGCAGATCAGCGCTCTCGAGAATCAGATGCAGTGGTACGACACTCAAGCCCAGGAACATAAAAACTGGATAATCGTCGGAAGATATATCGATGAAGGTATTACAGGAACGCAGGCCAAGAAAAGACCTGCGTTTCTTAATATGATAGAGGATGCCAAGAAAGGCAAGTTCGACCTGATTGTAACTCGCGAAGTCTGCCGGTTTGCCCGAAACACGGTAGACACGCTGGTCACGACAAGAGAACTGCGCAACTATGGAATCGAAGTCTACTTCGTCGAAGACAACATCTGGACGATGGATGGCGACGGCGAACTCAGACTAACGATCATGGCAACACTCGCCCAGGAGGAAAGCCGCAAGGTTTCCGAACGGGTAAAAGCCGGTCAGCAGATCAGCCGTGAAAAAGGAATGGTTTACGGATGCGGCAACATACTCGGGTATACCAGAGAGGTCGGCGGAACATATGAAATAGACGAGGAACAGGCGGAGACGGTACGGCTTATATATAAAATGTATGTTGAGGACAAACTTGGCTCTCCGACAATCGCAAAGGAACTTGAAAGGCTGGGAAGAAAAACTGCATCCGGAGGAACCCACTGGCATCCGGAATCTATCAACTTGATCCTGAAAAACTCCACTTACACAGGCACCCAAGCCTACGGCAAATCCTTCAGCAACAATTACCTCGAGCAGAAAAGAATCCAGAACCGTGACCGCGAGTCGTATATGTACAAGAAATGCGATTACGAACCGATAATATCCGATGAACTGTATCTGCAGGCACAGGCGATCCGTGAGAGCAAAGTGACGTTGTGCTATTCCGCCGAGGAAATAGGCGAATGTCGCACGATAAGAAAAGCTCACAGACTGTCTCAGTATATCTGGGCAAGGAAGGTCGTCGATGACAACAACGTTCCCTATGCGAGACACAACTGGGACAAGAACCCGGATGGAAGTAAAACCTATTGCTATATGAAAAGACTCCCCAAAGAGAACGGGCGCATTAAATGGAGCGAAAGTATCCCGGAATGGCGGTTTGAGATGATGGGGGAGGCGGTTATCGATTATATTTCCAACAATATTCAGTCGATTGCAACAGCCGTTCAGAAAGACATAGAGTCCCGAAAATCGGACAACGATCAAAGTGCCGAAAAAGCGGTCTCAATAGAGAGACTCAAAACAAAGCTCGATACTCTCCTTAAAATGAGAGTGAACGAAGAGATAACTGCCGAAGAATATAAAAAGATGAAAAAGGAGACCGAATCGGAACTGAAAATGGTTGAAGCAATAGGCCAGCTAAAATCGCTAAGAGCTACTGATCAAAAAGCTCTCTCAAAGCTGATACAGGAGCTGAAAATCGCACTCGCGGAATCAAATACCATGCACGATGCTGTAGAAAGACTGGTCTCGAAGATAATCCCGGACGGAAAGACGTGGTTCAACTGGTACATAAATATAGGAGGCGGAGAGATCACGATTCCGGTTGAAGCAAACGGAAGAAAAAAGAACGCAACGGTCACAATCCACGAGGATTGGAAAAACCAAATATAAATAACAAGGTCGCAGATAAAAATGCGGCCTTTATTTATGCCTATATTTGAAAGGAGCAGATATATGTTATTCAAATTATTACCTTGGAGCGGTAACGAGCGACTGTACTTCTACCGTCAATCCCAGCAGCTCGCCGGACAGACCGGTCAGATCGGAAAACTCAGAGCAGACTTCGACCGCGACGGAAGCGGTTTCTTCTCTACATGGGAGGATATCCGTGATCATCTCAAGACTGAGGAATTCAAGCAAACGTTTGATAAAGCCATCAACGCGCTCAGATTTGGTGAGGGGTTGACACCGCTCGCATGTAGGAAGGCGTTGACTGATTTCTTGCGGGATAGACATTCTGCACTACTGCCCGATGACGGTGATTGGCACGGATTCAGAGCAGATGTTGACGGCACTTCTCTTTTCTTCAGAGTAAAGCCTTCACCGAGTGACTATGATGTCTATTGCTGGGCGTACAAAAAAGACTGGCTCGACGATCATATGCAGAAAGCCGAAAAAGGAATACGCTTCATCGACAGCGGCTACAATGACATATTCACCCTTCCCGACGGAGGAAAGATAAGAATAAATTTCTCCGACGGAACGAGTGAGGAAAAGATCTGCAGGTACATCGACGACACGCATGTTCAGTTCGGAGACGGAAGCGGAGCGTACGGACTGCAGCACATCTGCGAATTCGCTGAAAAGCTTGAAAAGATTGGAGCAACTGTCGAACCTGTCACCGAACCGATGGTAAAGCTCACCGAAAGATACTACTGTCCGCTGAAACTCGCCATTTTCGAGAGAGACGAATACAGCGATCTGGAGGAAGACGGCTACGATCTCGATGGGAGATTCGCTGCACAGTATGAAGACGAAATAAAAGGTCTCCTGAAAAAAGAGCATGGGTAATCGATTCTAAAACATTTGAACTTCCGGATGAAGAACCGTGGATCGAAGATGAGGATGAAGACGATGACGAGGATGAGGACGATTGATTCCCTCTCTGCTTTAACGTCATCTTGGTAGAGACGTTAATGGTAATAATCGCGAAAACAGATGCTTCTGTTCGCTTGAAAACCTGCCTCTTAAATTGTAAAATAAGCACACATTACTTCTGCGGAGGACATATATGAAAAAAACAGTTCCGGTAATATTTGTTCTTTTAATATGCTTACTTGTAAGCGCCTGCGCCGGGGAACCGGCAGAGACGATTGACAATGAAGATCCTCAAGCGACTGAAACAAGTCCCGCTGAGCCCGTGATAATTGACGGCTTGAGCGCTGCAGATTACTACAAAGGCGGGAAGACGTCGAACTACGTTACGGGAATAGATGAGTTCGGGCGCACGTTTGAAGCAGTTTCGGGCGAGAAAACTGATAAAAGCCGCGACGTTGGAGTGTTTTATTTTTTGACTTTAGGCCAGCACAACGGCAGAGATATTTATGACGTATCGAAACTGCTCGAAACCGAAGGCGGTAAGGATATTCTGTTCCATTCTACGAGCAAAAAATCTCCTGTAGACGAGCCTCACTTTTGGGGCGAACCGCTTTACGGTTATTACAATTCTGCCGATCAGTGGGTAATCAGAAGGCACCTCGAGCTACTTACGGAGGCAGGAGTTGATTTCCTTGTCTTCGACGTGACTAACGCGGTCACGTATGAAGCTGTGGCTAAAAAAATAGTAAATCAGGTTTGCGCGCTTCGCGATGAAGGATGGGACGCCCCGCAGCTCGTTTTCTATACTAACGCGTACTCGCACAATGTGATCCAAAACCTTTATCAGATGTATTACAGGTCGGGGAAGTATGACAACGCATGGTACAGAATCGACGGAAAGCCGCTTATCATAGGCAATATTACAAAGGAGGATGACGAAGCTGAGGCGCGCGGGAGAGGCGATAATAATTACGTATCGCAGCCTTTTTCAAAGAAGATCCAGGAACTGTTCTATTTCAGAGAATCACAGTGGCCGAACGAACCATTTCGCGAAAACGGCTTTCCGTGGATCGAGTGGACTTATCCCGCACCGGTGCACAATGGCGTGATCAATGTCGCGGTAGCGGCGCATCCTGAACTTCCAATGTCGTTTTCGTTGACAAGGGGTGCAAAAAACTGGGGACGCGGATGGAACGTCAATACCAAAACAAACGAAAGCGAGAATGCCGCAACGGGACAATATTTCCAGGCGACGTGGGATGTTGCCCTTAAAGAAGATCCGGGGATCGTATTCGTGACCGGCTGGAACGAGTGGGTCGCCGCCAAGTTCGATTATGATGGAGAATATGCATTTGTTGACCTGGCCAACACGGAATTCTCGCGTGATGCCGAGCCTATGAAGGGCGGCTACAATGACGCGTTCTATATCCAGCTTGCCATGAATATCAGAAAATATAAGAATGCGGAATTGCCCGCCGGAGCACAGTTACGGTCTGAGCCTGTCGAGATCGTAATTGGCACGAATGATCGGAATTGGGATGCGGCTGAAGCCGTATTTATGGCACCAATCCTTGAGAATCAGGAGCGAAAAAGCAAAGGCGCCGCACCGACCGTGCGTTACGATCAGGCTGCTGCGAGAAACTTTATAAAAGAAGTCAGGATCGCGCAAGATACGGAAGCATTCTTCTTCAGAATCGAGACTGAACAAGCAATAAAAATGCGCGAAGCAGGTGACTCTTCATGGATGAATCTTTTTATTGGAACAGGACCTGCGAAAGCGAAAGGCTGGGAAGGCTATGATTTCGTTGTGGGGCGTTCCGAAGAGAACGGAAAACTCTGTGTAGAAATGCTCTCTGCTGATTTTTCGGGCACTAAAACAGGAGAGGCGGAGTTCTCGGTCAATGAAAAAGTGATGGAGATAAGGGTGCCGAGAGCTACACTGTCTCTCGATTCGGGAGTTAATTACTTTTACTTTAAAATTGCGGACGGTGTCGAAGATCCGTCGGATATTATGGACTATTACGTGACAGGAAAAGCGTTCCCGGTCGGGAGATTGAGCTACAGATATCTGGGTTGATCACGGCGGACCTGGCAGTTTTAAACACTATATCTTAGGGATAAATATCAGGGATGAATATGCAGAGCAAAGTTGAAAGATTAATAACAGATAAATTGCATTAAACGGAAAGAAATAAATCTATTAAGACCCTTTAGCGAACAAAAAAAACAGGCCTTCTAAAGGCCAAATGAAACCAAATAGATTTAATTTTACGTGCCAAAATGCGTAATAAAGCAGGAAAACGCCGATTTCGAGGCAAAACGTGGTTATGAGGCGGGAAATAAAATCTAAACCGTTCCCAAGACACATGATTTACGGTCTAAATAGATACGAAATCAAGAAAACCCGGGAACAGCCCGGGTTTTCGCCGTTTTCGGGGCAAAATCAGCCTGTTTTGAGCCCTATTGTCGCCCTTGAGCGACAGGAAAAATCGCCCGAAAATCATCAAAATAAATAGATACGAAATTGGGTTTTCGGGGTTTCTACCGGAATTGGACTGGGGAAAGCCCCGAAAACTTGAATTTGTTCATAAACGGGCGGTATAATATATTTTAGATGTGCAACAAGCAAATGGAAGGCAGAATTAAAATGTCTGTTTTCGAGACTATTTTTAATGCAATCAAAGAGAAGGAATGGAAAGACAGAATCCGGTTAAGAAGTCTATGAGAACTCTTCGAATACGAACAAAATTGAAAAGACGTCTCTGCCTGGGGTTGGCGATCTGGTTGACCCTGATGACTCTTGTTGCCTGCGGACCGGGAAATGAGATTTCTTCATCTCCTTCCCCCGAAAACTCGGATTTTGTTGACACAGCCGGCGAAGAACTCTCCCCGAGCGAAGAACCGACGTTCAGCGAAGCGCCTTCCTCGTCCACAGAATTCCCGACGCCCACCGAAGCCCCGACTCCTTCCATGACACCGACGCTCACCGAAGTCCCGACGCCCACCGAAGCCCCGACTCCTGCCATAACACCGGCACCCACCGAAACTCCGACACCTACCGAAGTTCCGACTCCCACCATAACGCCGACACCCATAGAAGCCCCGACTCCTGCCAGAACACCGGCCCCAACCAGAACACCGTCTCCAACCGGGACTCCGACACCCACGGCGGTGCCGTCTACTCCGGAACCTACAAAGGAACCCGAACCGGGGACCAGGGAATATTATGAAAAATACGCTTATCTTTGTACGGTAAAAACCGACTCGCACATTGTTCCGTCTCTTTATACCGAAGGAAACGCGATTCCCGACGGCCTGTCGGACGTCTTCTATACGTCCGATTCGCCGGGTGGAGAACCGGTTCGCGAGAATGGAAATATCTGGCTCTGTCTGAAACCCAAAAAGGGTTATCTGATCTCATCGGTGAAAGTCGAGGGATCATATAAGCAGATCGAAAACCTGGGACGGGATATTTATGTTATACGTGGGGTGAACAGCAACCTTACGGTTACGGTCTCCTCCGGGGCAATGACGTACGCGCCAAACGGTAATACGCTCCTGGCGTCATACGGTTACGGTATATCGGACAGCGGCCGGCTGACGATCACCTGGACAGAAGCAGAGGAAGAGCCGCTGCGTTACGTGGAGATCAGCGTTTCCGGCGGCGCGGGCAACGTCTCCAAAACATACGACGGTGAACTTGGCGGATGCGATTTCATGGATCTTACGAAGAACTCCGTTTATACGGTCACGCTGAAATGCTACGGCTATAAGCAAATCGGCAGTCCGGTCAGTTTCAGCGCCTGCTATGTACCCGCTGCGAGAAACCTTGCCTTTCCTCGCGTGGAAATCACGACCGAAGACTACGTCTGGCCTGCTTGCGAATATGTTTCACCGCCTGCCGGAAATATTGGCGCCGGCATCAGCAACGCGACCTGGGAGAACAGCATCGTGAAGATCTACGATGCCTCCGACAACGTCGTTTACGACTCCACGCTGGACTGTGCCGAAGAGGAACAGTATCAAGGCGCAAAGATGAAGATCCGCGGAAACACCAGCGCCTACGGCATAAAGAAACCTTACAAGATCAAGCTGAAAAAGAAGTGCGACCTCCTGGCACCGTTTATTGACCGCCCGTCGGACGGAAAATCCTACGCCGACAAGGAATGGCTCCTTCTTAATTACGGAACGGATATATACCGCGTTGCCGGTGATGCGATCGCGGACGTTGCCGGTACGCCCTGGTCGCCGGATTATACCTACGTTTCTCTGTACGTCAACGGCGATTACCGGGGACTTTACATACTCTCGGAATGCGTCAAGCAAGGGACGGGAAAAGGGGACTCCAGGTGGCGCTGCCCGGTGGAAGACGACGGATTTGTCATTGAATTTGACGCCTACTGGTGGAACGAGCCGCTGTACTTCACGACTCCGTCGTGCCAGAACTTCGTGATGAAGTATACCTTCAAATATCCGGATACCGATGATATCGACAAGAATTCCGACGCCTACAAATACATCAAGAACTACATGACCGAACTGGAGAGGGCTCTCTCCAGAAACGACAGCTCTTACCTTGACTACATCGATCTGGATTCTTTCGTTTCGTGGGTCCTGGTCGCGGACTATATGTGTCTCCTGGACTCCGGAGGCAACAATCTCTTTATGTGGAAGAAGGATTCCACCGAAAACAGCAAGCTCGTCATGGGACCGAACTGGGACTTTGACTCGTGGAAATGGAATATCGATTCTTTTGCCAATATCCACAGGGACGGTTCACACTTCTATTTCCCGCAGCTTTCCCGGAAGCAGGAGTTTGCACAGGCATACGTCGAACTGTTCCGCAATACTTATGATAAAGTGATTGCGGCCGTCAACGCCGAGCTGGATAAGATCAATGAGACCGCATACAACAAACTCTACAGTCTGGAGAGCACCCGTTACCAAACGGGACAATACCGGACTCTCTCCGATATGCGAAAATCCTTTAATACATGGATGACCGCCCATCTGGCATGGATGCAGAGTCAGATCGGATAATGAAGACACCGGCCGGTCACAACGTACGCCTTGGAGGAAAAACCATATGATCCTGTATTTGACAAAACACACCGCAGATGCTCGAAATGTTGACAGGTATTTTCAGTATTTCCAACTTCAGAGAAACTGATCTGATAAAGGCCGCAGGGACAGACATCGACGATTACGAGGATGCCGTTCAGGCAATCTGCGCGGCAAGGATAAAAGCGGATTATATCGTCACCAGAAACCTGAAAGACTGCAGGAACAGCAAGGTGCCTGCGATAAAGCCTTCGGAACTTCTCGAACGGCTGTAAAGCGAAAAATCATGGGACTCGTCAATAAAAAGAAAGATATGACCCCTTTCGACATGAAACGCAGACCCGTAAGGCAATCTCCGCTGCTCATGCCGCTGTACTATGCCGTTTCGGCATTTTCAACACGTGGCATAAAGAAGAACAAGATCCGTATGAAAGGCCTCAAACCGCCGTTTCTGGTCTATTCTACGCATCAGGGTTTCCTCGATTATTTCATTGTCCCGAGGATGCTTTTTCCGTACAGGAGCAATTACGTGT